>JAABUK010012688.1_pt1 | contig 10689 bp, 15 predicted proteins | sample 5559141 | NCBI WGS metagenome assembly JAABUK01 (sample SAMN10711869, study PRJNA513367) | rock metagenome | isolation source: Antarctica rocks | place: Antarctica: Victoria Land, Pudding Butte nord | collected 2016-01-03
CCCAAATCTCAAATGGCAAAGCCAGGAAGGCAAGGCCTGTAATGACAGGCAGCACCACAAGGTTGCCATGATGCGTTATGCACCAGCCAAAGGCCAGAGTGCCAAGCAGCTCTGCCACCTGATCCATTCTCCTCAAGGCAGCGTTTGCCTCTGCCAAGGCAGTCTCATTGCCTCTGCCTGCAAGTATTTCACTTTAGCTGACTGGAAAGCCAATGGCAATGGGGTACAAAATCTGTGTGCAGCTGCTTTGACATGGTCTGACATCAAACAGATATCATTACTACCCCTGCACAAGTTGTCTGTATCCACTCTAATGCGCCCTTCAGGCGCCCTTGCTAGTCTGGGCGGGCTGAGCACGCTGCCAGTGCCTTCACAGAGGTACAGACTGTGGCATATTTATGCAATTACAGATGCTGTTATGCTGCAGGCGGATGCATGGCAAATGAGCATTGGTCTGCATACAGTCGACCTGGGACTCACCAACAAGCTTTGTGAGCCAGTCCCGCTCTATGGCCACATCAGAGGCAAATGACGTCAGCCGCTCCAGCATTGTGAAAACCAGCAGAACAAGAAACAAGGGGCTGTGCTGCAGGTGAAAGGACGGCCCCAGCTGAACAGCCCTCCACATCACCAGGCCTGCATGGCAAAGCTGACCAGCTGGCATTTTGGATGTGCTGCTATATGTGACCGTCATCATTGTATGTGTGAGGATCATAAAGCAGCCAGGCGGCTGCAAATTGAAAAGGGCAGCACTGCAGCTTGACACATATTGAGAAAGCAGGTTGAATATAGGCAAAGAGTACACATGTGCAATGTATCACACCTGATATGACTATGCATACTCCTTGCACCATAGCACAGGTGTTTAGTGCTAGCTGTCGTGGCGAATGATCCAGAAGCTGTCCTGTTGCTGGGCCTAACAGAGTCACGGCCAGAGGAGCGATGAACCCCACTAGTGCTACAGTTTGGAAACCACCTGCAGATGCACATTGGAGATAATGTTATGCACTCATCTGCAGCATGAGAGCTAGAACAGCAGAGTTGTGATGGCCTGCCTGGTATGTCAACCAACACCAGTGGCAGCCCAAAGCGCCATGCCCTCTCCACTAGGCAAGTGAACGCATACATAAAGTATCTGCATGGAACACATGCTATTGCTGCTAGCCCTATCATACAGATACGCATGCATGCATAGCATTGGCACATGCCATGCACCAGCACATAGGCTCACAGGGCATCAAGGGCCTTGGGATAGTCTGGCTGCTGACCCTGGCCAGACTTGAGCGCAGCTTCATTGCCAAGGGCCAGCCGAAGGCCTGGTGTTGGAGGGTTATTGGCATATGTATGTGGTCGTTCATGATAGCTGTGCGGCTCGCAATTGCGCACACAAAGCTGCAGGGTACCAGACGCCTTAGAAATGCCTTGTTTCTAGGAGGTAACTTGGTCAACACAGCCATGCGCAGGAACATACTTGTCCACGTTGGCTTCTCCTGAGTTGAGCAGCACAGCCCTTTGATGGCTGGGGACAGACTCGCACAACACAGTGCTTGCTATAGGGTCTGAAGGTGCGAGGAGTTCTACGGGAACAGTCAACTGCTTGGCTCAGGGCTGCAGCAGCATGGGCGCTTGCCGCGCCACAAGGAATTTGCTTTGTCAATCCGCCTGCTTGGACAATACAGTGCTGCGTTATGTGCATACCCTGGCGATCAAGCTGGGATAGATGCCGTGCGATGCGAATACCTCTGATGGCCTGAAGTTTGACTTTCCACGCAATGACTCTGTACACCGCTTCATCTCCTGTGGTCAGGACTTTGTCAAGTCCTGTCGAGTCCAGTTGCTTCTAGGAAATGTTTTGCCTTGCTGTGACTGACATCCTTTTGGCTCACCAAGTTCAGTGGCTCTCTATTTGTTCCACTGTGAACGTCACGTCTATATGTCAGGTGAATATGTCTGCCAAGGGGTTTAACTTATTACCACGGGCCCCTCAACTTTCGTGAACTTAGCTGCCTGCTGCCTTGCAGACGGTCGACGTACTGTGCGACAGCGCAAAGTCTCGACTCGTGTAGCGGTTGTGACGGATGCTGACCGACGCAATGCTGCGAACGCTCGCCTGGAAGCTTTGGAGACTGATCACGACGCTGCACCTACCTTTCAGGACAGCGATGAAGAGTTCGTATTGAGCGAATCTGACAAAGGTAAGGACCAGAGAACAGTGTGCGTGCACTTTCTGGTCCCTGTTGGGTACCTGAGGGTGACAAGCCTGAGTTGCAGACGAACCCCAGCTTGGCAAGAGCAGAGGGAAGAGGAAAGGCAAGCTGACCAGGACAAGGAAAACAAGAGGGATGCTTGCTGACAAGCAAAAGGGTCCCAAGAGCTTTGCAGTCATGCTTGAAGAGGTGCAGCATGCATTTGCAGAGCTGCTTCTTTGCCCTTGAAGCCAGTCACCGATTAGCGCCTGGCAATATACCCAGAAACCATCATGCTTCTGCAGGCTGAACTTGATCAGTTCCCACCTGAAGTTCCGACTTACCTGACAGCAGCAATTGGACCATCCAGAACAGCTTCAGCTAGAAAGTGGTGCTCTGTGTGCGGCAATTTGTCACCGTAAGCAACAAGACTTGTAGCAGTGATGCATTTCACATGATTGAGCATTTCCGCAGTGTATGCTTGATGCTTGTCATGCTGCAGCCAGTTGAGAATTGTCACCTTGAATTGCAGGTACACTTGTGCCAGATGCGGCTCCTCCTTCTGCAGCAAGAAGTGCTACCCAGTCCACATCGAAACCAGATGCTTGAAGTTTGTCTCTTGATCACAACAGCAGCAGTTTGGCTGCTCTTTGTCTGTCAAGCATATAAACTGCATCAGCTGCTGGTGCTGCAAAGCTGTTGAGTGATGGTGTTGGCAAACAGAAGCTGCTGGTGGGGCAACAACAGACCCATCTGGCTGCAAGCAGACAGAGCTTGTGAACCTTGAGAAGTGGCATGATGCTGTCGGATCTCATCTGCATGGTTAAGTGCCCCGTGAGGAGTGGCATTCTGCTTGTGGGGTCCATATGCAAGCCCAGCAAAGGTCAGCAGAGGTGCAGAGGCAAGCCTGATTATTGACAGGCTTGATGGAAAGTCGATCCTTGCAAAGCCAGCTGTGATGTGTGCAAGATGAAGATTTTCTTGAGCAAGGAATCGTGGCGCACAGGCTGCAGGGTCCAATGGTCCATATTGTTGGTCGATGCTGCAAAGGTGTTGCTCAGCCAATGGATGCAGACCCTCAGTTGTGGGTAGTCAACCTGATGCATATGCTACCGGCCTCTTGTTAGGGTCAAGAACAGGCACTTGGCCCAAGTTGCTTTGCACTGTTGACTGTTTCTCAAAGCAATTTTCAAACCTTCCTCCATCAGCCATCAAATGTTTAAATTTGTACTGACAGATAGAAAGAGATGTGTAGATTGCAAGGCATACACAGCCGAAGCATGTGCGTGGATCTGATGCTATGTCCATTCAGTTTTGTGCAATCAGAAGCTTATGTATTGGTTGCGGCACGTTTTGCCAGCTTGCAGATTTTGCCAGTGTTACTTGGCTAAGGACATTTGATATTTTCACATTTGTGACACAGTCACTGTATATCAAGTGCCAGACCAGTTTTGGGAATCCCTTCCTGCTAGGAAAGGTGCCCTAGTCTCCAAACATTTTGTAGCGGTATCCTTTGTTTAACCTGGACACAAAAGGCTGACACAACCGGCTGACTGTATGAAACATCGCCATTGGGCATGACAACAAGCCTTCAGGCTAATTCAGCTCTTTTGCAATGGCCAAATTATGTCGTCAGGAGGCTGTAATGACAATGAACGCCACAAACGCACCAGCACCCACACATGCTGCTGCGACCACCAGGATAGCAGTTGGGCAATATATATTCTGCATGGGGCACAAGAGAAACCCTGTCAGACCCTCAAACGTTGGCTCGGAGAAGCAACTGGGCTGCACTGACTTTTTGCCAAGTAGGACATGCACAGGCTGGCTTGGAGTGTAGCACACTAGCATGTTGCCATCAACACACACCAGCTGAATTGGTGAGTGACAAATCAAAAGTTTTGGGAGCCAGAGCACGGATAGTGTTATTTTCCTGATCTCCCATATCTAGCTTGGTGGCCGGACATTGGCTCTCTGTGCCAGTATGGTGGATGCTATGCGAGCCATGCTTGATGAGCTCATGGGGGAAGATAGAGACGGCGATCGACAAAAGTATGCTACACTTGTGAGAGTGCACTGATCAGCAGCACTAGCAACACGTTTGCACGCAAACACATTGCGATTTCGTGACGGATGCGCAGGCCTGCACGCAACTTTTCTGACGATGACGTGTGCAAGTTTCACATCTGCGGATTCTGCCCGTATGAAGAGTTTGACAAAACCAGAACAGACTTTGGGCCTTGTCCTCAAGTTCATGACGACCGCAGCAAGACTCAGTGGGAAGGTCTCACTGATGAGGAGAGAACAAAATATCCCTACGAGCGAGAGCTCAAAAAGTGGTTAGACAAGATGGTTGATGACCTTGGCAAAAAAGTCAAGCGCAACCAGGAACGTCTGGACTCAGAAGCAAACCCTGCTTTTCTCCCTGAGGATCAGGTACGCAAGACATGAGCTCTGGAACTGCAAAAGTGTATGGACAGGTTTCTTTGTCCCACAGCAGCACATACTTGAGGCCTGTGTACAGGCAACCATTGATGGCATGGGTGCACGCTTGACAGAGCTGCTGGCCAGCTCTCAAGCAGCTGGAGAGCAAGGCAACGTGGATGGGGCACAAGCAGCTGCAGCACAAGCAGATGCTGTCAAAGTGGGCTTCAGCCAGCCTTGATTTTCTGTTGCCTATCCCTGCTTTGCATGAGTCAAGTCCCTGAAATGCTGCATGCCAACCATTCATGCTGCGTCCCAGGCACGTAAAGCATATAAGGGTGATGATTTGTGGGACAATGTATTGCTGTATGAGCTTTTCGAAAGCTGTGTTACTCAGCTTTGGCATGAAGGGAAGGTCAATGGCCAAAGATCAGCTGCATATGCTCTACCACAATAAGTGGCATGTCCTGCAGGCAGACAAGACAGCCTTTGAAGCTGATGCCAAAGCGCGTGCAATTTCAAACAGCAGCAGCAGGTATGGGCAACAAGAGGTATGCCAGATCAGCGGCCTCATCATTAATTCTGAAGAGACCCGTGTCAGGGATCATAAGATGGGTCGCAATTACAGGTGGGGACATAGTGAGTTTGTCAGCCCCTGCAGTCAGCAACACACATGCCGACATGCCCTGCTTGCACCTTCGATGACGTGCCTACCTATATTACCCTATGCTTCTTTGCACTCTCTCAGCATGCATCAGCCTGAAAGCAGACTCCTGGGCAGTACATTTTTTGCATGTATAGCATGCAAAATAACTGTACTGGCTTGTACTTGCATGCCACACACTGTGGCCATTACTCAAAGTTTGGCTTGGCACCAAGGTGATATTGACGTGGAGTGCGTGCGATCTTTATTTTTGTCCCGGTGCTTACCATTAGTTAACATGCCAACACAACAATGCATTCATGCAGATCCTGGTGCAAATTGCATGAGAAGCTGACAGAGCTGAATGACAACTTCAAGAAGCGCAGTGAGCAGGCCTTGTTGCCGCCCCCTCCGCGATTACCTAGCAAAGACAAGGAGGCCCCTAGGAGCAGAGATGCAGACAAGCACAGGCCTAGAGAGCATGAGAGGGACAACCAGCCTGATAGGCGAAGAAGCGGAGCAGACAGAGAAAGAGAGAGAGATAGGTAGGTTGTGATACCTTTTGTGCATTCCCTCTGCAAGGAATGCTCTTGGGTTTCCTGCTTACTGTTCATGCATGGCGTGTGCACAGAAGTTTGCATCAAATTGTTACCAGGTTATACGACCTTACAGTGCAGTACCGAGATTGCAGACTGTTCAACCAGTTACCTGCCATGCGCTTCTGGGCATACTGTCACAGTATGTGTTCAGGTGCATCAATGTAAGCGATTTATTTCACTTCATAGGGTGCACAGAAGCAGCAGTGGGCGGGAGTCTGACCGACATCGCAGCAGCACAAGGGACTCTGACAGATCTTCACATAGAAGCAGAGACAGGGAACGAAGTCACAGAGATGGCAGAGATAGGCATCGAAGCAGATCTCGAGACAGATGATTTTCTGAGATCACTGCTATTCAATAATATGTCTTTGTTTTGTCTGGTTTACAGTTTAGTACATACACATATGAACTCTGAATACGCGCTGCTGCTTGTGTACAGGTGTGAATACATTATTGAACATGATGAGTCATGCAGCACTGCATTATAAGCGGTTGCTAGAATCTAGTCTTCTGATGACACCATGTTACAGCCCAGCAGACATGGTGTTATCAAACCTGCAAAACACACATATTAACACCCCATTCTAAAATTACTGGCAAAAAGTGACATCCTTGAAGGGCAAATGTATGATGAGCAGGCATGACTTACTCAATAGTAGGCACCACAGAGGCTATGAACTTCAGAAAGAGCACCAGGTACCTGCAAGCAGCATGTAGATTGATGCAATATACATTGAAATACCAGTGCTACCAGCATTAATCAGGCAACCTGGAATGCAAGAGCCATCATTGATCTTGACAAAGACATGCCCAGCCACCAGGTGCATTGCTGGGATATCAGCAGACTGCACGCATACGCTGCGAGTCAGTGACTGCCTTACTGGTCAACTGTGAATGTTTTGCCTCCTTGCTCCATCATACTGCCTAGCTTCTTCATTGTGACCGCATGCTTGCACGGGTGTATGGCAGCAGCCACTAATGATGTGTCATGTGGAAATGCCTCCACAGTCACTGTTTTACGCGCATGCTCTTCACTCACATCCTCTAAAACCTGCAGGACAATGGCATTTAACTGCATATGTACAGCATATTGTCATGGGTGAGACAGAGAATGCTCATTTGCACAGAACGGCAGTATTGTTGCGCATGTCTGCCTGACCTGTTTGGTTTGCAGAGGCTGGCCTGACTCATCTCTCCCAATCAACCAGAACTTTGGTACAGAATAGTACTTGTCATAGGTGACGTGCAGGTTGTAGGTCCGCAAGCGAACAACATGGTCCTCTGGTTCTTCTGCTCTTAGGTATCCATTGCGGGGAACTGCAGCCTGCATGCAGCTCATCAACCTCACTTGTAAGCAGTCTGTAAGCAATTTTGAGAGCACTATGTGGGCAGTGGCTCTCGCCCTGTCAGCGCACACCCCTTGGGTGCAACTTAGCGTCTCATGTTAGTGCATGTTGGCTCACAGGACTGGGGTTTAGGCACACCTAGTAGGTACCTGGCAAGAATGACTAGCTGAAACGCCTGTAAATTATTGTTATTATTACTGTGTGGGCACTTGGTGAGCACTCTGTAAGCACTTCGTGAGCAATTTGTGAGCACTCTGTAAGCACTTTGTGAGCACTTTGTAAGTGTCTGTGAACAATGGCACATTGTCAAGTGTTGAATTGCACAATGCTTTCATGTCATGGAGGTCATGACAAGCACGTATGTGTGACCTTGTGTTCATTCTGTCTTCTCAATTTGTGTAGGCTGTGTGCACAAGCAGACATTGGATATTGTATACAAAGCTTACCTCATCATCTTCATCCTCAATGCCTAGATCATCAAGGTCAGGCACATCCTCTTCAGCACTTGTGGCATGTTGTGTGATGCTGGTTTGATTTGCATCATCATCAAGATCTGGAATTTCAGCATCAGTTGTGTCTCTGTGACTGGCTTCTGCAGTTGATACCCACCCATCTCCCTCCGCATCTGTTTCAAGCAGCTGCTCTGCAGCCTCGTCATAGCCCTCTACTTCAGCCACGCGGCGCTTGCAAGGCACTGAACACACAGAAGCCTGTGAGACAATGCTTGAGGGGCCTTGATCAAAAATGTTGCTGGTCTACGTGAGTATTGCAGCCGAAGATCTTACTGTCTGTAGCTCACCATTCCGAATGACAAGATACTGCTTGTCTTTGGGTAAGTGAGCCAGAGTTTTGCTTGATACTCCTGCAGCCCTGCAGCACAGCAAAGAGCATATTCGCCATTGTGGGCATCTCACTAAAGCTTTGATCAGTTGTCTTACCACTCCCAGTTTGGGTATGTCCTTGACAGATAGTCGCCAGCGGTGACGAACTCGTCAGGTGTCAACACCTGTGCAGTGCAGTGAAATGAGATTCTACACAGACGCATCGATCTACATCGTAAACAAAAGACGTACCCCTTCCTCTTTGAACCTAGATTGACTCCTGACCGGCAGCACAGCCTCTGCTGCCCCTTTGTATACCTTATGTATACTGTTCTTGATCCCGTACATTGGTGATCGTAGCGACGACCTGTGTCAACTGGCCGCAAGTTCAAGGCAGCAGGAGTCTTTGAATATCACTGCAGGAGTAAGCTGAGACTATACACCGTTTGCGGTACATCCGCAGCGGAAGACAGCTTTGCAGCGTTTCGTACATATGCGGAGCGAAGCTTGAACGGCTTCGCACACACGCACATCTGCGGAAACAGTTTAGTTAGCTCGATTACACTTGGCGGAGGACCTTAGCGCCACCTGCCGATGGAAAACTGCTGAAAGTGTGTCAGTAAGCTGGCTTTTCTCCTGAAAAGATTGGCCGACTGGAAAACACAACGCTGGCGTTACAGCTCAGGGTGAAGGTGTTCGTTCTGTGTTCTAGTTGGCCAATCAAAGCATGGCAATTGGAGAGCTACAGCTGATCAGAAGCGAGATCCTTCGACTCAGCGCCTGCAGTTGCTCGAACGCAAGCGCGTACGCAAGTCCGAGAGTGTTGCAGCAGACAGAGCGTCACCAGTGCTGGGCTGCCTCATCCAGCTTGGCTGAGAGCTGCCAAGAACTTTGGTCTGACGTCAAATTTGTGCAGTTGCGATCACAAGACAAGGTGTTTGCTCGCCAGGTACCAGCTCAGCCCAGAACTTTAACAACTTAACAGCATATACTGTATTCTGCTGCTGCCGATAGAAACCCTTGTATGCTGCAGTTGACAGCTTACAAGCTGATGGCAATTTGGGACGCTCAAGGCCTTAATCTTGTTTCTGCTGTAGATGGCATCTCCAGGTCTGCAACATGTCAAAGTAAAGCTCATCACAGCGCCGAGCAAGGTCTCAAGTGCATGCTTTGTACAGGTTTCAGCTGGGGCGTAAATCAGTCAGCAGTTACGGCTTTTTGGTCGCCACCAATGCTGAGGCTGCAGTCCACGCCCCCACCAACAGCATGCTTACAAAGAGGTACTGTTTGTGGCCTGCGCCACAATAGCTGTACCTGTATTCTGGTCCCCCAGACCAACTGATACAGTCATGTGATCAACCGGATTCATTCTCCATCTGCACCTGTGCGTCTGTCATGCTAATGTACCATGTGAAGTCTCAGACTGCAGTGTGCATAGAGCAGAAAATGCTTTAATGAGCCTGCTGAGTTCTGCTGAGCGCCAGATGTCATGGCCAGCTAATGAAAGCAGAGACTGCAGATCAGTACCGATGGCAGTCGTGAGAGTGATTGTTTCTGGGCGTGGAGTGCGTTTGGGATCTGACTACATCTTTCCAGAAATGACCCCAGTAGCCATTGCTTACCTATGGCAATAGTCATCTGTGTCAAGGTGCAACCAGTGCATGCATATTTCCTGGTTGTTGTGTATGCCATCAGTGAAGTGGTACTGCAGCACAGTTGATTTGCATGACAATCTGATGTTGCCAAGAGCCGCATTCAATGATGCCACACAGCCCACTGGAGTGCCCTGACAATTGCTGTTCTACCCGTTTAGACAGACCTGATGCATTGATGCAACTGTGGCCCTAATTACGCTGCACCAAGGGCAAGAACTGGTTGTATGCATGCAGCTGTCCTGGGACACAAGCGACTTGAAGCTGGTGATCTGTCAAATCTTCCCAAAGCACAGCTGCTACATAACTATCTGCAACGTCATGGCATTGACAATCAAACAGGCAGGGCTTGGCATGCCATGTCATGTAGGAGGCGTTTGACCCAGCAGTCCTGGGGATGTCCACGTGTGTATTGCACACCTCAACTGTGCTTGCTAGGTCAGTAGTGTAGGGTTTGACAACCTAGATGTCAATATTCATGTTTGCAGAGTGACGTGATACCTAACTTAACAGTTTCGGCAGCAAACGCCCAGCCGTCCAACAATAGCAAAGCACTGTGGAGAAAAATGCAACTTAAGCAAGCGAACATTGCAAGCTAAGCAACTTCAACACTGTGGTGGTGATACATGTGTACAAAGATGCAGAATGACTACTGCAGCTAATTTTGCGCTGCCATGCTGGTTACACCACATAAATGCTTCAATAAAAAGCTATATATTGCATGATGGTACTGAATGTGATCAGAACTGATTCAATACTTGAGATGCTGCAGTTCTTTTGCTAGCTCTTTGGAAATGTTACTGAGATCAGCAAAGCTGTTGCCTGCTTTGCCAAGTACATGTCGCCACATGCCTTGGCGCACCGATGCTCTTACAGTGTCATCTGCAATACCCTCAGACAGCCTGCAATAATAGGCATGTTTGTGAGCTCTGTTTCGACTCCTCTCCACATGCACGCACGCAAAAGATACATGCAATGTGTTTGTTTGCCGCATCTTGAGAGATGCAGTGGCAGATGC
>JAABUK010012689.1_pt1 | contig 10689 bp, 6 predicted proteins | sample 5559141 | NCBI WGS metagenome assembly JAABUK01 (sample SAMN10711869, study PRJNA513367) | rock metagenome | isolation source: Antarctica rocks | place: Antarctica: Victoria Land, Pudding Butte nord | collected 2016-01-03
AGCCATAACAGCGCAGAACAGCCAGTTACACCACCTTATCCGAGACGAACGTTTTCCCTTCTTTATGAGCTTATTTACTACATGTCGCCATAGTAGGAAAGTCACGATGGGCGAGGGTATGTTGTTAGTTCTGAAAGCTGTGGCAGAGGAGGTATAATGGTGAGGGAGGGGGGAGGGAGGGAAGGGCCGGGCTGGGAGGAGTGAATTGGGGAAATGGTAGAGTTACGGGCGTTTTTCGTAGTCGTCGTAGTCCCAATCTCTTGTTATCTTTCAAGGCAGAGATGATGTCTAAAGAGGCCAATAACCGTACGACGCCGGTTTTCCGGCTCAGGGGGTTCTCTGACCGGAGAAGACACCCAAATGGAAATATCGCAAGGGCGAGTGATTTTGAGGTATTCGTTTCACGTTTTCCGGTTCGAATCTTGATTTAACTACATTATACTTGCTCATCCTTCATTGAAATTTGTCGAGGGCGGTTTTGAGAGTAGAAGTTGAGGAAGGGAAGAGAGGTTTGCGAGGAGTGTATGTTGAAGATGAGTGAAGTGGGAGAGTTGAGGGAAGAGCCTATAACTATCAAGAGATGTTTAGGAACTTGACAAGAACAATGTTCTTATATTTAGATAGATACTAAAGGGTGTATAGAAAGAATCTAGAGGAAGCGTTTGAGAATGAGAACGAGGATGCGAATGGATTTTTTTGAGCTATCGTCTAGGGAGAGTGAACTTGGGGGTGAGATGTCGATGGCAGAATGGATAGGGTCTGGTGAAGGTTAGCGCCTTGATAGGTAATGAGATTTGGGCTATCTTAGTAGTATAGATCTGCGGTATGAATATTTCGGTTTATAATTCAAGGGAATGGCGTTCTGTCGATATTCCGTTGATATAAAGGTGCGAATCCACCATATGTGAATTGGAAAAGTCCGTGTCGTTGATTAATAGTCGATAAGTGAAGTCGAGAAGAGTGCCTTTGATGCTTCTTAGCCTGCGTTGTCGAAAATCTTGAAAGGTCGTAACTTCTGATGGTCCGGTGCGATTATTGGTGAAAAATAGAACGACCCGAGCTATCTTGAAAGACAAATGATGATCGTTAGGTTACAGTTCCCCATAATTAGTTCTAGATGTTTCAAATTCAGTACATAGCCTCACCACTAGCAAAGAAAATGAGGCTGAGCGAATGAGATCGCCCGATTCGAGAATCCTTAAGGTCTGAACAGCCAGCCTAATCATGTGAAAACGAAAATCCGTTCTCTATCTGCATTCGAATCCTTTAGGAACAGAGATGATCAGATCGTCCGAAGAACTTGGTAGGATTTGAAACCAAAACATGCATGGATACGCTCCTGAACCTGAGATTCATCCTTCGAGAAGATCAGTGCGTTCGCAGGGCAGATTTCCCAGAGGATGACACGGATTACGTTGCACTGCTTAGGTGGTCTGGTGGTTTGGTTGGAGGTTTGTTAGGTATAAAATGCTCGCTTTCCTTTGTGTCTTTCAATGCAGCACAGATACTTCCACTCCCGTTCATCACTCGATCACCATAGTCCAAAACATTTCAACTCAGTTCAACCTCATTCATTACAGTACTTCATCTTTACCTCGGATAAACAATTTCCATCATGCTTTCCATCCAATCCATTGGCTTTCTTAGCGCAGTGTTCGCAGCAGCAGCACTTGCAGGCCCCGTCGACAAATCTCAAACTGCTGGCCCCATTGAAGAGCGCCAATACTTCGTTAGTCCTCAAGTTTTTCCGGTGGCAACTTGCAACAACGGCTGCGTGAACGCCGGATGGACATGCACGGGCGGTGTGGGCGACTGTGGCGGACAAGCACCTGGCTGTGCGTTTGATATAGAAGGGGGTTGCTTGCAATGTGGTTGTTCGGGCAATTGAAGGTCGAGCAAACGGATGTATGCGAATGTTTTGGCGATAACGGGGTCATTGTTGCGGGTATGCCATAATCATTGGGAATCCACTAAGAATGACAAAGGCTAATTCGTATTACTATAGAAGACTTGGGGGACCATGAGATCGGATCTGGATGAAGTGCGGGAAAATGTTTGCTTTGATATGTACTTAGAGAATGGTGGAATATCTACACTCTTTCAGAAATTTTTCTACCATGTCTACCTTCCATTAGGACTGCTTTAGCATGGTGATAATATTCGAAGCTTTATATCAGCTAGAATAGGCGAAAATCAACCGCTGGTTTAGATTATGAATAGAGTGGGAAAGCACGAAATGGACATATTTGTTCTTCAGGATATCTGGAGCATGGCGGAGCTGACTGTGCGATATTTATAGTGCTCCACAACCTTCAAAGCCTCGGGCGCCGCCTAAATGGTCCAGTGCTAACCTTATTTAGAGAGGTCTTCGCACCACAATGATGATCTTTCTGATCAAATCCAAACTAGGGAATGGAAAACCTTTACAGATGTCCCTTGACATCAGGGAATTTGGAGGAAGATTCTTTGTTGCATTCAAGGTTGAAGCTACGTCGCAGGGATGCCTGGAAAACGAACCGTTAATGTGGAACAGCTGGAAGCTGCATACTCTCCTATCAATAGCCTCCTTTAGAAGCAAGGTGCGTGGCTGAGCTTGACTTGACAGTTTGTGGGAAATGTATGATAGTGAAAAGCAAGGCTCCAATGCCGGAATGAACGTAAATGAGAGTTGATACTAAATCAAGACTTTGCACCATTGGGAGCTATGCTTGGAGATATGGGATAGCACTTCGAAAAGATCATCAGCTTCCTTGTTATCCCTGCAGTAGCCAGGAGATGAAACCGACATGTTGGCGAGGCTCGCTTTTCATGAGCTGAATATGGTCGTTGTATCTGAACGAGGGTATTAGATCTTCTAAAGAGCGCGGATAGATTAGACTGCACGTAGTCTCTGAGATCAGTCGGCTAGGATCAAGTCCTACGTACAGTTTCTAGAGCGAAGCCAGATCGATGACAAGAAGATAGTCACACATTTGCAAAGGTCATTAAACCAGCTCTATTGGCGGTGACAGACGATGAGGCTTGAAGGATCCGTCCGTTGACCTGATGCCTGGCCAGTGGCCACCAACAAGTAGGTCGAAACAAAGTTGCAGGATTAGAAGTTTCGTTTAGCGAAAGGATCCCGACCGATCAGTAAAGTTCGTCGATCTGCTCCTTCGTTCTTCAAGGTTCGGGCTGGCGCCAGTCAGCTTTTAATAGATACGATCAAATCCATTCATGCGAGAACCTTGCCATGTTTCCTCGCAAACGATGTTGCCAGATTACACCGTCATTTTTCCTGCCTATATCGATGCCTATGAAGCGCTGCGAAACGATAGGATTGGATTTAAGAAGATAGCGGCTGTTGATGTCTCCCTAGGATGAACGTCATTTTAGGATTTTCATCCCAGTCGAACATGCCTATCAATTTTCATGCGTCGCCAAGAGGCGCTGAGACAGCAGAAGAGCTTCACATCCAGAAACAAAGAAAGGCAGCTGTTGGAGGATCCGGAAGTGTCAGTGTCCTCGGGATGGCTATATGGTTATCTTCACGGTCTCCTCACATGATATTTATTCCTGATAGATTGCGCTTTAGAATTCTTCAGAAATGAGAAATGCCAACCGTTAAGACTGAAACATGTCAATCATGATGATCTGGTAGAAGATGAGCGCCACTGTTCCTCGTAATTTTGAGGACGTTACCATTCTGCGGAAATGTGATACGGTCGTCATGTTTAAATCATGAATCGTCGTGACATTACTGGTCCATGTCGTAGTTGCAATAGCATCGACCGATAATGTTCTCCTATAACCATACAGCCTTGTACAACATTCTTGGTGGTGAAAGATAGATCTCCAACAGCAGACTCCGTGAAACAGAATTAAGGATTTGAAGGTATCCGTCAAAGCCCTTTCGTCGATGAAAAGGTGAAGCTCTCTATAGTGTTTCCAAGTTATCATCAGCATCTTCTGTCAAAGCCCATTCATCGGATCGCCATATTTTGAGACAGCGTTCCAAATCATTTAAAGCGTGAACTGTTCCTGCTTGAACTCCACAATATTCCCATGGTTATACCTTAGCTGGTCAATAAGAGACTATGGTCAAGCTGCCAGGCTCTTGAGCGTGGTCTCTGCAGTCAGATAGCTAGAACGTGTTATAGAACGCCAAATCGTCAAGCCTCCGACTTTTCCGACCGCACGATGGGCAACTCGCAATGGCAGCTCTGTGAGGGCCGGCTATCCTCGCGCGAACAGTTCATGCAGCTGCGGAGGGTAGGCGTTTTCATGCAAATTTTATTGGCAGCTTTGGGGGCCAAAAGCCTCGTTCGGTAATGATGCGACATCGGTGCAATTGATATGAGGCTTTCCTCTGCTTGATGTGCTCAAAGGGTGGTGAAATAAAATGGCAATCTATTGCTGCGATCTCATGGAGGAACTAGAGTAGTTGTTACGGATATTCTACCACTAGACCAGAAGTAGCTAGTAGCTACTATAGTTTAGCCGAGAGCCGAGTAGTATTTAGAGCCTCTGGCTACCTTTAGGAATCTACACACCCAATTAATACCACTTTGGTAATGATCGTAACAGTAGTAGGCCAGCCGTTTTAGGCTCACACTGGTGTAACAACATGACCGTCGACGTCTCTTCTCCGCTCAACTACTATATGCCTCGAATGAATACAGAACCACTGTAATTCAGACAGTACTCTAACAATCAGGTTGTGCTACGTTGAAGCTGGGCGGGACCAATCTATCAGATCTATTGCTCATCTGGGCGCGTGGTATATTGTAGCCTACTGCGCTGTCAACGCCATTCCAGGCAATCCTGACCCTCTCCTGGCTACCTGCCGCATCGAGACCTGAAGCCTGCCTGCAGCAATGGGTCGCAATGAGGTTAAGATAGGCGAAGTCCACTCAGACGTCGCGATCTACGCTACACGACATACTATACCACGACAACGGTAAAGCTAAAAGTTCTTGGACTGAAGGTAAAGCGTGCACCCAACGCTCCTCATATAATGGAAATCCCACAGAATTCTGTCTTCTAGTTCTGAAATTGTCTCAGCATTGCTATTCATGGGTTCCAGCTTTGAAAACGTTCCAGCATTGGCTCCTCCAGTTGGATTGACTTCACATCTTGATCAGCCCGAACCCAATAACGAAGTCCCTCTCGTTGCATGCTTTCTCAGCCTTGCGCTCGTTCTTGTATTTGTCGCACTTCGACTATACTCAAGAATTAGCATTACGCGGTCAATTGGTTGCGACGACTGTAGGTGAAATCTTGCTTAGATAAGGTGGCCTTTTGCTGATCGAATACTCGTAGACGTCTGCATTTCTGCTTTGGTAATGGTTCCGTGCTTTTGACCTGCGATAAGCCCTCTCACAAGCTTGATTCAGGTGGGATCAATAGTATCCGTCGCAGTAGCCTTACTTGGTAGGCTCGAGGAAATCCACCTAGTTTGGTATAGAAATTTAATCCGCCAAAGCGTTCCGCGGAGGCTATGGAAAACACGTTTGGGACATTCAAGCTATCTCAATCACTCCAAATTTTCTCAAAGTAAGCCAATCGATATACGTTTACCTGGTTGTACAGCCGTGCCTGATCCGGTACTTGACCTAGAATATTCTTTTCCTCGAGGTCGGCTATTCACTCACTATCTACTTGGTCAAACTATCTCTATTCCTCTTATACCTCCGTTTGTTCTCTCCCAATCGTCGGACGAGGTATTCAATATATATTGGAATCATACTTACGGGATTGTACTACGTCTCAAGAATAATTGTAGAGATTGTTCTCTGCACTCCCAGGTTAAGGTCAGGAGAGAGCTTACTGACCGCATTCTCTTCGAAGAAATGCATCAACTACTACAAGAGAACTTACGAGATAGCTGCAGTGAACATTCTCAGTGACCTTTACCTCCTTGGCATACCAGTAAGCACGGTTTGGGGTTTGCAAATGCAAGTACGGAAAAAGATCGGAGTAATAGCTGTATTCACAGTGGGGCTTCTGTAAATTGGTCTTCCATGTCAAGGAAGAATCCCTCAGTGCTGAAAATGTACACAGTGCTTGCATATGTAGCATGTTGAACGCATATTACCGTGTTCGCCTTGGGCAATCGAACGACTTGCCCTGGGATTCCGTACCTGTCTTCATTACGTCGTTCGTATTGATGTGGCACCAGCAATTTGATTTGGAGGCTGATCTGTTTCAGAGTTGTTGAAACCAATGTTGGTATCATTTGTGGTTGCATTCCTGTGTCAGCGGCGATTTTTCGACACCACAATATGAAGTCGTCCTGCTTCTCTGTGTTCAGGGCCATTTACAGGAGGTTCAAGTCGGTGTTCTGCAAACGACCCCACGAGCTCTCAAGAGGCACATCAAGTAGCCTTGTGTACTTGAACCGTGTCGGTTCCCAGCCATCGACGAATATTCAGATGGAAAGTCGACATTCGGTTTCAACGCAAGGCGGTGGAAGGCTCACCGAGAGGAGAGATAGTCCCCAACACCAATGGCTGGACTTTACTGCCAATCCACTACCGACCTACCAGTAACGAGCTAACCGGAACGTGTACGATTAAAGAAGCTTGCCTGGTTGTTCTTGATACCAGCTCATCACTTTGCTAGAGATGAAGGTTGTGCAATGGTCTTGAGATACTTCTTTGCGTGAGACTTGACGCCTCAAGTTCTACCGCCCCTACTGTGTGTTTATTTCATACAATGGCACCTGTTCTCCAGCCGAACGTCGGGTGCCTAACAATGCTACCAAGTGAATGGCCCGGAAAACGTCTAACCAGCAGAAGCTATCCAGATGCGAGTTTTTCGGCTCTCCTTGGCATCGGATCGATTGGCTCCCACAGCTTCTTTCGCTATTTGAAGACCGAAACGATTGGTTCCGACAGCTTCTTCGCATATTGCTTCTTTAACTTCTAATATCATAGAATAAAATTGTGAAATCTTCAATCCGTCAATCCGATTGGTCGAGAAAAGTACTGACCACGTGACTTCCTGTCCCGCAATCAGGTGATCGAACATGAAAATTTCCGATTCATTCACGTGTGCGCGCGTCTTTTCAGTTCTTTTATCTTTGCTTATACGATTATACTGCATGAAGCAAAGAATGAAGCATATATTATCGGACTCTGGCGCTCAGCCTTAAACAACCAATGTAAACACGCAATTCACGATCGCAGGAAACTCCCAAATCAGCCCTCTGGCGCCAGCGACGACAGGGGGCGTCTTGTTGGGGGTACCCCGAGGGGTGCGGAATTCCGCTATGGGCGCCAATGGGTTCCACTATATCGACTTCAGCATGTGGCGAGATGATAAGAATGACGCTTATACCTTCTACAGATGATCTATTGGCAAGTCCCGCTGTCAAATTTCCTAATCGTACGAGGATTGGAACCTACAGGCGCAAGGACGCGGATGATTCTTAATCTTGATCCAAGCCATCTGATTAGTTAAGAAAGATTCGATCCCAAGCTGCAGATGGAGGTTCATCAGTCCTTCTGGCAACAGATGTAGACCTATAAATCTTGGACTGTACTCTTCGCCTACCATTTGGACTTAAAAATTCAATGGCTCTTACATTCCATAGTCAGAAAAACTGTCGACGCTCGTCCTTGTTACTCGCTAGATATAATTGATGGCTACTGCGCCAATGCCCGGAAGGTGCCTACTTCAATCAGTGGATTTTCCACCGCCTGTGTGGTGATGCAATGTTCAACACTAGCACCCCTAAGGAAGAACAAGCCTACGCTTCAGGGGCGCGGATAGGCGGGTACGTTACGAAACTGGAGATATGACATGGATATAAGATAATTGTTAAGGAATCTTTTTTTGTTTTTGGAAATCTAGATTCTGAGCTTTGAAAGTTGAAACCAGGTATAGATATGATGGTGATGAGATGGACTTACCGGACCACACGCCATATCCATGTAATCAATACGACAGATATTCCCCCTCTTCCCTCAACTCACCCTCTTCTCCTTCTCCTCCTTCAATACCTTCAACGCCCTAATCGTCCAAATATTACCCCTCTGCAACCACCTCTCCGGCAACATCTCCGCCACCCCCGCCTGCAACGCATGCGGCCAAAACGCACACAGCATCACCCTTCCACACCCCACCCTCTCCAACGCAGCCTTTGCCATCCGCCTCGAACTAGGAATGAAGAATCCTTGCCCGACCACATTTCACTAATGTCCTTTTTTCCACCTCAGCGATACAGTGGGTCGTATCGAACCATGTTGCCCCCCAGCCGTGGTTTGTGGGATACAGAAAATGAAGGATAGGTTCGAAGGGCTGAATGAGTATCCTTCTCTTATGTCTATAAGGCCGAATAGGTATACAAAACCTAAGCTGTGTTATCCTCGACCCAGATTACTGATGACATCGTTGTTGTCAAAATCGAGAAGGAATATATAATCAATGACGTGCACGAGAAGTCTGCTATGATTTTGTTCCGGAATCAACTTACCACGGTGAATGCACACTTACTCGTGGCTGTACTTGATCCGCCAACATCCTAACTTATTCCGCCAGGACGTCAGAGTCTCTGAATGCAGTTGGAAGTGGCTAGCCAACCATAACTTGGAGATGTGCTCTGATCTCTACCGGAATTACAACGCGAAGACATGGCATCTTCGCAGTACGGGATTTATAATAGCTTGGGAGAATCGTTAACTCTGGCTTCCTTAGGGTTACTGTATTCTCTTAATCCAATGGCGATAAGAGCTATTGCAACAAAACCGGAATCATGAGGGTAATACTTCATATGTTAGCCAGGTAGGGAGATACCCTGTCGTAACCGCATCAGCAGGAATTGCGTGGGAATGAAAGAGAATCTTCTCGACCGCTTCTGTCAGAGAGTTGCATTATCGGGGAGTCCAACAATCACGGGCAAAGCAGTGATTACTCTTTCCTACGTACCCTTAACGATGATATTTCGTCTCAGCCGTCGGTTCCCATCTAATCGCGCAACTCATCCACTTCTCTCCCACCCTGAGGCCAAAAAAGCATCACTATCAAATACAGCTCGCTTGTCGTTTTAGATTTAGCCATTCTTTCGTTTTACTTCTGGAAATGGGTGCCTTCTCGCTGCTTCTTCTCTCGTGGTATTGCGCTGAACCGGAATCTCTGACTTGTGGTGGAAGAAAGAGTTTGGCTTCAGTGTTAGGGTCGCACAAGATGAGGTATATGACAGAGGTGTGGCTGGGGTTCTTCAATACTTCGTACACCTTAGATATGTTGGACGCGATAAGGATAGAAAAACCGCCGTTTTTTGATAGAACTCATTGGAAGTTGGAGAAGTTTCCTGGCTTTAGTGAGGAGTCAGAATTGCTGAAAGAGATATTTCGGGCTCGCACAGCTTGGGGTATGCCCTCTCCTTTACGGTTCTTAGTAGACTCACGGTTTGAACAATCGAACAATATAATCATTGGATAGCCTGTTTCAAGCAACTTCCCATCCCTTCTACCTCCATCTCCATCTCTGCTGCTTCACAAATAAGTCCTTACTTCCTTGCCTTAACTGCGTTGGCGAATATATAACAGACACCCCCATCAGTCCACCAAAACCGCCGCAATACCCCCACAAAGCATCCCCAGCACTCCCAACCAAACATCCATCAAACCCCAACAAAAGTGCAGCGCATAGCCAATCATGTCATTCCTCACCATAGTCGCCCCAGTAGGAACATTCTCCGACCTCCTCAAAGACATCCGCAAGCAGATCGAAGTCGGGTGGCTAGAAACCCGTAGCGCGCACCCGCTGCTGGTGAAGAACCCAACGCGGGAGTTGAACCGGTTGGTCGACATCTTTGAGGCTGAATTGAAGGTACGTGAGCGACTGCGTTTGGTTCCTCCCTCCAATAGAAACGAAGCAAGCTTGTAAATCTGCAACATATCCACTCCTTCCCCTAAACCCATGCCCCCCACACAAACCCTCGCCAACCCCCTCAAAACATTATCCCCTCAAAACATCATCCCCTTAGCTCACCCAACCCCCCCAACCCACCCCAGATCTTCTGCCACCGCACCGCCCTGCTCTCTCTCCAGAACTCCGACTCCTGGCAAGTGGACGGGAACGTGCATGTCTTCTGCATCCAGAAAAACGACGCCGGGGGCGCCGTGTGGGCGGATCTGATCCGGGAGAGTAATGTGGATGGGAACAGACTCCTGAGGTGTGGGGAGGGCAAGCTGAAAGCCGGGAATGGTAGGGGTGGGGTTTATCTCGTGCTTTATCATAGGGAGATGAGGTAGGGATGTCTGGAGGCAGGTGTGAAGGAGAATTGGGTGTAATAATCGGTTTGAAATTATAGCTTGCGGATGGTTCTTGCTTTGCTATGACTCATATGAGAGTAAGAGATGCGGCTAGGCCGTGTGCTTTGAATGTGGTTCTCAGTTGGAGGGTACAAAGGACGTAGAGGTCATATGAGAAGGAGAAAGTAGATGGAACAAGAAAGAGGACGCATGCCTCTACTGACAAACCGAATATTTTCATACAACTCGAGTGTTCTATGCAGCAAAGTCCGCATCATGAAATCTACATTACAGAAAATCAGGCCAACTAATACACATCATCCCCCTCCTGGATCAACACGTCTATAACTCATCATGGATCGGCTCTTCTTCCGCCTCGCCCTCCTCAGTCGGCATCCCGCCACTGTACAGTTTGCTAGTGATGGGGTAAGCTACGTTACTAAGCTTC
>JAABUK010012693.1_pt1 | contig 10687 bp, 8 predicted proteins | sample 5559141 | NCBI WGS metagenome assembly JAABUK01 (sample SAMN10711869, study PRJNA513367) | rock metagenome | isolation source: Antarctica rocks | place: Antarctica: Victoria Land, Pudding Butte nord | collected 2016-01-03
AGCGAATCAATAATTCCTTTCCCGAACGTTCATCAGTGACTTTTAAAATTGCAGCGTTGTCCTTGCAAGAAATAATCACGAGGTTTGCAATTTCACACGGCATCTTTGAAGTGAAGAACGCAAGACATTCATCAAGGTTTTCAACGCCGCCACAACGAAGTTGGACTGGCGCTGAATAATGCCCCACTTGCTTTATCCAAGTTAGTTTGCTGATAGCGAGAATCAAATCGCGGCGCGTTCCGGTTGCGACGTGTTCAACCACCGCATGACGAAAATCATGTTGTGCGAACTCTTTGCGGTCGTTGAAGTTCATCTGTTAACCTCGCATTCGAGTACTCGATCCGCCTTCCACCGTGCCACAAAACTCTGATTGCCCGCTCAACATCGCGTTTTTTTGTGACGCTTATAAACCGACTTGCAGCGGTGTCGCCGTCAGTATCGAGACGACCGCGCAGGAACTGAGATCGCGCGGCCATCGCGTCACGATTTATGCGCCGCGCTACAACGGTTACGAGGAACACGATCCGAATGTCATTCGTTTTCCCGCCGGTCACTGGTTTCGCGCCCGCGATTTCCCCGTCGCTTGGCCGCTTTTGCCGCGCGCCAGCGTGCGCACCGGAACGCGTTTTCGCCGCGCGAACTATGACATCGTGCATTCGCATTCACCGTTTACTATCGGCACGACCGGCGCGCGTTGGGCGCGTCGCAACGGCACGCCAATCGTCTTCACTTTCCACACGCTGTATCATCGCTACCTGCATTATGTTCCCGCGCCCAGCGCCTGGACGCGCTCTTACATCGTCTGGTGGGTGCGCCAATATTGCCAATTGTGCGACCACATCATCGCGCCCAGCCGCGCCGTCGCGCAAGTCGTTTCACATCTGGCGCCCGACACTTCGCGCAGTATCATTCCTACGGGAATTGACACCGCGCGTTTTGCGAGCGGCAATCGAGCCTCTTTACGTGAGCAATTAAAAATTGCTAACGACCAAGTTGTTTTGCTTTATGTTGGGCGTTTGGTGCGCGAAAAAAACCTGGAGTTTCTGCTGCGTTCTGTCGCACCTTTGCTGCGCCAATCGAGTACCCGATCTCGTTTAGTTTTGGTCGGCGGCGGCCCGGCGCTGGAATTTTTGCGCGAGTTGTCGCACGACTTGGGAATCGCCGACAAGGTTGTTTTTACCGGCTTTGTCCCACCCGAAAAAACCCCTGATTATTACGCGGCGAGCGACATGTTCGTCTTCGCCTCGCGGACAGAAACGCAGGGCGTCTCGATTGCTGAAGCTCTCGCGGCGGGTTTGCCGTGCGTCGTCGTCGGCGCGATGGGCGCAGCCGAAGCCGTCACAAACGGCGTCAATGGAATCGTGGTTCCGCCGCGCGAAAACGCTTTCCGCAACGCCGTTGCGCAGCTTCTTTTTGACCCGCAGTTGCGCGCTTCGATGAGCCGCAAAGCGCGCGAACTTTCGCCGTCTCTTTCGCAAAGCCGCAGCGTCGATGCGCTGCTGGAACTTTACCGCGCGACGATTGATGCACAATCCTCCTGACCCAACCAGAACCCCGAACGTGAGTGAGGGGCCAATGGATCAGCTAAGTTGGCCTCTCACTCACGTTCGGGGTTCTGGACAGATGCCACTTCAAAGTGGCGCCATCGAGTACTCGATAGCGCCACTTTTCTGTTCGTTTGCGACACAAAGCATCCGCCACAATGTTCTGGTGCGGGTTTTTCCTTTGTTTCTGCAACCTCAAAGAAACTTTTGCAATTTTGCAGCTTTAACGTTGAAATCTGTAAATACCCATGAAAAAAAACGTCCAAAACTTACACATAATTTGCATGAAGGGTTATAATGGACGCCAAGTGACGTGAAAGGACGCATTTGGACGCGAGTTGACAGCGCGCTCAAAACGACCCGAAGGGCGCAAAAAGGCGCGTGGAGAAGAGCTTGAGAATCGCGGCGACTGAAGACAAAACGCGATTGAAAAGCGGCGGTGACGAAACCGCTCCGGCTTCTTCGCTCGCGTCCGCGCTGCCCGAAGTTCCCGTGATGACGGGCACTCATTTTCATGCGTTGGATGAAAAAGGGCGCGTCATCATTCCGGCGAAGTTGCGGCCTGCCCTGACCGATCAGTTTTGGATGATGTTGGACGAAAACGACAACATCGGAATCTACAATTATCGGACGGGCCTGGACGTGCTGGAGCATTGCGAACGCACCATCGCCGAGCATCCCGACGACGAAGATTTGGCGGCGGCTGTCGAACGCATTACGGGCGCTGCCGAACTGATGCCGGTCGATAATGGATGGCGCGTGCAGGTGCCGGAGATTTTGCGTTTCTACGCGCAGTTGGACAAAGAAGTTGTGACGGTCGGAGTTCTCAATCATGCGGCGTTGTGGAGCCGCGAACGTTGGGAAGCCGCGCAGCATCGGCGTTTGCAAAGTGTGGAAGTGCGTCGTGCGCAAGCCGGACTTTTGCGAGCGGCGTCTTCAAGCATCAAAAAGGCGAACGACAAAGCTGCCGAAGTGCCGCAGATTGTGGAGGCGAATGAACCAGATGTCGAAATCGTCGCCACAGGGACACGAGGAAGCGAATCAGGTCGAAGCGGAAGCGGTCGAGTTGAAACCTCGTCTGCACCCGCCCGCGATGATAAGCGAAACCCTCGCGTACTTACGTTGTCACGACTTGGCCGTTGACCGCCCGGACGCTGTTTTCATCGACGCAACGTTGGGAACGGCGGGTCACACATTGGAGATGTTGAAGGCGCACCCGACGTGTCGCGTTGTGGCCTTTGATCGTGACCGCGATTCGATGCAGTTCGCACGGGAACGCTTGCAGGACAATCGAGTACTCGAACGCGTGACGACGATCCTTGGTGATTTTCGCAACGCGCACGAACTGCTCAAACCGTACTTTGAAAATCAAAAGGTTGGAGCCGATGGTCGTCCCATTGCGCAAATTGATGGCGCTTTGGTGGACGCGGGAATGTCGCTCTGGCAAGTGACGAACGCGGAACGGGGAATCTCGTTTCGCGGCGATTCACTGCTGGATATGCGTTATGACCGCGACCAGGATTTTTCGGCTTTCGACCTGGTGAACCGACTTTCCGCACAAGAACTTGAAGATGTTTTATTCAAGTTCGCCGACGAGAGATGGGCGCGTCGCATCGCAGCCATTATTACAGAACATCGCAGCCGCAACGTCATTCGCACTACGTCGGAGTTAGTGAGTCTCATCGAAGCCGCCATTCCTGTTGGCGTCCGCCGCCAGTCGCGTGTTCATCCCGCCACTCAAACCTTCGCTGCTTTACGGCTTGCCGTGAACGACGAGTTTGGGGCACTCGACAAAGGCGCGTGGTCTCTGATGCAGGTTTTGGCACCCGCAGCCCGACTCGTAATTCTGACTTACAGCAGCAACGAAGACCGCATTGTTAAACGCACTTTTCGCTTCATGGCCGGGCGGACGATTCCTTTCGAGGAAGCCAGTCCGCGCCGCAAAAAGAAGAGCCAAGATCTTGCAAAAGATCGCCGCGATTTCGCCACGACGCGTTCCTCTCTCACCTTTTCTGAAGAACCACGATTCCAATTCCCGAACGACCAGGCACCAAGCGTTCCCGATTGGATCGAAGGTTACGACGAAAAATGGCAAGTGAAAATCGTGACACCAAAACCCATTGCGCCGACAGAACAGGAAATCGAAAGCAATCCGCTTTCGCGTTCGTGCAAGCTGCGCGCAATTGAAAAACTTGAAACCAAACCGTAGGGGCGAAGGATGCTTCGCCTCTACATAAAATTCACAATCCGCGCATCGAGTACTCGATGTGTCTTGATAACTACAATTTAGTCCTTTTGTTCTCGCGCTTCTTGCTAAGCGCGATGCCAACGACCAAGTCGCAACAGGAGGATAGTTCGCTATGGCGCTGCCTGCACAAGATCAATACCCGTTTGATACCGACCCTTCTTCGGACGCTTCAACGGCAGTGAAGGACGTGGCGCCTCTTTCCCCCGAACGCTTGCCTCAACGCCCTGCGCGTCGCCGCAACTCTTCTCGTCTCAAACATCAGACACAACGCAACGCAAGTCGCTCGAATGTGCAGCGCGCTCCTCAGCCGCAACTTCCTGACACCGAAATTGAAACTGCGCATTCCTACCGCGAAGTTTTGGAAGCGGTGCGCGAAGAAGGCGCTATCCCGATTGTGCCGCGCCGTTTGCGACGCGGGCATCGCGCCTTTCGCTTGACGTGGAAAACCGCACTGGCTGGCGGCGTCCTGTTCTGCCAGTTGCTGGCGGCCTTGTGGCTGAAGGCTTTGGCGGTTTCGGCTTCGCACCAAAACGACAAACTGGTGCAAAAAATCGCGGACGCGGAATCGGGAATCGACAAGACGCAGCGGCAAATCGCGGTTTTGGGAGCCGACCCGCGCATGGGCGATTGGGCCACAAAACTGGGTTATCGCCAGGCCGCACAAACTGACTTAGACGATGTTTCTAAAAGCGTGCCGCTACCACCCATCGAGTACTCGAACGGTACGAACGAGCAAGCTGCAAGCACTTCCACAAAGACGACGGAACAACAGCGCCCGTAAGCCAAACGCAACATAATCAAACGCAGACCATGAATCGCACTACGACACCAACCGAAACTTCAAGCCAACCGACGCGCATGACGCGAGCCGCACGCCGTCGCAGTCAGGGGCAAACGCCGGGACAAATCGTTCGGCCTGGCACGCGGCGGCGCATCGAATGGACGTTTTATATTCTTTTGTTGCCGCTTGGTGTGTTGGCGGCGCGTCTGGTTCAGTTGCAGGCGATCAAGCCGCGCGAGCCGAATGCGGGCGGTCTGGCTTTAGCCAAATTGACGCAGCGCCAGGAACTTCCTGCGCGTCGCGCCGATATTTTAGCGGCTGATGGCAGCGCGCTGGCCGTGACTTTGGATGAATACACCGTTGTAGCGAATCCGCGCGCGATTGCCGACAAACAAAAGATGGCGCAGCGCATTGCGGACGCGATTGGCGGACAGGCAATCGAGTACTCGAACTTGCTGCAAAAGACGACGAGAGCGGATGGTAAGCCGAATTATTACGTTCGCTTAGCGCGTCACATCAGCGAAGAGAGAATAGAGAAACTGCGCGCGCAGATGAAGGCGCGCAAAAACGACACACGCCGTGAACGTGCGCAACGCAAAGAGTTCTGGGAGCCGATTTCACTCGAAGCGTCGCCGCGCCGTTCTTATCCGATGGGCAACTTTGCCAGCCAGTTGATTGGTTTTACTGATGGCGCAGGTCGCGGCGTCGATGGTCTGGAATGGGCGTGGAGCAAAAAGTTGGGCGGCAAAAATGGCGTGATCGTTTCTCAAGTCGATGCACGCAACCGCCCGATTCCGGGAACGATTGAAGAATCGCGCCCGCCAATTGCGGGACAGACTGTTGTCACGACAATCGAGCCGGAAATTCAGGCGGCTGCCGATGAAGCGGTGCAAACCATTGTGACCAAGTTCAAGCCGCCGCAGGGTGCGCTGGCGATTGTGATGCGGCCTTCGACCGGCGAGATTGTCGCAATGTCGACCGCGCCTTCGTTCGACTTGAACAATCGCCCAAAAAACGTTGGCGATTTGGCGGCGAACAAGTGCGTCAACTTCGCTTACGAGCCGGGTTCGACATTCAAGATTATCACGGCCTGCGCTTCGGTCGAAAAGATTCCCGACTGGCAGAGCAAATCGTTTGTGGTGACGGGCGCCGAACCAGTCGGCAAGCACATCATCCACGACTGGACGTTCTGGGGCGGCCACAACAAGACCGAAGTGAAAAGCTTGTCGGAAGGCATCCGCGACAGCTCGAACATCACGATGTGGCATTTCGCGCACTTGATGGGCGCGCCGACAATGCTGGATTATGCAAAAAAGTTCAAGCTGGGGCAACCGGTGGAGCTGGCCGGATTGCGCGGGCAAAGCGGCTGGCTGGCCAAGAAGCCGAACCAGTGGAGCAAAGAGCAACTGGCGAACTTTTCGTTTGGGCAGGGCATGATGATCACGCCGCTGCAACTACTTCGTGTCGCCGCGACGGTCGCCAACCACGGCGAAATGATGAAGCCGTTGCTGGTGAAGGAGTTGCGCAATACGACCGGCAAAACGATCCGCACCTTTGGGCCACAAAGTGACGGACAGATCATCAAGCCGGAAACCGCGAGCACGGTGACGACGATGTTGGAGCGCGTGACGCGCGAAGGCACAGCGCGCAAATATGTGTTTGTGCTGGGCTATCAAACCGCCGGCAAAACCGGTTCGGCGCAAAAGTCGGATGGGCCGCGCGGCTATTCCAGCGGACGATTTATCTCGTCGTTTGTCGGGTTTGTGCCCTCACGCAAGCCGGAATATGTAATTTTGGTTTTGGCGGACGAGCCGCACGGAAGTCACTGGGGCAGCGAAGTTTGCGGCCCGGCTTTCACGACCATCGCGGAAAAAGCCATGATGCATCTGCGCCTGGAAAAAGGCGCTAACGCGCCGGTTCCGCAAGCCGCCTTCATGAAGCCGTTCCAGCCGCCAACCAAGCATTGAATCGAGTACTCGATTAGTTAGAATTGAACCGCGAAGGGCGCGAAGGAAAAGAAGAGAAAAACCGGAGAAGATCGATTAACGAATGTCATCATTCGTTTCTCCTTTCTTCTTTTCCTTCGCGTCCTTCGCGGTGAATTTTCCATAATCGAGTACTCGATGCGCAACTATTTAGCACGCCAACGAAAGGACATTATGCCCTCGCTCAGGGAGCTTTTAGCCAGCACGCCGGACGCGCAAATTATTCGCAACGCCGGGCGCGTTTCGCTCGAAGAAGCCGCACCAGTCGAAGTGGCGGCGCTGGCTTACGATTCGCGCGAAGTCGCGCCCGAAACAGCCTTTGTTTGCGTGCGCGGACAAAAGCGCGACGGCCACGAGTTCATTCCTCAAGCGCTGGAAAAAGGCGCGACAGTTATTGTCGCAGAAGACGAAAGCGTCTTGATGCAATTGCCGCCGCACGTTACGGGTGTGCTGGTTGGGGATTCACGGCTGGCTCTGGCGAATTTGGCGTGCGAGTTCTACTCTCATCCGTCGCGCGAAATGCTGCTGGTCGGCGTGACCGGCACCAACGGCAAAACGACCGTCGCACATTTGGTGGCGGAACTGTTGCGCGAAGCCGGTTATAAAAGCGTCGGCATCATCGGAACGCTGGGCGCGGCCACCGAACGCGCCGCCTATGACACGGGACGCACAACGCCGGAAAGCCTTGAACTGCAACGTTTACTGGCCGATTTTCTCGACGGCGGCAGCGATGCGGTTGTGATGGAAGTTTCCAGTCATGCGCTGGATATGAAGCGGGTTGCGGGCTGCGCTTTCGATGCGGGAATCTTCACCAACCTGACGCAGGATCACTTGGATTATCACGGCGACATGGAAAATTATTTCGCCGCCAAAACCAAATTGTTCACCGATGTCGCGCGCTATTCCGAGCAGTTCAAAAGTTTCGGTGCAGTCATCAATGTGGACGATCATTATGGCCGCCGATTGCGCGACGAGTACTCGAACGAGCTGCTTTATGTGACTTACGGCATCGAAAACGAAGCGCACATCGAAGGCGAAGCGGTTCATCTGACGCCAAGTGGAATGTCGTTTGTCGCGCGCAGCGCAAACGGCGATATTCATCTCGACATCGGGCTGATCGGTCGTTTCAACGTTTATAACGCGCTCTCAGCAGTCGGATTCGGCATTTTGAAAGGGATGAGCGGCGCGCAGATTCAAGCGGCGCTGAGTCGCGCCAAAGCGCCCGAAGGCCGCATGGAAATGATCGATCTGGGGCAGGATTTCTTTGTCGCTGTCGATTATGCGCACACGCCGGACGGCTTGAAAAACGTCATCACAACCGTACGCGAATTTACGCCGGGACGACTGATCAGCGTCTTCGGCTGCGGCGGCGACCGCGACAAAACCAAGCGTCCGCAAATGGGCGCCATCGCCGCCAGTTTCTCGGATGTCTGCGTCGTGACGAGCGACAATCCGCGCACCGAAGACCCGCAGAAAATCATTGACGATGTGCTGGCTGGAACCGCGCAGGGCAACGCGCAAACCTTTGTCGAAATGGATCGGCGCAAAGCGATTGAGGGCGCGTTGAGCATGGCGCGCAAAGGCGACTTCGTCGTTGTCGCTGGCAAAGGTCACGAAACCTATCAGATTTTCAAAGACCGCACGATTCACTTCGACGACCGCGAAGTCGTGCGCGAATGGCTCGAACACGCGCAAGGTGAAAGTGCATGAGCGCCGCCAATTCTTCATTGGAAAACAGCGCGCCGTTTTCGCTGCAAGATATGCACGACGCTACGCCTGGCTCGCTGTTTGTGCGCGGCGACATCATTTTGAACGGCGAAGTCATGCCGTCCAAAGAGTTCGAGTACTCGATGATAAAAGGGCGCGGCGTCACGACTGATACACGCAAAATTGCGCCTGGCTCAATCTTTGTTGCCTTGCGTGGCGAGCGTTTCGATGGTCACGATTTTCTTGAACAAGCGCAACAGGCCGGAGCCGCTTTTGTCGTTGTCGAAGATGTCGAAAACGCGCCCAAAAATCTGGTGTGTTTTTACGCGCTCGATTCTTTGATGGCGTTGGGCGACATGGCGACGTTTCACCGCAATCGTTTCAATATTCCGGTTATCGGCGTTACAGGTTCTTATGGAAAAACGACGACGCGCGCTTTCATTGCCGCCGCGTTGTCGCCGCTGGGCGAAGTCCTGGCGTCGCGCGAAAACTTCAATAACGAAATCGGTGTGCCGCAAACGCTGTTCGGTTTGAATGCCAGTCACAAAGCCGCGGTTGTGGAAATGGGAATGCGCGGCGAAGGTCAAATCCTTTATCTGGCGAACACGGCGCGCCCGACCATCGGCGTGATTACAAACGTTGGGCCGCAGCATATCGAGATGTTGGGCAATCTGGAAAACATCGCGCGCGCCAAAGCCGAACTGATCGAGAATCTGGCGCCCGACAGTCTCGCAGTTTTGCCATCTGAAGGCGAATACAGCGAATTGCTCATCGAAATCGCGCGAGAAGTTGGTTGTCGCGTTGTGACGTTCGGCACCAGCGAGCAAGCTGATTTTCGCGTATCGAGTACTCGAACGACCGAAAACGGTTCCCTTGAAGCCCAATTCAAAATTCAAAACTCAGAACTTGAAATTGCGTTGCCGCTTCCTGGCGCGCACAACGCGACAAACGCGGCGGCGGCTTTAGCAGTAGCGCACGAATTGGGCGTCGACTTGGAAAAAGCGGCGCGCGCTTTGGAAACTGTCGAAGTTCCCGGCGCGCGGATGCGAGTTGTGCGCGCTGGTGAAATCACGATTTTAGACGATTCCTACAATGCCGGGCCGGATTCGATGCGCGCGGCGCTGGAAACACTGCGCGATTTACCGAACGCGAAACGCCGCGTCGCAGTTTTGGGCGCGATGAAAGAGTTGGGCGATTTCAGCGAAGAAGAGCACCGGAAGTTGGGCGTTCTGGCTTCAACTATTTGCGACGTTGTGGCTTATGTCGGCGAAGAAACGCGCGCCGCTTTTGAAGTGATGAACGTTGAAAAGTTCTGGTGCGAAAATGCGAGTGAAGCGGCCAATCGAGTACTCGATCTTGTCGAAAGCGGCGATGTTGTTCTGGTCAAAGGCAGCCGCAGCGTCGAGTTGGAATTGGTGGTGAGCGCGCTTGCGCAGTAACTTCAGCGCGACGGTTTTTAACACGGCCTTGCGTCACGATGGCTTTTTGCTGTTGTTGCTTTTCGCTTGCTCGTGCGGCTTGATGTTGCTGATGGGCAACCCGACGATTGCATGGATCAAGAACTTGCGCGGCATGAAATGGTCGGCGCGCGAAGACACGCCCGATTCGCATCTCAAGAAGGCTGGCACGCCTTCGATGGGCGGACTGGCCATTATCGGTTCGGCGTTGTTCAGCGTGCTGGGAATCGTCGTTTTGTACGCTGTTCTCTTCATTCGAGGCAACGCCAACGCAGCTATTGGCGGCGGCGGTCTGGTCAACTCGACATGGCAGGAAATCGGGATCGAGTCGGTCGAATCGGTTATTTTTCTGCTGCTGACGGCTTCGTTTATGTTGCTGGGTTTCGCCGACGACTGGTCGAAAGCGCGCGGCAGCGGTGGCTTGAAAGCGCGTCATAAGTTCGCCTGGCAAGTCGTTTTGTCGGTTGCTTTTCTGGTGTTTCTGGCAGCGCTGGTGTCTTTGTCCCTGGTGTCTTCGGCTGGTTTGACAAATTTCGGCGGGAAGTTTCTTGTTGAAGCCTCCTTGCTGCTGGTGTTCCTGATCGGAACCTGCAACGCCGTCAACTTGACCGATGGATTGGATGGATTGGCGGCGGGGCTGACGGTTATTGCGGGCGTCACGCTCGCGTTGTGCAACGATGGCGTGTTGTACGATTCGAGTTGGCTTTCAGTTGCTCTGGCGGGCGCGTGCCTGGGTTTTCTGGCGTTCAATCGTTATCCGGCGCGCGTTTTTATGGGCGATACCGGCTCGCTGGCGATTGGCGCGGCGCTGGGGATGTGCGCGGTGATGTCGCGCGCCGTGTTTTTGCTGCCGTTTATCGGCTTCATCTTTTACATCGAAATGTTCAGCGTCATCGCGCAGGTTTTCTACTTCAAATACACCAGGAAGAAAACCGGCGAAGGCCGTCGCTTGTTCCGTCGCGCGC
>JAABUK010012695.1_pt1 | contig 10685 bp, 6 predicted proteins | sample 5559141 | NCBI WGS metagenome assembly JAABUK01 (sample SAMN10711869, study PRJNA513367) | rock metagenome | isolation source: Antarctica rocks | place: Antarctica: Victoria Land, Pudding Butte nord | collected 2016-01-03
TGTCTTCAGCATTTTGTTGAATCAATTGTAGAATGATCTTCAGTTTGTTGTTTGTTTGACTTTGAAGTCGATCTATTTGCTTCTGAATCGAGTTTTCTATGCTTTCGTTGCATGCTCTTCGAATGTAAGTTAAGCTATGACTTATAGTCTCTTTCTGTTCTGATATTGCTTGTCTTAGCTGATTGACTGCGAATTCAATTCTTTCGCGCAGTCTCTTTACCTGCATCTCTTTAGAGATGACATTGTAGCACTTGCTCATACCAACTTCGATGCTAGCTTCTTTTTGTGAACTTTTCATCGCTTTTCGCTTTTTCATTTCTTTGAATTTCACAATCACTCATGTTTGCTCTTTTTGCTGCGAGTTTGCATTTCGCAGATTGATTGTATTCTTGTCGTTATGCACGTTTGCATGTGAATTTAGCATCAATGCATCAAATAAACTAAACATGTATTGCGTTTTTCTATTTACTGATGTGAGCGATTTTTGTTGACTGCGAAATAAATCGACAATGTCGTTCTGCAGTTGTTTGCTTGTTGACGAACTCATGCTAAGTTCATCTCATAGATCTGTTTCAATCTCTATTGTTGACTTTTTGATTTCTATCGTTGACGTTTTGAATTCTGACGCTGAGCTATTGCTTCTACTGAGTTTCGCGTTACTATTCGCGAAACGAAGCGAGAAAAAGCGCATAAAGCGACTCTTTATATTTCTTTTCATAGAGGGTTTTTTCGAGTCTTGAGCTTCAAGCTTCTAGAAAATTTACTTGACATCACTTAAATATTTCTTTAACCTCTTACTCAGAGCGTTTCACGTAGGCAATAACTCTAGTGTAGAGATCTCTCAATTTCTATTTTGAAACCTGCAATAGATCTTCTTCTATTATTGACTTATGTCAGACGAAAATGATATAAATCTAGTTTGCAAGAATCTAGATTACTCTTTTTGATAGAAAATGCTTGACGCAATTGCTTTATATCTCAGGTATCAAAGTAGTTGCGTTACCTCGCTCAGAATAGTAATGACTGACCTCGACTTATTGTCTTGCACATCAAGAAAAGGTAAAACAGATAGTGATTTGATAAGAAATGCTTTACTTCTTTGAAACAACGTTGTTTTCTGCGCGATCTTCAAGTGTAAAAGAGTTCAATTTCGATTTTTGCGTCAGTATGCAGTCTTCTGTATTGTCATAAAGATGTCATTTAACTAATAAATAAATGCTAAGAAAGAAAAGTATTTACAGAAAAGAACTCAATTCTTATATGTGTGTTTCTCAGCTCTATGCTAGACTCGATTGAGTTAACGTCTTACACATATGATGCAGAGTCTCAATGATATCATCTTTAAGTCAGATTCTCGCTAGATTCAATTAGAATGAAATCAGACAAAAACTAGATGAAGAATAAACAAAGACTAAAATCGTAACATTACTCTCTCTTTTTGACTATTTATGTTTGCATGAATGTTGTTTCTTAGTGCGCTTTCTATCAATCTTTCTATTGATCTTTCAGATCATCGAAATGTCTATTGTAGTTGACTCACTATGTAGAAAATAAAGAAATAAAGTGATAATCTTTTGTAGCAGACTCACTATGAAAGAGAAAGAATGATCATTGAAGCAGACTCACTAGTTGACTAGTTCATTGAAGAGATTGATTTGAATCGCGTCATTGAAGCAGACTCACTAAAAGATAAAGCGATGTGAATAGATAAATCATTGCATTGACGATGTCTTTGAAGCAGACTCACTAGTTGACTTGCTCATCAAAAAGATCAATTCTGATCATGTCATTGAAGCAGACTCACTTCTGATTCAGATTTACTACATAGTAGAACTTGTTTTGTTCATTGATTGACTCAATCAAAAGATCAATCGTTGTCTGTCTTTATAGCAGACTCGCTTCAAGTGTTGTTCAAGCAGACTAACTATTGAGTGACTGACTTGATGACGAGATCAATATTGAACGCGTCTTTGAAGCAGACTCACTGTCAATTCATCTTTACTACATGCATGTAACAAAGCTTGTTTCGTTCATGTCTTTGTAGCAGACTCACTATTGAATGACTGACTTTGTTAACAAGATCAATCATTATCTGCTCTTGTAGCAGACTCACTAGTTGACACAGAAACATGAGGTAGATTGATTCATTGATAAATAAAGCGATGTGAATAGATATATCATTGCATTGACGAAAGATATCATTGTAGCAGACTCACTAGAAGAAAATCGACTGACTCATTGAAGAGATCAATTTGAATCATGTCTTTTTCATGAGCTTTCAAGACAAAGAAAGAAAGAGATGATTTGAACAGCTTATTTTGACTCGTTTGCTTCATGAGCTTAAATTGATTTTCAAGCAATCAACGAAGATTCTTTATCGTTGATTCTATCAATCAAGTGAAAGTTCTTAGCTCATTTAAATATTCAAAGAATTTCTTACGAATAAAAAGTAATACAAATTTAAAGAATCTCTTACGAATTTCTAAACAAACAAAGTAGATTGTTTTGTATCATTTACACATTGATAGTAGAGTTGATGAGCATTTATCTAATGTTAGAAATCGATTTAGAGTGAGTCATAAAGATGTTATTTAACTAATAGATAAATGCTAAGAAAGAAAAGTATTTACAGAAAAGAACTCGATTCTTATATGTGTATTTCTCAGCTCTGTGCTAGACTCAATTAAATTGACGTCTTACACATATGATGCAGAGTCTCAATGACATCATCTTTAAATCAGATTCTCGCTAGATTCAATTAGAATGAAATCAGATGAAGACTAGACGAAGAATAGATGAAGACTAAAATTGTAACAATCACGAAAGATCACAAGTATGCATAAAACAAAGTAAAAAGATTAATAACTATTTAGCTATCATTAGAAAGAAAAAAAGAAAAGAAAAACAAGACTTTCTTGCTTAATTATTCTCATCAATACTCAACTCAACAGTCTAAAAAAGTTGTTAGCAAATGCAGAAATTGATACATGAATAATTCATGAATTTCATACAATATATGTATCATTCAGCTTTTACTTTCTCAAAAATTTGAAGATTAATGAAAGTAAACTCTTGCAACTATTAGTTAGATAGCACAAAACATGCACAAGCTATCATATTGATAGAATGAATGAAATAAGAAACTCATATCAAAGCTCATTGCATTCTTCATCTTTTTGATGATAAATTGCGTGATCAACGTCAAAGATGAAAGAAGAGAAGAAGTCATTGATAAAAATGAATCAGATGAAAGCAAGATGTTTTTCATCTTTTTAATGATAGACTGCGTGATCAGCGTTGAAGATGAAAGAAGAGAAGTTATTAACAAAAATGAATCAGATGAGAGCAAGAACAGAGAAATACAAGAGAACAAAGAAAATAAAAATGAAGATGACATTACAGAAGAGCATGTTTCAATTGCAACAGAGACATTCTGATTTTTTGAATGCATTGCAAGAAAAGTCAGAACATTCTGAATTTGAATGATCAAGATAAATTGAAGATTGTCATACTTTTCAATCTGCTTTCACAAATCTTCAATGATTTTGTTTTATCTTGCAATTTGACACAGCAGATCATTGATTTAAGTTTCTTATGTCATCATTTGCTTTTGCATCTTTCTGCAATTGATAGTCACGTCTTCAACATTCTTCTTCATTTCATTAATATCATTTCTGTTTATCTTGATATCAAGAACAAGAAAATGCAGCTTTTTCTCAATATATTCTTCAAATTCAAGAAACATTTGATTTTGAGCTAAGTCAAAAGAAAGATTGCAAGAGATAATCATCATCTTCTTGATTACAGACTCAAAATCAGATGCAACAAAGAATGAAAAAAAACTTATGTAAAATCAAGAAGAAAAAGAGCTTAAGTGAAGTGATGAAGAAAGAGCAAAGCTGACAGAAATGAGCATTGAATCACTCTTGAATGCTTTAAAAAGCATCAATTAATTATTGAATTTTCATATTTTGAAGCTACTGAAAATTATACTTACAATTCATACTTGCAATTTGCTTCAATAAACAATAACGACGCATAGTGTGCATTTCTTGAAATTCTTTTCAATAGAAAACTTTATTTTTACATAATTTACATTTCTTTTCATACACTTTTTACATTTATTCAAGAATTGTATTGCAATCTCTTTACTGTACACATTCAGAGCTGTTTTGTGATGCTGAGTTAATGACATGAAATTTCTCATGTAGAGAGAAAGAGAGACAAATCTCTGATCAAAAATGACGTGAGAATGAGAGAATTAAACGTGAGCAGCAGACATAATGAGCGCGCTGACGCAAGATGAAGAATTAATAGCGAAGAAAGCAAACAAATGTGATGCAAGTATGTTTTGTGTTTTAAGAAAGAAATATGATGAAGAACTGCATTGCTTACTTCTCTTAAACTTCTTCATCTTCATTCAAGATATCATCAGCTCATCATCATCAAATCAAGAAGTTGATTCATACTTATTATGATCATGATACTTGAAGAAATTTTACAGAACTACACTACAGAATGAATAAAAGATTAAGTAAAATAACGAAGTGAAGATTGAATGCAAGAACGAAAGTTGAAGAAGAAAGAAAGTTGAAGATCACACAGAAAATAAAAGAAATGAATCAATAAAAATTCACTACTTCACAATAAATAAACATAAACATCAATGATCATCACTCTCATGCTAGTCACAATAAACAACAGAAGCATTGCTTTTCTGTTCACTGTTTACTTCTACTATATGATACTATCTTCTGCTCATTGTCTGCTTCTACTATTGAGTATCATTTATAAAAGAAAAACTTCAAATTGAATAAATCTTGATTCTCATTACAATTATCATCATGAAAATTCAAGTTTAGTTGATGTGCATGTGTTAATGAAAGAAAGCATCAAGATCATGACAACACATTGCATAACTACATAAAATGTCTGTAAAGTAACAGTTGAAATATAATAAAACAATGAGATAATTGTCAAAATTCAGATCTATGAGAATCAGAGAATAAACACAAATGCTACTGCTGATCATTTAGAAATTTACATAAGTTGCAGAGAATGCTTAATCTACATTTACAAGAATCAAAAGTTAAAGAATATGCTATCATTAAAATTTAAATATACAAGAATTAAGAGAATAAACATGAATGCTACTGTCAACTCTTTAAAAACTTGATGCTTGTGACTTGAAGAATAAAACAATGCTTACGCGCTATTAAAAGAAAATCTTGAGAACACAATTATTCTTCAACGCTATCATTGATTTCTCAGACAAGAATCTGAGTCTATGAAAACTTCTATCATTGATTCTCAGAGTCTCTGAGTCTATCAAGAATTCAAGTCACATACAACTTTTAACATTTCATTGATGATAAGAATTCAAGTCACATACAATCTTCAAGAAATCTTGCATGAGTTGCATGTAATTTTGCTTGTCTCATCAACGATGCTTAAACTTAGTTTTCTGAGTATATAGAGAAGAATTCACTTCTGTATTTTGTAGTTTAGTATTAACTTTTTATATGAATAAATATTACTAAGCTACTATCAAATTTGATCATATTATCTACGTGCATATTCTCTAGTGTGACTGCGCGTTTCTTGAGCTACTCACATTCTGTTCTTTGTTATTTTTTCGATAGTGAAATAACTAACTTAAGCTTATAATCTCTTGAAATACAAGAACATGAAAATAGAAAGACATATAAATATATTTGATTGAACTATGTAGTAAATAAAGCATATGAATTATAAAATAAAGAAGAAAGAAAGAAAAGAAGTGAGCAAAGAGTAAATACTCATTCACTAGCGTTGAATCAATGCAAAGATTACTAATCACAGAAGTAACAGTATCATTTTCTGTTTTCAACATTTTTAACAAATTTCAACAATTCTGTTTTGATTATTTCAGTCATATGTGTAAATATCTGCAATCTTAAATTAATAAAACTATTGTTTAATCTTGATTTTACTCAATTCATGTATATAAAAGCTGAGCTTTCATTCTTTTCTTTCATTCTTTGTCTTTCATCTTGTACATTATTTAATGTATTGTTTTGTACCTAAATTCTATCAAAGTAATAATAATATCAGTCTTTTATATTAATAGTATCTTTAGTTTAACTCAGTTTCTGACAATGAGTTACATATAAAGCACTGAATAGATTACATATGAAGCATTGAGTAAATCACATGAAACATTGAATGAATCACATATGAAGAACTAGGTAGATTACATATGAAGTATCAAATATACTACATATGAAGCACTAAATAAATCACATATGAAGCATTGAATATACTACGTATGAAGCACTGAATAGATTGCATATAAAGCACTAAGTAGATCACATATAAGACACTGAATATACTACATATAAAGCATTGAATAAAGCACATATGAAGCATTGAATAAAGCATATATTGTTACGATTCTAGTCTTCATCTATTCTTCAACTAGTCTTTGTCTGATTTCATTCTAATCAAGTCTAGCGAGAATCTGATCTAGAAATGATGTCATTGAGTCTCTGCATCATATGTGTAAGATGTCAACTCAATCAAGTCTAGCACAGAGCTGAGAAACTGTTGAGATCATGCCTAGAATCTAATCACACTGCAGCGAGATAGTGCGTAGCTGAATAGAATGTTTGATCAATAGAGATAGCTATAACTAGAATATTAAGAATACAGAAGAAATCAAAGAGAGTTTCGAGCTGTATTTATAGTAGAGCAAAACAAAGAGAGCGAAGCAGGTTTGCTCAAGTATTGAAAGCGCTAGAATAGAGTATCGAGGCTGAGGTTTAACATGAGTCAAAACCTCTAGAGCTTATTGACTAGAAAACTCTATTCAATTTCAACACACTCGTAACATTACCTTCTTCTTTTTAAAAGTCATGTTTCTATGACTTGTAGTGTAGTTCATAGCACTGACGTAGAGTCTTGATGCCTGTCTTTCTATCAACCTTTCTATTGATTCAAATCAACTCGTCAAATGTCTATTGTAGCAGACTCACTATGTGAAATAGAATGATCATTGAAGCAGACTCACTAGTCGACTTGCTCATCAAAGAGATCAACTATCGACTTGCTCTTGAAGCAGACTCACTAGTTGCATGTGAACGTGAGGTAGATTGATTCACTGATAGATAGAGCGATGTGAGTAGATAAATCATTGCATTGACAGCGTCTTTGTAGCAGACTCACTAGATTGATCTTGATTCAAATTGAGTTGAATTAAATTTGATGACACAGATTGTTTTGACTTGACTGATTCACAAGCTTGAGAAAGAAAAGAGGTTGAACAGATTGTTTCACTCATCTGCTTCACGAGAATGAGTTGATTCTCAAGCAATTCACGAAGGTTCTTTATCATCAATTCTATTAATCAAGTGAACTGTGTCTACTTAATGAGCGATAGATTCTCTAGCAATTCAAACAGTCTTGTCGTTGATTTTATTGATCTTCTGATGTTGTTCTGTCTTTCGATTGCGTTGATCATCAGGTAAACGAATTTCTTTAGACTCGTTCTGCCTAGATGAGTATCTTGAATGAGTAATGAAATTGATATCGTGTGATAAATGAATTCTTAATATAATGTTGAAATCATGCCTAGAATCTAATCACACTGCAGCGAGATAGTGCGTAGCTGAATAGAATGTTTAATCAATAAAGATAGTTATAACTAGAATATTAAGAATACAGAAGAAATCAAAGAGAGTTTTGAGCTGTATTTATAATAGAGCAAAACAAAGAGAGTGAAGCAGATTTGCTCGAGTATCGAAAGCGCTAGAATAGAGTATCGAGGCTGAGGTTTAACATGAGTCAAAACTTCTAAAGCTTATTGACTAGAAAACTCTATTCAATCTCGACACACTTGTAACAGAAACACACATATAAGAATTGAGTTCTTTTCTGTAAATACTTTTCTTTCTTAGCATTTATCTATTAGTTAAATGACATCTTTATGACTCGTTCTAGGTCAATTTCTAACAGTAGATAAATGCTAATCAACTACTCTGCTATCGATGTGTAGATGATACGAAATAATCTACTTCGTTCATTCAGAAAATTCGCAAGAGATTCTTTGAATTACTTTCATCAAAACACATCTTCAAATTTACTCAAATTTACTCAAAATTATCAAATCAATCACTCAATCTTATCACAATCTATTTATCTTTATCTTTAATTTCTCACAATGACACGCGACTCTGAATCAGTCAAGTCACGAACAACTCATCTGCTTAGAAGCATTGTTAGTAAACGAGTTTTTCTTATTTCTGTTGATGCTTCAGCGAGATTTCAGAACGCTGATACTTCATGAAACATCAAGACAGAAGAACAGCTTCGTCAATGAGCTTATGATCAGTCAAACAAGATCATCAAGATGTTGAACGAGCTTAAATCTCAACGAAACATGACTTTGAAACTTAATGAGCAGTGAATCATTGTTCAAGTCGAACATAACAAGAGATTGAATTAACTAAAGATCAAATAAATGATCATAAACACTTTAGAAGAGACAAACAAATGCTATCGAGAGAAGATGTTGAATTTCAAGAATAAACTCAAAGAAGTATTGCATTTAGTGAATTAGTCTCGATCTCGTCAGTCTACTGAATCTCGAGTTTCTACGAAATCTTTATCTTGTCAATCTATCGAGAATCATACTCGACGTAAGTCATTCACTCTATTCAATAATGATCATCACAAGTCTTTCAAGTTTTTGAACTCATCTGTATTCATCAATGAAGATGAATCAACATGAAATAGCTGAAGAATCAAGATGAACGACAAGCTTCAGACAAATGTTGATCACTTCAATAATGAGAATATCTGTATTGCTTATGTGATATCTAGACTAGAAGATGATGCTGCTGAGCACATCTTCGCTTGACATTGACATGACGCTTTGCATTCATACATCTTGATCAACAAGCTATTTGAGCATCTGAAAGAAATATACAATGAACTGAATAGAAATTGAAAGTGTCGTCGTAAGTACAATGCTCTGAGACAAGCAGACAAGTCTTTCAATGTCTTTTACTTCAACTTTATGAAGCTATTCAACTATCTTGATTATGACAATTGCACTCTGATGAACAATCTTCAGAATAAAATCAATAATCGCTTGCAGAACGCTTTATCAGTCTGTTCAGAGAACTTTACTTCGCTCACTCGCTTAAGAATCTTTCTTCAGAATGTGAATAATAAACAGCGAGTCAACTATCAGCTACGCAGCGAACGTCACACTGTCATCATCATTGTCATTGTCAAAGTCACAATCGTATCTGATAAATGCACTGCTACTTCATTGTCAGTAATGACTTCAATAATCAATTATGTTAAGTCTATCATTTTCTTTACTTCTGAGTCAGCAAGATCGTTTATCATCTGCTATACTTGCAAGATCTCAAGTCACTTGTCAAAGAACTGCTCTCAAAACAAGATCAATACTTCTGCTTCTCAAGCTTTCACTTCTCGTTTATATGAAATCATCATTTCAAAGAATAAAGAGAATGAGAAAATGTCTTTCAAGAATAGCAAGGCAAAAAACTAGAGACTTTCATCAAAGACGCGATGAAAGATGTGTTAATTTCTTCAACAATGAGCATGTCTGATGACTTTTTTGCTTCTAAATCTTTGACTATTGAATGTGTACTTTCTAGCAATGAAATTAGTTACTCATTGAAGTCATTGATTGACATTAAAGCTGCTGACTATTTATTCATTGATGAAGTGATCACGCAGATTGTTTGTGATCAGTTGCAAATCAAGTCTTTGACTTTGATCAAAGCGAAGTCAATTCAAGAATTTGATGATCATTATGCTAAAAAACTCATTACTTATGTCATTTATTTGAACCTGACTGTTCAAGATCATATGATTGACACAGCTTCTATGTTGATCACTCAATTAAATCAACATCAAATGATTCTTGAAAAAACATGAATGAACAAAATTAATCTAGTAATTGATATGCAAATCAATTTTCTTCGATTTTCGAATTTCACTCTCAATTTGAAATCAATTGTTCTACTCACAAGCAACAAGACAATCATGAAGCAAAAGAGTTTGACTTCTACTCATATACTGTTGAGATTGTGCCTAGAATCTAATCACACTGCAACGAGATAGTGCGTAGCTGAATAGAATGTTTGATCAATAGAGATAGCTTTAACTAGAAAACTAAGAATATAGAAGAAAGAAGACGATTTCAAGCTGTATCTATAGTAGAGTGAACAAAGAAGCGAAGTAATTAATTTGTCAGAGTTCAAATAGATGAAATGTTTCAGCATATTTCAATTTGAAACATTGTTGTTTCTTGTTCACATATCGAAATTTCTAAAGTCTATTGACTAAACTCTATTTCATCTCAACATACTTTGTAACATTACTCTCTTCTTTTTAAAAGTCATGTTTCTATGACTTGTAATGTAGTTCATAGCATTGACGTAGAGCTTGATGCTCATCTTTCTATCAATCTTTCTATTGATCTTTCAGATCATCAAAATGTCTATTGTAACAGACTCACTATGAGAAGAAAAGAATGATCATTGTTGTTAGAGATCAGCATAGAGCGAGTCATATGAATGTCATTTAACTAATAGATAAATGCTAAGAAAGAAAAGTATCTACAGAAAAGAACTCGATTCTTATATGTGTGTTTCTCAGCTCTGTGCTAG
>JAABUK010012696.1_pt1 | contig 10684 bp, 13 predicted proteins | sample 5559141 | NCBI WGS metagenome assembly JAABUK01 (sample SAMN10711869, study PRJNA513367) | rock metagenome | isolation source: Antarctica rocks | place: Antarctica: Victoria Land, Pudding Butte nord | collected 2016-01-03
GACAAAGGTGATGTGGACAGCGCTATGAAGCATGAGATGCAGATTCTAGCCACCCTACTGAACAGCCAGTTTGGGCAGGCGCATGTTGACCACCAGCAAGACTTGGTCATGCTACAGGTGAACCCATAATTACACTTGCATGCTCATTGGCCACAAGGATCATTGTGGTATGTGCCAACAGTATGAAGGCTGACAGGGTCTGGCATTGGCCACCCCAGCAGATGTCTGCTGCTGTGACTACCATGCATGCATCACATAGGCTCTGCCTTCAGTCCTTTGCCCACATGTGACTCATGGCAATGACTATGCCATCGATGCCATTTCATGCATGCTTTGTTTTGCAATGTTGCAACTCAAACATCAGGCTCTGTTGCATAGCAACATGATTGAGGCGCAAGACAGTCTTGAATGAAGGCAGGAGCTTTCTTGTTTCACTGAATTCTCAACTGTTTATGCCTGTGTCTGCAGGTTGACCAGCAGCATGTCATCATAGATTACAAGGCAAGCAAAGTAAGCTGTTCTGATGATGCTCTGCGGTCCAGAGTTGAGAGAGCTATGCAGCGCCTTGTGGAAGCAATGAACCCTGTTCAGATAGAAGGACATTGATGGGTCTGTGGCCCAGGTCCTGCTTCACAAAGACCTAAAAGTTGTTTGGTAGTTTTGCACACAATGGTGTTCGTCTGTGCCAGTTTGTTTCAGCACGACTCAGTATATGTGCTTCATTTGGCTCAGCAGATCTCCAGACGGCGGGAGTTGCACCTAGCTCAGCTAGACAGACTCTTTCCGGAAAACCCTGAAAAAGGCTCAGTTATGTGATGTACTGGTATTCATAAAGCAGGCAGGTTGTAGCATGTGCACGTTCGATCTCACCAGCGTTGGATGTGTGCTATTTTGAACTGTGCAAGCAGTTTGCAGTGCGCTTGCAGAGGAGATCAAAGTTTGAAATCCCGCGTATGTATTGGCATATGCGTGCCTGTAAGACACGCATGACGGAGTCAGGACAGACAACTGATGGCAACTCAAAAGCTTGCTAACATCAATGACGCTTGATGAAAGGCATGATGACATCGATGACGCTTGCTGCGTCAGATGATTCATGAACATTGATGACATGGTGACTCAGCAACTCGAATTTTCCTTTTATGTCGGCAGATAAATACGCAATAGTACGATCGAAGAAGGGGGTCAACCTCCAAGCCGCGCTGATGGTGGCAGTTGTCGCATCTCTGCATCTGTCTATTGTCGCTGCCGGCCAGCTATTGTAGGTGTGGATGCAAGTGCTGTTGGTAGCTGGCGTTCATTGTGCTGGTTTGTGACGAGACGCTGCCAGGTGATGCTCTCCTTGTTAGTTAGATCTTGCTGCTGGCCGCGGTTCCGCAAGCGGAGGTGTGGCGCATTAAAAAGCTGCTGTAGCCATCATACGCTTGTCAGCGCTAGCTAGCCGTGTGATTGTGGTGTTTCTGGACTTGAAGTAGGTCTTGTCTAGGCCATGACAAAGACGCTGCTGTTGAGTCGTGTCACGCGTCTTGTGCTACCTGTGCCATACACAGCTAGCATGCATTATTCTTGAACACCTGCACTGTTTTGCCGTTGCGTATGCAAGCAGCTGCCATGTCAGTGCTGGTCTTGTCTCGCACCAGGCCGCCGACCAGTTGCTGTGTATAGTGTGCCGCAATAGCTGAAGCACTTCACGTTCGACCTTGGTCAATACGCAAGCTACCTGACATGCTGCAAGTGATGGGGTGTAACACGGTCGTTTGTGTCTTTTCGGTTTTTTAGACCTTACGATCTTGTGTACCTTGTCCAGGAATTTTGCTTGAGCCGAACATCATCTTTCGTTGTGCTGCTGCAGGTGCATTGTTTGCTGCGCACTAGAGACGCTCTCAAGACCAACCAAATATAAATTTCCAACACAAGCAAGCCGTTTTCAAGCCTTGATAGCCCATTTGACCATAACTGTTTTATCCCAACAAGCCTAGCCTGCTAGGATCCTACCTCTCAGGAGGAAGCAGTGGCTGTTTAGCCTCTGCCTTGCCATAGCTTCAGCACCTGCTGTAGCATCAAGCCATGGATCATTCAGCAGCACCTTCACCCTATCCTTATGGCCAGCCGGGCGCTTACCCTCCGTACCCATACCCCTACCCCCCAGCAAGTGCTGCATGGCCACCAGGCTTTGATCCAGCCATGCTGCCATACCCTGATCCTCGCATGTATGCTGGCGGCGTGCCAGGATACTTTGACCACCTGGCAGGACGCCCTCCACCTAGTGCTGCTGACTTCTATGCTGCTGCTGCGGTGAGTTCACCATTTTCCTTCAGCAGTAACACACTGACCATTTGCCAACACACACAGAGCCTTTGCCAACTTAGCAATTCACTCACGTTACAGGTCCACTTTGGCTTGTCTTTGTCCATGTTTTGTGTCCAGCTGCCCCACACAAGCAATCTGCCTAAAGAATCTAACCTGCATGTGGCAGACGCTTGCAAATCAAAGTACTGGCTTGCAGTGTCGCTTGTTTGTCCTGATCCTGTTTTCGATTCCAGCTACTTCTGTTGCCAGCAAGTGACTGACTGTCTCCTTCTTGGTCAGCAGGCACCTCATCAAGCCCACCCTGCTGCTGCACCAATCTCACCCAAACCTGCCTATGAGAGACCAGCCTCCCCCAGTGCATACTCCCAGGCAGCAGCACATCCTGCTGCCCGCCCAGACCCCTATGCTCAGGCGGCCTACTACCAGCACATGAAACATGCAGCTGCAGCCAAGGAAGGAGTTGGACAACCCCCTGCAGCCTACCCAGGCTACCCCCCTTACCCTGGCATGCCCCCAGCTTCCGGGTACATGAGGCCTCCAAGCCATGCAGATCCTGAGGCTTTCAAGTTCCAGGCAGGCATGCCTGTGCCACCTGGCCCTCAGAGTGATGTCAGCAAGGACTCAGATGAAATGACTGCCACTCAGATGCGACCCCAGAGCGCTCACAGTGCTCACAGAGGGCCAGACAATGGTCCACAGCGCAGGATGGCTCTGCCAGGACGTGCCCCTGCTGTTGCTCTGACAAGCAGACCAGGCACTGCAGCAGCTGCTGGTGGTGGCCAGATCATCAGAAGAAAGGGGGGACCCATGCGCGGCACCCACCCAGCAGAGATCAACAAGCAGATCACGACTGCTAAGGATGTCTGGACCATCACAGAGATAGTCCTAGCGCATGGTGCTGAGTTTGACGCCGTCAATGTTGCCACTGCTCTTCACAGAATGGCCAAGGCTTGCCCTGAAGACCCCACAGAACTGTTGCGCAGCAATGGCTTCGAGCAGCTGCTCATGATGGTTGAAGCTCAGGTGTGAAATCATACAGCTGCCACATCTTCATATGTGTTCTGACAATGCAGCATGCCTGCCATATAGCATCATCTCCGAACATAATGCAGCACATGTATGTTGCAGTCCAAGTGTGCAGTCACAGCAAGACCACCTTTTGATGCACTTGTCAAATACTCACTGCAATGTCCCGTTACACACTTGTCTACTGCAGCCATTTGCAAGCGGCATGCACTACAACATTTGGAATGTTAAACCAATGCTGTTTGCTGATGTCTTCCAGGCTGACCAGTGCAAGCCTCAGCACATTGCCAACATCCTGTGGGCTTTTGGCACCCTTGGGTACAAGCCTAGCCAGCACCTGCTAGACACCCTCCAGAAGCAAGCCACTCTCAAGCTGTCTGGATTCAACCCTCAGAACCTTGCCAATCTCATCTGGGCCTTTGCAAGGTATGCACCCCGGCGTCTTGCACAAACATGACATACCACAATCATTGGCGGTCATGCGAGATGAAGATGCAGTGCCTACACTGTGCTGAATGCATAAGATTGTCCTTGAGTGTCATGTCTGCTCCGCACGCCATACCTTCAGATGCAAACAAAGGCCAGTGCCTTTCACATACTGCCAAAGCTTTATGCTGTTGTACGTGGGTCAGTTGATTGCATTTGACACTTCTGATGATGTTGATGGTCTCTTGCTTTGCTTCTTGCTGACAGTTTACATGTGCTTCACAGTAACACTGCGCTGTTGGTACAGGTTAGAACATGCACCAAACGCAGAGCTCATGGCTGCCTTCAGCCGCGAGGCCAACAATAAGCTCCGTGAATTTGCACCGCAGAACATCAGTAACATGTTGTGGGCTTATGCTACACTTGGCCACTCGCCAGGTACACTAGTCGCTTGTTCGCAACTCAATACCACTTGTATGTTGTTGTGGTGTTCGATACACATGCAAAGCTGGCTCTGGCTGGATTTCGACTGTTTTGTGCAAGCTCAGGCTCATTATGCTCCCCAACCTATGCCATTGTACATATACATTGTACTGTTGCGTATTGCAGGTGTCCCTTTGCTGAGCGCTGTCATGTCTGCGGCCATGACACAGCTGAAGGACTTCACCCCCCAGGCCATCAAGGACACCCTGTGGGCCTTTGCCACTTTAGGATTCACCCCCAACAACCACTTCCTGCAAGGCTCAGTGGACCAGTGCCTTGTCCTCATCGCCCAGTTCAACCCCCAGAACATAGCCAACGCTATCTGGGCTTTTGCCAAGTTTGGATACCACCCTGGAAGGTGCATACACAACACTGCCTGCTCAAACATCTCTCTCAATCTCACCAACTCACCTCCTCAATGCTGAGTCTGCCTCTGGAGCCATTCAGCAGACCTCACCTGCATGTAATACTCCAAGCTCTTCTGTGGCACATCATGCTGGCGTTTACCATGCACATGCAAACTCAGCTTGCTGTTCTTGCTTCTGCCAACTCTGTTTGAAGTAACCAACTTGCTTCTGACAGTCATTGTGGGACAATGCAGGGATCTGCTGCAAGCCATGGCTTCACAGGCCATGCAGAGGCTGCAGCACTTCAACAGTCAGAACATCTCCAACACGCTGTGGGCATTTGCCTCCCTGAACCACCACCCCGGCCCCATGCTGCTCAAGGTGCTGCAGCGTGAGCTGGTGCACAAGCTGCGCCAGTTCACTCCTCAAGGCATCGAGAACGTGCTGTGGGCTTTTGCCACCCTGGGACACCACCCAGGTCAGTCCCAAAGACTTGCAAACTGCTCAACTGTCATCTGTACATCCACCCCTGCCATACAGTTTGCGTTTTGCCAGAACCCACATCCCTGCAATGCCTCAAAAGCATCTTCTGCTGTTTATCTACTGCTCAAGTCTGTGTTGCCTGCTGTACATATTTCACGCCGTCGTCCTCTCAGCAGCACAACAAGGACTACAACTCCTGCAGGTGATGAGGTGCTTGCAGCAGCTGCCAGCCACGTGCACAGCATCCTGCACCAGTTCAACCAGCAGAACCTGGCCCTGACCCTGTGGGCCTTTGCCAAGCTGGCCTGGTGCCCCCCCACCGACCTGCTGTCTGATGCAGCCAGCCTGGCTGTGGCTTCCCTCCACACCAGCAACAGTCAGAACCTGTCCAACACGCTGTGGGCCTTTGCCACCCTTGGCTTCATGCCACAAGCTGGCTTGCTGGAGGTGTGTCAGGCATTAGCATCCTGCTCTGGCATGATATCCTTGTTGGTCATGGAATCTGCCTCCAGTCCCGGCTGCAGTTGCTGGGACGCGACTGCTATACTCTGCTGTGCTCTTGTCTCCTCTGCATTGCACTGTGCACACCAGCATGCAGTGTTTATTTTTGCAAGGCTACATGCCTCACATGAGACCGTTGAGCCTCTGCCTACCCTATGTCCTGTATGCATGGCTCATGTGATGCAAAGGCTGAGATGGGCATGTGGTCATACAGGTTGCAGCCTCACGGGCTGCTCAGACACTGCCAGACTTCACCCCTCAGGCCATTGCCAACATCATGTGGGCATTTGCCATCCTGGCCCACAACCCCGGCTCACAGCTGCTTGACGCTGTCTCCAAGGACGTGTTCCGCCGCCTAGATGACTTCAGCCCTCAGCACATTGCTGTCACCCTGTGGGCTTTTGGAAAGCTGGAAGCCTCTCCTGGCGCTGTCCTGCTGCAGGTCAGTCTGTCTGTCTGTCACATGTACCTTCCAGAATGAGCACAGGGTGCTGTTACTGCGTCATGGCCTGGTATTTGTAATTGCTCTGCACTATCAACTCTGTGTAATTCTCGGTGCAAGAATGCGTCTTTGCTTGTAGCTGTGCTCATGACTAAGCAGCTGACCTGTCTTAGCCTTGACCCAGTCTGATGCAGAAGGCTGTCATTGCAAATGTAATGATCACAATGCTGCCCTGCTGTAGGCCGCTGCTGATCACCTGGAGCAGCGCATTGGCCAGTACAACCCACAGAACGTGTGCAACATCCTGTGGACATACGCTACTTTGGGTTACTACCCGGGTGGTTCCCCTCTGGATGTTGCTGCTGATTATGCCCTGCATGCCCTTGAGGTAAGTTGGCCTCATTGCTTTGTGCCAGTGTTCATCTTCATCCGATGCTGATTGTTCACTTGTTCAAGAAGCAGCAAAGTTGCTGCACTCATTATTCTAAATGCTGCTCATGTGGTTGCAATGTCAGCAGATGGTGTACGTGGGGACTTGTCATCTGTTCTCATGGTGACGCATCAGTCCTATAACTGATATGAGAAAGCTCTTTGCTCTGCTGCAGGAGTTCAACCCTCAGTCCTTGTCCAATGTGCTGTGGGCATTTGCCAGTCTGAAGCACCACCCTGGCAATGCCTTGCTGGATGCATCTGCTGCGCATGCAGTCAGATGCGTGGATCAGTTCACACCACAGGTATGCTTGCACAACGGTGACTGATTCTGATCAACAACATGTCTGCTGCTTTGCACAGCAACCGCGCTTCTTCACTTGTCGCCATTTGTTGCCACAAATGCTGCTGCACCTGTGACCTGATGGCATCGGAAGCATGCAAGCGCAAGCTACAGTTGCGCATAGTTGCATACACTTTAATCTGCCTGGGCAAGCCTGAGGTTTTTGCTGAATTAATGGCTGGGTGTGCAGGCATTGACATTGACTATGATAGCATATGCTACTTTTGCCCACTCACCGCCAGAGAGCCTGTTGACGGCTGTAAGTGAGCACGCTGTGGTCAGCCTCAGCAAGTTTGAGCAGCAAGCCATTGCCAATCTCATCTGGGCCCTGGCGCTCTTGCACGCTCTGTCTCCTCAGATGTGGAACCAGCTGCTGGAGGCCTTCTCAAGCGTTGATGACCTGCAAGGTGATTCAGATGCTGTGACCATCTCTGCGTTTGACTGCCTTCATTTGTCATTGAAGCCTGGTTGCTTGTGCTACCCTCGGCCGTGAGGACCTGCTGTCAACTTGGCAGGCTCATAGTATTGACTCCTGCATGTGGACATTTGTACACAAACAGACAGTAGAGTATAGCAAAGATGACTGCTGTCAACATTGGGTCAAGCTGTGTGTGAGCCAAACCTTGATCTTCCACACCAAGCTAAATTGGCAAAATTTGACTGGCATTACATGAGTGCAGGGGGTCAGACCAACCCTGAGCATTTGCGTCAGATCTATCAGGCACACCTCATGCTACAGCTCAGGGTGCAGGAAGTTGGCAAGTACAACCAGCCAGAAGCAATCATGAACGCTGCTAGAGCGGTATGCTTCCTTCCTTGCCTCCTGCTTGTGGGCGTTGACACGTGCTTTTCTGCATATGTTTGTGTCTGAGTGTACACAGACCAGCAGCTTTCAGGAAGCATTTCGTTGTATGCACTCATCACCACTGCAGTGTGCTCAAGTCCTACTGCACAGATTCTGCATCTTGGGCTCAGTCATGTGAAAAGTGAGTTGTGCATTGTGTCCTAAGGCTGACATGTGTCCCTGCAGGCCTGGGAGTCTGATGTAGAGAGTACCATCGTCTCCAAGTTGCACAGCGAGGTGTCACAGGTGATGGGCAGCCTGGGAGTGTCTCACAACATTGAGCGCATCACTGATGATGGCCTCTTCTCTGCTGATATCTTGGTCGAAGATGACAAGGTCATTGTGGAAGTGGATGGGCCTCATCATTTCACTGTCAACACCCATCAGCCGTTAGGTGAGTGTCCTGCACTGCAAGTCTGTTTTGATCAAGGAGCATGTTCCCTGCAGCCGCTGCTATTTGACTGTCTACACGTCATGTGCAACCATATCTACTGCTGCTTGTAAAATGTCAAGCTGGTTGCAAAAGGCATTTTCACAACCTGCTTATGCTTTGCTGCAGGCGCTACTCTGTGCCGGCGGGAGCTGCTGGCTGCACGTGGCTGGACAATGCTCAGTGTACCATACTTTGACTGGGTCAAGGGTCAGGGCAACATCAGTGCACAGAAGCAGTACTTGCGAGACCTACTGGTTCCCCATGTCAAGACAGTCATTATGGAGGACTGAGATGGTACGGATCGCAATGTACAGCCACAGGCATGTGTGCAAGTCTTGTTAGCAGGATGCATGTGAGGGATTTGTCTCAGTTCCCGCATGTTAATTTAGTCTATCCGGTATTGTTACAGACGCATGTATGCTATGTCTGACAGTGTTTGCTAAGTGGTACACTGTGCAGTAGAAGATTTTTGCTGAACTTGCTGCTTGCTTTTGCTTTGATTGATACCGGGCCGTGTAAAGCTTCGACCAATGCAAGCTCGTCAATACCTGCCATACTTATGCTGGAACGCAGACGCAACATAACAGCATCATCATTATTAATTGGTCACAATGTTTGCTCACCTGACATCCTGGTATTTACAACCAAACAGGTCAAACCGAAACTGATTTCAGCAAGACCATCAGTTTCAGTGTCACTTGCTTTGCTGCAAATACCGAATTATCAGACATTGAAACACCTAGTAGCAGACCAGTCAACATGCTCAGCGTCTCTGCATCCTTTGCATCTGACTATGAACATAGAACACAAGCTAGTCACCGTGTAGCGAGCACTCCAGCCAATATGACAACAGCACCACCAGCATAGCCAATTGTTCCCATGGTTTCCTCAGGCATGAACTTGAATGCAAGCAGGGCAGACCAAAGTGGCACTGTTGAGTAGATGACCTGACTCTGTGCAGAAGGCACCACCGCCTGCCCCTGCATCACCACCCAATCTCAATACTGCGGACCCTGTTTTGATTTTGCACCAACAGCAACACTGTTGAAGCTAAATGCTGCTGGGGTTGATCATGTGCGTACTGAAGATGAATAATAAATGACTTGCTCGTGCACACTTTATACCATACAGCATTTAGCCCTGCAGCATGTGACGCATCATGCACCTTTTAAGTTCTCATGCTGTGAGGTCAGTACCAGCATTTGACATCCTCTCACTTTGTTTAGCGATGCTGCGAGTTCATTCTGACTTAAGTCTCACTTGAGCCCACGTGATTGGGCTACATCAGCTGGGGCGCACTTGTATTGATATGGTGCCACGGTGCATTACCTGAGACTGAAGAAAAGCCACCAGAGCCCCTGGACCTAGAGCAGACCAGACCACTGCTAGCAAGACTGCTGGATTGTTCCAGCCAGACCAGTAGTCCGTACTCTTGCCACCAATCACGTCAAGGAGAGCTATGCTTGAAAGCCATCCAACAGCAATGATGGCAAGCGCAATAGACTTAGATGCTGCTAACCGGACAGGTGCAAAGCGTCTGGCATAGCCTCCTAGTCGGATTGTGACCTGCAAAGTAGGCTTGGAATGACTGGGCAAGCATAAGTTTTGTTGTGGACACAAGCAGGAACTCACCAGCAACACTGGCAGCAAGCAGAGTTGTGATGAGAGTATGGGCAATGAAGGTGGCAGCAGGCAGGTTTGCACGCTGTGACAACACTTTGCTGAACCACAGAGAAGAGAAGCACCACTGAGTAGAAAAATGCTGCTGCCAAGATGAGAGTGTCACCACCTATACCATGCAAACAAGGTGTAAAGTACTGGTGGTTGACCAGCAACAGCAGACTGTGGTGGTCAGCATGATGCAATGAATCTCCAAGCAGAGATCATACCTAGACTTGAAGCAGCAGCTGGACTGCTATGATTTGATACAGCAGAGGCTGAGTGATCCAGAGTAATCAGAACGGTTCCTGTCAGCGTACAGCAGCAGCCAAGCCACACTCCTCTGGAGGGTTTTTCTCCAGCTAGTGTGGCCATTACTGGTGTCAGCAGTGAAGTTGCCTGCGTGCAATGCAAGCAGTGTGGTGCACAAGCAATGGCATAGTGTTGTGAATGCTTGAGAGCCATTGAGTTGTGCAGACCAGCAAAGTTGTTTCTACTACTGCTTTCACCTGGATCAAGAAAGCTCCACGAGTTGCTGTGGTGTACTGCAATCCCAGAGCTTGGAATGTGCTGCCGCAGAAATTCCAGAAGCCCAGCTCAGCACCAGCAATCCATAGCTTGCTGCTTGTAGTTTGCAGTCCAGTTGATATTGTGTTCAAGATATTATTGCTGGACGAGGGCAGCGCCTCTTGCCTTCGGCTGAACGTGGGTGAGCTGCTGCGACGCTGAATTTTGACTTTTGACGGCGATCTGTGCTGCTGCCGACGTAAGATCAAGTCAGAAACCAGCAGAACAAACGCTTGGATGACAGTCCGAACAGCCGTGAGGGCAGCTGGAGTTGGTGGACCTGAGCACGAGTAGATATATCTGACGACAGGGGAGTAGCTGCCCCACAAGATCGCAACTCCGCACAGACACAGCTGTCCGCTCAATAATGCTCTTTTGTTGAAGCTGCTCA
>JAABUK010012697.1_pt1 | contig 10684 bp, 6 predicted proteins | sample 5559141 | NCBI WGS metagenome assembly JAABUK01 (sample SAMN10711869, study PRJNA513367) | rock metagenome | isolation source: Antarctica rocks | place: Antarctica: Victoria Land, Pudding Butte nord | collected 2016-01-03
ATGCCGATGCCGATGGCGATGGCGATGGCGATGGCGATGGCGATGGCGATGGCGATGGCGATGGCGATGGCGATGGCGATGGCGATGGCGATGGCGATGGCGCTGGCGCTGGCGCTGGCGTGTTCGTCGGATCCGGCGTCGACGTAGCGTTCGGCGGGGGCGGCGGAGGTGTCGGTGTCGGGGTCGACTTCGGGGCGATCGACACAATGATCACGATCGTCGAGTCCAGCGCCCGCCGGGCCCCCTTCTGGGGCTGCTGGCCGATCACCATGCCGGGCGCGTCGTTGGACGACTCCTGCGTCACCACCGTCGGCTTCTGGAATCCGAGCGACACCAGCAACGCCTCGGCCGCGGACTGGGTCATGTCGGTCAGCTTCGGCACGTCGACGTCCCCGTTGGCGTAGGTGATCGTCACCTTAGAGCCCTCGGTGACCTTCACGCCGGAGCCTGGGTCGCTCGATGTTACTTCGTTCGCACGCCCGTTGGCGGTGTCGTCCTCCACCGCCACGGCAACGAGACCATTCGCCGTCAACAGCTTCGTCGCGTCGTTCACCGACAGACCCGTCACCGTCGGTACCGCCACCTGTGGCTTGCCGGTCGAGACCACGATCTCCACGGTGGTGTTCGTGTCGACCTGTTGCTCGGCCTGGGGCTTCTGCTCGGTCACGTCACCCTTGACCATGGTGTCGGAGGTCGCCGACGACGCCTTCGGCACCAGCCCGGCTTGACGGATCGCGTTCTCCGCCTGGGCCTGCGACATCCCGGTCACCGCGGGCACGGTGGCCGTCGCGACGTTGGCCTGGTTGTCGAAGTAGCGGTTCAGCCCGTAGGCGGCGCCCATGAAGACGGCGAGCACGGCGACGATCAGGACCACCCAGCCGACGGCTCGGCGCTTGCGGTGCGCGGGTTCGGGCGTCGGCGCTTCGATACCGGCCCGATCCGTGAACCCGGGGATCACGCCGGTCGCCGCTGCGACGGCGGCGAGGTCCTCGGCCGGCAGGGGTGGGGTGGCCACGGGTGCCGCGGCCGCCATCTCCTGGCCGGCCATCACCCGCTCGACGTCGGTCCGGAACGCGTCGGCGTCCTGATAGCGCGCGTCGCGGTTCTTTGCCAGCGACCGCATCACCAGCGCGTCGATCTCCGGGCCGAGCTCGGGATTGCGCATCGACGGCGGCTCGGGCAGCTCGCGAACGTGCTGGTAGGCCACCGAGACGGGTGAATCACCGACGAACGGCGGCCGCCCGGTCAGCAGCTCGTAGAGCATGCAGCCGGTCGAGTAGAGGTCGCTGCGCGCGTCGACCTTCTCGCCACGGGCCTGCTCGGGTGAGAGGTATTGCGCCGTCCCCATCACCGCGGCGGTCTGCGTCATCGTCGACGAGCTGTCGGAAATGGCGCGGGCGATGCCGAAGTCCATCACCTTCACGTCGCCGGTCGGCGTGATCATCACGTTTCCCGGCTTGATGTCGCGGTGGATGATCCCGGCGCGATGGCTGTAGCCGAGCGCCCCGAGGACGTCCGAGGTGATCTCCAGCGCACGTTCGGGAAGCATCGCGCGGCCTTCACGCAGCACGTCGCGCAGCGTCCGCCCGGGGACGAACTCCATCACGATGTACGGGATGGCCTCGCCCTCGAGTTCGTCCTCGCCGGTGTCGTACACCGACACGATCGACGGATGGTTGAGGCCGGCCGCGTTCTGCGCCTCACGGCGGAATCGCGCGTGCAGGGACGGATCGGTGGCGAGATCGGAGCGCAGCGTCTTGATCGCCACCGTCCGGCCGAGCCGGGTGTCGTAGCCGTGACGGACGTCGGCCATCCCGCCGCGGCCGAGGAGCTCGCCGAGCTCGTAACGCTCACCGAGCAGGCGCGCACCGGCCGGCGAACCGGGAGGGGTGACGGGCGTGTTGCCGCTCACTTCAGCACCGCCTTCATGACGGCCGTGGCCACCGGCGCGGCCAACTTTCCACCCGACACGTCGTCCCGGGCGGTGTTGCTGTCTTCGACGACGACCGCGACAGCGATCTGCGGATTGTCCGCGGGCGCGAACGCGGTGAACCACGCGTACGGCGGCCGGTCGGGCGAACTCTGCGCCGTCCCGGTCTTGCCGGCCACCCGCACTCCCGTGATCCGTCCGTTCTTGCCGGTGCCGCTGGTCACGACGGCCTCCATCATCTGGGTCAGTTGCGCCGCGACCTGCGGAGTCACCGCTTGAGACATCACCTGGGGCCGGGTGATCGAGATCGGTCGCAGGTCCGGCCCACGAACCACCGCGGACAGGTACGGGCGCATCACCTGGCCGTCGTTGGCGATCCCAGCCGACACCATGGCCATCTGCAGCGGGGTCGCGGCGACGTCGTACTGCCCGATCGACGACAGCGCCGTCTCCGGCACGTCCAGCTGCTGCGGGAACACGCTGGCCACATCCGGGAACGTGTTCATCGGGGTGGAGTTGAAGCCGAACTTCTCGGCCTGGTCGCGCAACGCGTTGGCGCCGACCTTCATCCCGAGTCCGGCGAACGTGGTGTTGCACGACACCGCGAGCGCCTGCTGCACTGTGAGTACAGCCTTGGTCGTACCGCAGCTGGAGTCGTTCTCGTTCTTGATCGTGTGCGTCGTCTGGGGCACCGTGAGCACCTTCGGGCTCGACAGCATCGACGTCGGTGTGTAGCCCTTACCAGACGACAACGCGGCCGCCGCGGTGATCAGCTTGAACGTCGAACCCGGGGGGTAGCGCTGACGGGTAGCGCGGTTGAGCATCGGGTTCTTCGGGTCGGTGACGTAGGTCTGGTACGCCTTCTGCTGCGTGGACGGGCTGTGGCTGGCCAGCTTGTTCGGGTCGTAGGTCGGATGCGACACCATCGCGAGGATGCGGCCCGTCTTCGGCTCGATGGCCACGACGGCACCCACCTTGTTGCCGAGTGCGGTGTCCCCCGCCTTCTGCGCCCGCGCGTCGATCGTCAGCAGCACCGACCCGCCCTGAGGAGCGCGGCCGGTGGCGAGGTCGATGACCCGGCGGACGAACAGCCGGTTGTCGGTGCCGGCGAGGATCGGGTTCTCCGACTCCTCGAGATAGGTCCGGCCATAGATCGAGGAGTAGAAGCCGGTGATGTGGCCGTAGCGCGGTCCCTCGGCGTACTTGCGCTGGTAGACGAGCGCGTCCTTCGTCTCGACCGACTGGGCGATCGGGTCGCCGCCGACAAGGATCGGCCCGCGCTCACGGGAGTACTCGTCGAGCAGGACGCGCCGGTTGTCGGGACGCTTCGACAGCGACCCGGCCTGGATGACCTGGACGTACTCGATGTTCCAGAGCAGCGCGAGGAACAGCAGCCCGAAGACCAGGATGATGCGTCGGATGGGGACGTTCACAGCGGTACCGCCTGGGTGTGCTGGTCGTCCTGGGAGCGGCCGTCGAGAGCGAGCGGAGTGAAGCTCGACGTGTCCGACGACACCGGCACGCTCGGCGCCGGCCGTGGCTGGCGGGCGTGGTGCGAAACCCGCAACAGCAGGGCCACCAGCGCCCAGTTGGCGAGCAGAGACGACCCGCCCTGGGACATGAACGGTGTCGTCAGCCCGGTCAAGGGGATCAGCTTCGTCACGCCGCCGATCACCACGAAGACCTGCAACGCGAAGACGGTGCCGAAGCCGGTGGCGAGCAACTTCCCGTACGGGTCCCGGCACAACAACGACGTCCGCAGGGCTCGCTCGACGACGAGCGCGTAGACGACGATCAGCGCCATGAAGCCCGTGACGCCGAGCTCTTCACCGATCCCGGCGGCGATGAAGTCCGACTTCGCCAGCGGAATGAGGCTGGGCCGGCCCTGGCCCAAGCCGGTGCCGAGGATGCCTCCGTAGGCGAGGCCGTAGAGCGACTGGATGATCTGGTAGCTGCCGTCGGTGTCGCCGAACGGGTTGAGCCAGGCGTTGAAGCGGATGCGGACGTGCCCGAAGGCCGCGTAGCCGAACACGGTCCCGAGGGCGAACAGGATCGCCCCGAGGACGAGCCAGCCGGGGCGTTGAGTGGAGACGTAGAGGAGTACGACGAACGCGCCGAAGAACAGCAGCGACGTCCCGAGGTCGCGCTCGAAGACGAGGACGCCGAGGCTGATCAGCCAGCCGAGGAGCAGCGGGGCGAGGTCACGTCCGCGCGGCAGGTCGATCCCGAGGATGCGCCGGCCTGCCAGCGCGAGCGCATCGCGTTTGGTCACCAGATAGCCCGCGAAGAAGACGATCATCGCGACCTTGGCGACCTCCGCGGGCTGGAAGCTCAGTGGTCCCAGCCGGATCCAGATGCGTGCGCCGAGGATCTCCACGCCGAGCCCGGGGATCAGCGGCAGGAGCAGCAGGACCACACCCGCCAGCCCGGCCGTGTAGGTCACCCGCTGTAGAAGCCGGTGGTCACGCAGCAAGATCAGGACCGCCATGAAGGCGATGACGGCGAGGGTCGTCCACGTCAGCTGCTTGAGCGCGTCCGGCCTCGGAGTCGATGCGCCGGATGCGGCCGCGGCGGCGGCGGACGCGAGGTCGAGACGGTGGATCATCGCGAGCCCGAGGCCGTTGAGGAAGACGACACAGGGCAGCAGCACGGGGTCGGCGTAGGCGGCGCGGAGCCGGACGGTGATGTGCGCGGCGATCGCCAGGACGGTGAAGATCCCGACGGCGACCATGCTGCGCTGCTCGATGTGCCCGAGGATCGAGGCGTCGATGATCGCGTAGGCGGCCGCGGTGATGACGAGGGCGAAGAGCAGCAGTCCCAGCTCGGCGCCGCGGCGTTTGCGGAAGTGCGCGAGGTCGGCCGGTGCCGCCTCGGCGACGTCGGACCCGACCGGGACTGCGACGGCGCTCACGGGGCTGCCGTGGCCGTCGGGAGAATGACGCCGGAGCACTCGAACGGGATGTCGCTGGTGCCGGCCGGCCCGGTGGGGGTCGCAGTCGACGTCGGGGTCTGGGATTGTGTCGGCGTTGCGGTCGCGGTCGGCGTCGCGCCGGGCGTAGCACGGGTGGAGCCGGTGGGGCTCGGTGTCGGCGGTGCGGGGTGGGCGGACTGGATCGCGCAGGCGGCGGCGATGGTCTCCAGGTTGGCCACGATGTCGCGGGCGTCGGACAGGTCGCGCGCCGCGATCGTCTGCGACACCATGTCACGCTGGTAGGTCGGTAGCTGCTCGAGCCGCAGATCCGCCGGTTCGAAGACGCTCGCGAGTTTTAGGCTGCTGATCGGCTGCGAGATGCCCTTGTAGATGCCGACCGACGCCGGCGCACCGGCCGTGGTGATCGGGCCGACGTAGTACTGACGCTGCGTCCACTGGTACCCGAACGCGCCGGCGATCACGAGGATCCCGACCACCGCAACGGCGAACACCGTCCGGCGGAGCCGCCGCCAACGCGACTGCAGGCGCGGCGCATAGCGGTCCGCCTCGGCCTGCTCGCTGAAACGGTGGGCGCGTGTCTCGTCGTCCTCCGCGTGGTCGAGCAGGGCGGTGCCGGACGCGTCGGACATCGTGATCTCGCCGGGGTCGTCGCCGACCAGCGCGGCCACGGCGCCGACGAGCATCGGATGCTGGGAGTCCAGGACGTCGGCAGTAACGGGCACAGGCCCCGTCGGCAGCGCCGCGGCGGGATCGTCGGCTACCTCGACGGCGAACGCCACCACACAGGTGACGTTGTCCGGAGCTCCCGCGTCCAGGGCGAGCGCGACCAGCGCTTCGCAGGCGGCGGCGGGATCGGCGGCCGCGGCGAGGTGGTCGCGGATGGCGGGGATCGGGACGAAGCCGGTGAGCCCGTCACTGCACAGGAGGACCCGGTCGTCGGTGACGAGGTCGACGAAGAAGGTGTCCGGGTCGTTGTCGGCCCGGCCGTCCACCGCGCGAATGAGCCACGACCGGTGCGAATGGGTCTCCGCCTGCGCGGAGGTGATCTGGCCCTCGTCGACGAGCGACTGGACGAAGGTGTGGTCCTTGGTGAGCTGGACAAGCGCCGGCAGGGTGGGCGCCATGGCATCCGTCGGACCAGCCGCACCAGTCGTCGCAGTTGTAGCCGCTACGGCCGCGGCAGCGGCGAGTTCCCGATCGGCGGGGCGGTAGAGGTAGGCACGCGAGTCGCCGATGTGGCCGAACACCAACGCCTGCCCGGTGAACAGCGCGGCGGTCAGCGTGGTGCCCATGCCGTGCAGCCGCGACTCGGAATCGACCCGCGCGGCGATGCGGTTGTTGGCCAGCAGCGCCGCCTCGGTCAGGCGTTCGGCTTCACGTTCCGGACTGTCCGCCGGCGAGGTGACGTCGAGCTCACGGAGCGCGTCGATGGTCAGCCCGCTCGCGATGTCACCGCCCGGCGGACCGCCCATGCCGTCGGCCACCGCGAGCAGTCTGGGGCCGGCGTAAGCGGAGTCGTCGTTCTTCGCACGCACCATGCCGATGTCGGAGAGCGTGGAGAACCAGAGCCGCATGCTCACGTCCGGAGCTCCAGCGTGGTCTTACCGAGCCGGACGAGCGAGCCGATCCGGACCTCGGTGGGCCCGTGGATGCGGGCCGCGTCGACGAACGTCCCGTTGGTCGAGCCGAGGTCCTCGGCGTACCAGAGGCCCTCGTGCTGACGGAACACCGCGTGCCGGGTGGAGATGTACTCGTCGTCGATGGTCAGGTCGCATTCCGGCCCGCGGCCGAGTGTGACCGTCTCGTTGGTGAGCCGCACGGCGTCGCCGGCGCCGTTGCCGCCGACGATGACGGCCTGCGTCGGCTGGCCGCGACGGGATTTCGGCGGCTTGGCGGCGCGTTGCTTCGGCTGTTTGGGCTTCGCCGCCGGGGCGACGGTGACCGCGCCGGCCGACGGGGCCGCTCCGACGAGGACGTTGGCGTCACGTGTGCGACCGACGCGCGTGCCGAACAGGTCGGCGCGCATCACCGCGACCGCGGAGATGATGAACAACCACAGCAGGGCCAGGAACGCCAGCTTGATGATCGTGACGGTCAGTTCGGACACGTGCTCAGCTCCGTGCCGGCGACGGGATGTGGATCGTCAGGACGGTGTTCCCGACCGTCACCGACGAGCCCTCGGCGAGCGTGCTGAAACTCGCCCGGGTGCCGTCGACGAGGGTGCCGTTGGTCGAGCCGAGATCGTGCAGCGTGACCGTGTAGCGGCGGCCGATGAAGGCGACGCGGATCTCGGCGTGACGTCGGGAGACGCCGGGGTCGATGACCTGGAGGTCGGCTTCGCTACCGCGGCCGATGAGGACGCCGGGCGGTACGAGCTCGTGCTTGGCGCCGTTGACTTCGAGCCAGGGTGTGAGCGGTCGGGCCACGGTCGGATCCGACGGTGGCGGCGGGGGTGATGGCGGCGGGGTGTAGGTCGGTGCCGACGGCGGCCCCCAGCTGGCCGACGGTGTCGGCCGCTCCACGACAGGCGGTTTCGGGACGGGCGGTTTCGGGACGGCAGGTCGCGGTCCGCTGCTGACGGGCTTGCTGGTGACGCGGAAGCGACCGGTGGAGAGGTCGTCAGCCGGCCGCAGGTCGATCTGGACACGGCCCGGCAGGGTGTAGTTCTCGACCTGGGCGTGCTCCTCGACCGCCTTGGCGAGGTCGCCGGACAGGGTTTCGCCGTAGCCGGCGAGGCGGCCGTGGTCGCTCGGGCTGAGCTCGACGACGAAGGTGTTGGGGGCCAGGGCTGAGTCGCGGGAGAGAACCTGCGCGGTGTTGTCGAGTTCGCGTTCGAGCGCGGACCGCAGCTCGACGGGCTTCACCTCGGAGCGGAAGATGCGCGCGAAGGTCGTGTTGACGAAGCCCTCGAGGGTGCGCTCGAAACGCGCGACGAAGCTCAAGAAACCTCCTCGTGTGCTGACTCTGGGTGTGCAGGTCGGTCGTGCACCGGGCCGGCTGGCTCCCGTTGGCATGGTAGCCGTCGGACTCGGACGGCCGGGTTCGACGAGCCCAACGAGCGGGCGGGACGGAGAGTTTCGCCGGGTTCGTCGGGTCGACGAGGGATGAGCAGGCGGCGCTGCTTGCGTGTTAACCTTCTGCGGCGTTTGGCGCGAGTGGCGGAATAGGCAGACGCGCACGGTTCAGGTCCGTGTACCCGAAAGGGTGTGGGGGTTCAACTCCCCCCTCGCGCACAGTGACTCCCGGTCGAGGTCCATCCTCGGCCGGGAGTTTTGCGTCTGCCCCCGGCGCCTCAGACTACGATCTAGGCACGGACCGGCGAGCTTCGGAGGTCGTCATGCGTGAGATTCACCCCCGGAAGCCCTATCCGTACGTGATGGGCAAATACGACGAGCCGCTCGCCACGGTGGCGCCGGGCGAGACCGTCGCCCTCTACACCGAGGACGCGTTCGAGGGACGGCTCACCGACGAGAACCAGGTCCCGAGCGACGTCCTCGGTGCCTATCTCAATCCGCAGACCGGCCCGATCATCATCGATGGTGCCGAACCCGGCGACATGCTCGCCGTGCGTATCGAGGACATCGAATTGACCCGCGACTATGCCGTGAGCTGCCTCAAGGCGGACTTCGGCGGGCTGACGTCGACCGTCTTGTCGCCGAGCCTGCAGGACCCGTTACCGGAGAAGGTGTGGATCTACCGTCGCCAACCCGACGGCTCGTTCTCCTACGACCCGGCGAAGTTCTCCATCCCGGCGGCTCCGTTCATGGGCACGATCGGCACCGCGCCCGGCCTCGAGGCACTGTCCGCCCTGACGCCGTTCACCCACGGCGGCAACATGGACGTCCCTGACGTGAAGGCCGGGCACACGATCTACCTACCGGTCACCGTCGACGGTGCGTACTTCTTCACCGGCGACTGCCACGCCGCACAAGGCGAGGGCGAAGCCTGTGGTGTCGCCCTCGAGATCAGCGGCAAGATCACGCTCACCTTCGACCTGGTGAAGAACCACCCGCTCGCATGGCCGCGGATCGAGTCACCCGACCGGATCATGACCGTCGGCAGTGCCCGGCCGATGGAGGACGCCGCGAAGATCGCCTACGTGCAGCTGGTCCTCTGGCTCGAGCGGGAGTACGGCTGGGACCGCTGGGACGCCTACCAACTCGTCACCCAGGCCGGCGAGCTGTACGTCGGCAACATGGTCGACACCTATTACTCGCTGGTCGCGAAGCTTCCGAAGCATTATCTCGGCTAATTGGCCCGCGGCGATGCCTGGTTCTCGGTCAGTTGGTGTGTTGGGCTGAGACGTTGTCGACGGTGATGGTCACCGGCGTGTTCGTGGCCGCGCTGGACAGGTAGGTCCAGATGCCTATCCCGCCGGCGGACTGGACTGCGGGGGTGGAGTCGGTCGTTGATAGCCGCCAGCTGGCCGGCTCGGTGTCGGTGCCCTTCCAGACCTTGAACCGCAGGGCCGTCGACCCCGAGCCGATCGCCTGCATGCGCAGGTGCAAGGTGTCGCCGGCGGTGTAGGTCAGACCGGTGACAGGCGTTTGCGCGATGGTCGTCTCGGCGCCGGCGACGACTTTCGTGAGGTACGCGGTGAGGGCGCCCGTTGACGAAAGCGCGAGCTTGCCGCGGTACGCGTTGCTCGCGTTGCCACGGCCGACCAGCGCGACCTGGATGCCGGTGTTACCGGTGCCGGGCTTGTCGATGGTGATGTCGGCGGTGATGTCGGTGTCGGTGGACGTCGCCGCGGCCAGGTAGGCGTTCGGGCCCGAGCCCGCGGTTGCGATTTTGATTCTCCGGACGCCGCCGGCGACGGTGTAGTTCGACGCCGTACCGGCGACGGTCCAGGCGCCGCCCGACTCGGCCGTGCCGAACCCGCTGGCGGACGACCGGCCGAAGGTGTCGGTCGCAAACGCTGAGCCGCCAGTTGGTGCGGCGACTGTGACGGGGTGGGTGACGGTACCGGTCGCGCCGTCGTTGTCGGTGACGGTGACGGTGAGGACGACCTGGTAGGTGCCGGCGGTGGCGTAGGCGTGATTGGGACCGACAGCCGTGCCGATGGCGGTGTTGTCGCCGAAGTCCCAGCTGTAGCTGGCGATACTCCCCTCCGAGTCCGACGAGGTCGAGCCGTTGAAGGAGGCGGTGAGATCGGCGGTGGTCGAGGTGAATCGGGCGGTCGGCGACACGTTCGCCGGCGGCGCCGCCGTGGGCCGGGCGGCGAGGTTGTCGACGGACAGCGTCAGCGGGCCGTTCGTGACGGCACCGGAGGTGTAGGTCCACAAGCCGATTCCGCCCGCTGTCTGGGTGGCGGCGGTGGCGTCGGTCGTCGAGAGCCGCCACGCGGACGGCTCGGGGTCGGACGCATTCCAGACCTTGAACTTGAGCGACGTCGGGCCCGAACCGACCGCCTGCAGTCGCATCCGCAGCGTCGTGCCTGCGGTGTAGGCCAGGCCCGGGACCATCACCTGCGCCACAGTCGATTCGGCGCCGGCGACCACCTTGGTCAGGTAGGCGGTGACCCCGCCCGCGGGCGAGATCCCGAGCTTGCCACGGTAGGCGTTCGAGGAGTTGCCACGACCGACCAGCGCGATCTGAATGGTGCCGCTGTTGCCGATCTTGTCGAGGGAGACGTCGGCGATCAGGTCGGTGTCGGCGGACGACACCGAACCCAGGTAGGCGTTCGGGCCGGAGCCGGCAGCAATGCGTATCCGGCCCGCTCCCCCGCTGACCGTGTAGTTCGTCGCGGATCCGGCGACCGCCCACGTGCCACCGATGTCGGCGACCCCGAATCCGCTCGACGACGTTCGGGCGAATCCGTC
>JAABUK010012698.1_pt1 | contig 10684 bp, 11 predicted proteins | sample 5559141 | NCBI WGS metagenome assembly JAABUK01 (sample SAMN10711869, study PRJNA513367) | rock metagenome | isolation source: Antarctica rocks | place: Antarctica: Victoria Land, Pudding Butte nord | collected 2016-01-03
ACAATTGTGTTCATAACCATGGATTTGAAAGACCTCTGCTGACTATCATATCTTCTACATTTGTATCTCTATTTATCTCGCCAGTTAGATGAGCAACCTATCCTCATTATATATGAAGTCTTTCCTTGAATAGAATAACACATCTAAAATTGAGAATAGTGTTGGATTTGACAAAGCCACATGGTTGGCCTCAAATCAAACACATGAAAGTTCAACAACCTGTGCGTTACAGTCTGGGGTGTGGAGCCAGTTGTGACTCATTAGACATCCTGACTTTGTCTCCAGAATGTATGATGACACGCAGCTAGCTCCACACCCCAAACTGTAAAGTACTCAATAAGATGGCCAGCAGACAGCCCAGCGCAATCGCCACTCCTGTTGCACTCAAAGCTCATGAGTTTTGCGTCACTTTTCCATGGCGGTTCACACATGGCTGAAGAAGACCACCTATATGGAACAGCAGGAACTTACAAATTATGGGGTCAATTCTCCATCAAGGCCGTTTCACCCCCCCCCCCCCCCCCCTCCCCCTCCCGTCCTCTCGGGATTCTTGTGGGTCACTTTTTGTCCTCTAGGATGCTAGCTCTGGCTGGCTGCGCTGGGAAAGGAGACCCAACATGGTTGACAATCAGACACGGCGAACCTCACGGTGTTGCAGGCTGCGCAGTCTTTTCAGCTAATGCTTGCAAACCCACAGCTTCCATGAATACCCCATACCGCAGTTGCGCAGTAGTCAGGTAAAGTTGTCTTTGTCCATGTGCTGAGTTCCTCTGCCCAGATCCGTTTTGTAACTGTGCTGATTGGGTTCAGCATTTGGTCAATGACCACATATACCGTATGCAACAATCATGCATGTCGTATGGTATGCAGGCAGTAGGGTTGGGGTCGGAGGCCATAGGATCCATGTGCCGCAGCATTGCTGCCTGGGCAGAAGAAGTAGGGAAGCCCAAGCTGAGCGCTGAGGCCGACGACATCCAGCCCGTCATTGACAGCATCCAGGTCAGCCTGCTTCCACTTCCTCTTCTGCTTCTTCTTTTGCTTCTTCTTCTCCTTCTCCTTCTTCTTCTTCTCCTTCTCCTTCTTCTTCTTCTTCTTCTTTGTATCCTGTTGTCAGGTCCAGTAGTGGTTGCTGCGTTTGACCAGGCCAAAACTAATGACACTAGGGCTTCCGAATCAGTATTCAATTGTAAAAGCCTGCTTTCACACCCTGTTTATCAATTTGTACATTTCTGATATGTCATATTTGCCATTCGATTGTGTTGTTGCTGCGAGGTCCACTGTCACTGCTGACTGTACTGACACACTGACACACTGACACAGACTGACACATCCTGTCAGAGTTGCCTGAGCAGCATACCTTAGTATACCTTGATGCACATGTACATGCTGTCAACGTAGTTCTTCAGCAGGCTATACTTCTTGGTGCGTTTGTCGTGGATGCTGTGCACCTGAGAGCAAGTGACAACTCAGCTGAGAGCAACTGACAACAGTGTTTGGCCCAAGAAACAAGATTGCCAAAGTCTGTGTGTGTGTGTAGGAAGCTGTGGGTTCGCGGTTTGAAGGGGTTTACAGGAACACCCACCTGAAGCAGGAGAGGGGCGCCCAGATAGAAGCCATCAGATCTGAAGTCTTTGCTACATACGCCACCAAGCAGGTTTCAGATTCCAGTCTGGTGGTCACCGCCATGGGGGCTGCGGCTGCAAGCCTGGGGGGTCTTGGGGGTTTAGGCCCCTCCACCAGCAACCCTGAGGTGGACCCTAGCGATGGCAAAGTTGAAGAAGAGGAGGAGGAAGATGAGACTGTGCCAGAAGCTCCCGAACCAGCTGCTGACCTCAGCTTGAAGAAGAGCACTGGAGTGTCAGCCAGCAGCAGCAGCAGCGCTCACTCACCCTCCAGACCGCCTCCTGATAAAGAAGACTCACAGACCAGCATTAGCGGCAGCAAATCTATCACAAACCCTATCATCCAGACTGGGGTTGGTGCAGCTGCCCGGGGCTTAGGTGGGGTGGGGGGTCTAGGCCAAAGCAACAGCGAACAAGAAGAGGAAGGTGCTGCATCATCAGCGCCCAGCCAAACCTCCAGTGCAGATTTAGCCAAAGACCCTATAGTGCAGACGGCAATTGGGGCGGCAGCCCTAGGGCTTGGGGGTGTGGGGGGTCTGGGGAGGACCAGCAGTGAGCCCAGCCCATCTCCTGGGGATGAAGAGGAGGGGAGCAGTGGCAAGGTCCTGCCAATGGGGGTTGTTGGGGCTACCCCAGCTCAAGTCAGCCGGGCCCTCAAGGTGCAGAATTGCTTATATGTAGATGGGATCATTCAATGACAAGTGCATTTTGAGAAGTTGGAAGAAGGGGAAGTTTTAGTGCAATGGTTGAGGATCACATGCGCTGCCTTTGTAGGCGTTGAGTCATATCATTATCCTTTCGGTTGCTGTGCATGATCAATGCAACAGTAAAATGTGTCCTCTCTGGTCTGCTACTTGTAGTGTGCTCATCCATGCATACTACAAGTATCAGTCCAGAGGGGTCACGTTTGTTCACTGTATTGAAATAAATGTGTTGTTTTAATGAAAGTTATTACTCTGTCATTCTGCTTTTGTTCATATTGTACATAACTGTTGTAAACATATACCATTGTTGCTGTGCAGAATTGCTGTTGTGAATTGCTTGCAGGAAGTTGCATCTCAGGCGACTAGGAGGCTGGTCCTGGAGGAGGGGTACCGGGTGGACGGCAGGGGGGTCACAGACGTGCGCCCCATCTGGAGTAGGGCTGGTTGCCTTCCTAGGGTTCATGGAAGTGCCCTCTTCACCAGGGGCGAAACACAAGCCCTAGCAGTCACAACCCTAGGTGAGCTCCATCTTGCAGGCTGCACATCATGCCCTGACCTACTGAGGGGCAACAACAGTTAGAGTCCAAACGCAAGTTCTGCCTGCACACCAACACCATTGCCCAAAAAATCAGAAGAGGTCATGGCAGATCAGCACTTTGATCTGCAGCAGCAAACAAGCTTGCAGGCTGCAAGAGCATGGCGGCATTTGTTGTTGATTCAGCAGTGACTGGTGTGTCTGGCACCCAACAGAGGTGCATTGCAGCACTCAGCAGCTCAGAAAGAGGAAAGTCAAAAAGAACCCCGGAAAGGGCTTCTCACCCAGGCCATCAGGGCATGCACAACACAGCTGATGCAATGTCTTTGCTTGAAGCAAAGACACCCTGAGGCAGTCTGTATTGTGGATGCTTAGTGCGTCTGTGTGTGTCTGTCACAGCAGCAATGCAGCAACAGCTGTCATGCATGCTGCTTTTCTATAGTCATGCATAACACAGCAATGTCTTTGCTGGAAACAAAACCCTGTTGAGCCAGTCTGTGCTGTGCATGGCATGCTCAGTGCGCTTGTATGGCTTGAGGTCTGGTTGTGTTACGGGAAAAAGCAGTGAACATGAGAGCTGTTGCCATATTGCTGCTGTGACAGACACACTGATACAAAAGATGAGTAATTATGATGATTTGTGAGCAGCTGTGAAATGATCCTTTTTGGAAAGCTAACTGCATAATCAAAGGACATCGCTGAAGTCTATTTGGCCCAGACTGCTGTCTTGGTTGTTCTATTACCCATGTAATACCCCAAGAAGAAGAAGAACACAAGATTGCTGAAGCAGCAGCAGAAGAAGATGAAGATGACAATCGAGCTGTGCAGCCAGCTGTGAGTGGTCAGATCACCTGCCTTGCCAATGCAAAGCGGTGTGACATGAAGCAAAGTTAGTGTGATGCACATCACATCACACTACACGTGCTTTCAAGTCAGAGTAAATAGCAGGAAACAACAGCCAGCCATTTTGGGTCTTTTAGGAACTTGGAGACAGTGCTTTTCAACGCCAAGACCTCTGCGCGGATGCCTTGGCTTTGACCAAGCGCAGTCTCCATAAGACCCAAAATGCCGCATGCGGTTAGGATCTAGGGAAACCGGGGTTCAGGGTTTACAATTTAGGAGATAGGGTCCAGGGTATAGGCCTAGGCTTTGCTTTGATTTGACTGCAAAACTTACCTGAATTGAGTGGATAAATTCAATTATGATGTGTGTTGCTGTTCCATGAAAGCCTCAGATCTGTTTCTAGAAGCCTTCCCAGCTAGTCAAAAATTCTGAGATTCAGCTTCGATTGCTTGTCAAATGGTTGCCAAAAGATGCATTGTTTCCGGGATTTTTTGTTTCGTATCTTGGATGGCTCCCCAAAGCAGAAAAGTGTTGCCGTACTAGTCCCAAGGCATTCCTGACTTCGAGACTCACATTATAAAACAGGCATGTCTCTGATTATCTATCCTGATTCTGCATCCTCAAGAGCTCAGAATCCTCGCCCAACAACACCCTCTTTGTATGCGTCCCTCTTTTCAAATTCTGGCAATAGCAATGTTTCTGCATCCCCAGGAGCTGAGCCCCTGGGATCAGCACGATCCCCACTGAACATGGCTCTCTTGGTATGCAGGCTCTGATGCAGCGGCCCAAAGGCAGGACAGCATGAGTGAAGATTACGCCACCGGCAAGCAGAACTTCTACCTGCAGTACTTCTTCCCGCCATCTTCGGTGGGGGAGACCGGGCGCATAGGTGGCATGCCAGGAAGGCGGGAAGTGGGCCATGGCATGTTGGCGCAAAGGGCTTTGGCGCCAATAATACCTGATGAGGTGTGTGCAATCCCATCTCTTGTTTAGTCAATTCAGGCCAAGGGCTCAAAAGCCAAGACTCCTTTGGCTTACTGTAGTCAAACTCATGGCAGCACCTGAGTAAGCCACTGCGCCCTAGAAGGTATACTCTTCATAGCAGCAAAGGTTCTGCTCTGTTTCTGATATCATGATGATGCTACAGCCACTACAGCATGAGCGTAATCACGTTATGGGTGATAGAGCATAACCATTGCTACTGCAGATGCAGAGCATAGCTTTTAGTGGCTTTAGTGCCTCGCCTTCCAATGTTGTAATCACACACTTGAGGCATCACCTAATTGATTGCAGTTACTGTCCCAGATATACATAATGTCGAGGCCTAGCATAAGGAAGAGGCTCTTGAGGAGATGGAGTCTCCTCATGGCAATGCTTGCATGCCTCTTTGTTTTAATGTTGCTGCGGCGTGAGTACGGAAGACGCACCGGATTACTGTCTGTCTGTGTGGAGGTCACTGACAATCTGTTTGACACAAATGGATAACACTGGGCGGCTGCTGAGGCTCTGCCATGAGCGATCAGGCTTTTTGACTGGCCAAAACTCTTCTTTTCCTTTTTCTTCTTTTTCTTCTTCTTCTTCTTCTTCCTCCTGCACAGGTCTTCAGCTTGATGCCTGTTGAAATGCAAGCTGGGTGTTCAGGAGTGTATGCACGCGTGTCGGGGCATGTGTTAAGTACTTGGTGGATGCTGAATGAGATGCATCCAATGCCTGTGGCATGAGGCACTGTGTGCATTTCATTTAGCATTCATGAAGTACACACCACGTTGCTAGAGAGCTTGTGCATACACTGGTGAATGCTCTTGTGTCATAGAGCCTGCACCAGAGTATATACAGTGTAGCATGTCATGCAACAACATGGAAGGCTGTTACCACTGGACAACATATCACCTTGTGCAGCTGCTTTTTTGTGGTTCCTCGATGTCTGGCCGCAACTTGGTTTCATGGCAAGTGTCACCTGATGCTGACATTGACGTCTGACTTGCAGCTTGTCAAGCAAAACACCAGTGTCAGTAATTGGGTCTCATGCTCTGGAGAGACAAGGCTTGCCCTGCATACAACTAAATCATCATGCATGGGATGGCAATATCATGATTGTTTTTATTTGGAAAATTTACATTGTCAAGTATATGAATGATTTTCAACGTGAGTGTCTCAGCATGCTGTAGGACCTGCAAGACAAGCAGCAGCTTTGAGTCAAGCTGCAGCGTACTGCTGAATGTTCGCTGACATTTTTGATGAGGTAAGTTGTTGAGCTGATGCAACAGCGCCATTCAAATTAGAAACAGCATACTCTATCAATGCATCAACTTCTCCTATCGTGCAGTGATGCATCCAGCCACAGCTGCTGAGCAGGCACATGGGATCAAGCTCTGCTGTCGCGCCAGCCCGCCACACACACAACTTCTGGGCAAGTTTCATGTTGGGTGGGCGATGCCGCGGTAGCAGAGCTTGCTCTTTCAAGTTGAGCTTTGACCCAGTTAGCCACAGCTGCTAAGAGCTCACACTGTGGCACGCAGATGGGGTTGAGCTCTGCTGCAGCACAAGCCTGACATACACAAACCTTCTTGGCAAGCTTGTTTACACTGGCTGGAACTGCAGCAGAGCTTGATCTTCCACATTGTGCCCTGATGCATCCAGCCACGGCTGCTGAGAGCTTGCACTGCACCAAAACGTTCATGATTCAACGCAACTCAGGTCTGCTGGCATGGCAGACCAGGCTTGTACAAAACTTCTTAGCAGGTTTTCTGCATGTCAGGGCTGCATTCCGAGCAGAGCCTGAGCTTGTTCACACAACACCCTACAAGGTTGTATGATTTATCCACTTGAGATCCTACAAGGCTGCATTATTTTATCCATATGCAAGCCTACAGTGCTGGATGATCTGATGTAGAAGAAGAAGCTGTGTGGGTGCTTACTCTGGCGCCAAGATGTCATGACAGCTTGCTAAGTCGCCCACCATCATGACAGCTTGCTAAGTCGCCCACCATCAGTGCAAACACTCTCAGTGTTCGCACTGCTGGTTGATGATCCAGCAAGCTGTACAACCATGTGTGCAAGTCACAAACATCATGCAAGGTTGCTATGTTTTGGTCAAGCTGCAAAGCAGAAGAGAAAATAGAAGAAAGGTCAAGCTGCGCTCAGCAGGTTTCAAGCAGGCGTCAAGGTGTTATGTCTTGACCTGAATTTCTTTGTTTGTCCAGGGTTTGGAGTTTAGGGTTAGGCCGCACCTATTTGTGACAGACACAGACAGCATGTTATGTCATTGCAATATTGCCTCAAGCTAATTTGCTCTACGTGGCTTTCATAGTAGGTTAGACTGAAGAAATCAGCTCCGTGCTGCATATTCTCGCTCTGCTTGTCTTCTCACTCAACTAGGCTACTAACCACTCACAAGCACAAGATGGCTGCAAAAGTAGTCTGATCATGATGCATGAGAAGTTCGTGAACAGCCCCTTGAATCACAGAACAGCATGTGCTGTGAATGGTGTTTGTGCCAACCTGGCCCTGCCTTGCTTTAGTAAGTCATCAGCAGGTGACTGACTAGCTGGCCAAACTGCTGCAGGCTGCAGCCACACAAAACTCAGCTGTTGTTCTCATTCACAATGCAAGTTGAGACTTGCAGCTTCTTTTGACAAGCTGATAAGCTGATACTCTCGCACTGGCATTGTGGATGATCAGTACGTGTATCTAGGGTAGGCCAATGGGGATTGAAGTGTGGCTTCTAGGCTTGCCCCATGTGCCCCAGGGTTCACTTAGCTGTTAGTATTTACTAACCTACGCTCTCAAACGCTAAAGGGCATGTGATGAGGTGCAGGATGAGTTCCCCTACACTATCAGGCTGGAGAGCACCATCACTGAGAGCAATGGCAGCAGCTCCATGGCTTCAGTCTGCGGCGGCTGCCTGGCCATGATGGATGCAGGTAGGCTTCGCACACTGCTACACTGTATTGCAACCCTACCAATCATTGCATGTCTCACAGCAGGTGCTAGTGGCACCAGTCGTTGAGCTGTTGCCATTGCTCTTCTTTGAAAGTTACATTGGTAGGCAATGGCAACAGCTCACCTCTGGTGCCACTGTTTTGCAAGCCTTCATTGTGCGTTGTGAAGAAAAGAAATGGGAGCAGTCCTGCCATGGCCTAAATGCATGGCGGCGTGATGGATGCTGTTATGCTCTGACTTTGTCAAATCATATACAGAGACATAACAAGAAGAAGAGCAACGGCGATGGTTTCAGGGGTTCGGTCATTGGGGGCTCTCTTGCCACGGTGGATGCAGGCTACTGCTTCATTGTGCTGGGATTCTGAATTGTGTGTAAAGCATTATGAAGAAGAGCAATGGCAGCAGTTTCATCACCTGAATGTTTGGCGGCTGCCATGTTGAGTGCAGGTGGAGCTTCTACACAGTGAAGCACCATGTGACTTTACTGCATCAAAGGTCACCTACACTCATCCTGACAAGATGACCGCCATAGACTGAAGTTGCGCGGCTGCTGCTGTTGCTCTTCTTCGTGCTGCTTCACACATGGCATAAGGCTGCAACATTAGGTGATTGTCTGATGATCAAGTGCCAAAGCCACGAGGGTGCACTGTGTTGCTATGCTACACTAAGGACACAACAGCATGAAGCATAAACACAACAATCAAACATGATGACTGATGATTGGCATGTGCAGGTGTGCCCATCAAGCGTATGGTTGCTGGCGTCGCCATGGGCCTGATTCTGGAAGAGGATGGCCAGTTCCAGGTGCTGACAGACATCCTGGGCAGTGAGGATGCTCTGGGTGACATGGACTTCAAGGTGGCGGGAGACGCTGAGGGCGTGACAGCCTTCCAGATGGACATCAAGGTCAGTCACAGGCTTTCACAGGGTCCATACAAGGTTGAGGAAGGGTTAGACGAGGTGATACCGGGCTCAAACAGGGTTAGGCATGGCCGTCAAGGTGACAGCAGAATAGCCCAAGATTTTTGACAATGTTCAGGCTGGAAGGCGCTACAACCTCAATGCTATGGATATGCATTTTATGTCAGTTTCCACGTGGTGTGTGGCACGCGTACTAGTTCCTGTACTTCAGGACAGCAGCAAAAATCAGCTCTGCCTGCTTCATCTCACCACCTGCACTTCTTCTTCTATTGAACACACTTCACAACTTTTCACCTGTGTAAAGCTTGTGTAAAGCTTGGTAAGGAAAATAGAAGCTTTGTAAGGAAACACAGGAAACACACAAGAAAATGAAGAAGCTTTGTGAAGGAGACTAAGAAGAAGAAGCAGAAGAAGAGCAGGCTTTGTTGCCATGCAAGCGGAGGGACTAACCATAATTAGTCATAACAGTCACATGTGTAAGCAGGAAGGAGGAAGAAGAAGGGTAAGAAGAAGAAGAACATGCTCTTTGTAGAAGAGAATAAGCAAGCTTTGTGTTTATGCAGGTGGAGGGAATAACCCTGGAGGTGATGCGGCAAGCCCTGGACCAGGCCAAGGCGGGAAGGCAGCACATCTTACGGGAAATGCAGTCATGTGACCCCCCTCCAGCCAAGCAGCTGTCCCAGTATGCCCCCCGCATCAGGAGGTTCAACATTGACCCTGACAAGATTGGGCAAGTCATCGGCTCTGGTGGCCGAAACATCAAGATGCTGCAAGCTGCTGCTGGCTGCGATGAGATCATGGTAAGTGTGTATCAGAAAGCGTGACTCAGCATGTCAATTGTCTCCTTTAGAGGTGCTGCATGTCTTGTTTGTGTGTATGTGTGCCTGTGCAGTTGTCAAGATGCTGCAAGCTGCTGCTGGCTGCAATGAGATCATGGTAAGTGTGTGTTTAAACGCATGATCGAAGCTGTGAAGCAAGTCCACAGCACGTCGATTCCTCTCGAGTCTTGTTTGTGTATGCGCGTTTGTGCATAACATTCAGATGCTGCAAGCTGCTGATGGTTGCAATGATAGCATGGTCACCCCCAACCCTTGTCCATTCCAAGCGCCTGGTCTGTCTGTCTGTCCGTCTGTCTGTATGTCTGTCTGCTTGTCTGTCTGCTTGTCTGTCTGCTTGTCTGTCTGTCTGTCTGTCTCTCTGTCTGTGTATCTCTGTGACCTGGCATTGCTGGCTGCTGGTTGAATGTATGTGTGTGTGTGTCTGAAGGTGAGTGATCAGCTGACTGGCATGTTGGAAGTGAGAGCACGGACAGACCAGGCAGCCCTGGCAGGAGAGGAGGTCATTGTCGGATTCCTGACTGAGCCGGAAGCTGGCGCCATATTCAGGTACACTCATGTTGCTGATGACAAATCATGACAAATTGTAGGGATCAACAGTGTATACTCTGCTTCTCGTGTGTGTCTGCTGTGCAGAATGTAGACTTACAGTCTACTACCCCGTACACTTTCTATCTACTGTATGCAGTTTTGGTAGGCAGTGAGTCTACTGAGTAGTAGACTGTGAGTCAACTGTGCGTCCATGCAGCACTTGCAGCCAGCGCATGCTGTAGACAACGCTCGCATCTTCCCTGTTGCAGGCAGCGCATGTGTGTTTAGGAGTTGTGCCTGTTAGCAGCATGCTATAGTGTGGACATTTGCAGCAGTAAGCACAGTAGCAATGGTAATGACATTGGCAATGATGGTGCGTGTGTGCAGGAACGTGGCTGTGGCCAGCGTGATGCCCTTTGGATGCATTGTGGATTTTGCTCCCGGCAAATCTGGCCTGGTGCATGTGTCAGAGCTGGATCTGGGCCGCACCGCTGACCCCACGGCAATCTGGAAGGCTGGGGACAAGATTGACGTCAAGATTCTGGAGTATGACAAAGCCTCGGGCAGATGCAAGCTCTCCAGGTATCCAAGCTACAGGCTCATCATCGTTTGTCCTAGCGTCATATCCTAGGAACACTGCTTTTATCAAAACCCATCGAGCACTCCATTCAGGTGTGCCATGACATCATTGAATCCCCTGCAATGCCCTTTTTTGCACGAGAAGGCCAAGGCAGCTCATCTTCAGGCCGC
>JAABUK010009925.1_pt1 | contig 10683 bp, 7 predicted proteins | sample 5559141 | NCBI WGS metagenome assembly JAABUK01 (sample SAMN10711869, study PRJNA513367) | rock metagenome | isolation source: Antarctica rocks | place: Antarctica: Victoria Land, Pudding Butte nord | collected 2016-01-03
CTGGCCGCGCGCGCCGCCCGTTCCGTCCGCTAATCGTGCTTTGCGGACGGAGTCCTCCGGTGTTAGAATCCGCGCATGGCCGAATCCAACGCCGACGCCCCCTCCCCTGCCCCGCCGCTGGCCGGCTTGGCGCCGTCTGTGCTCCGCGCCAGCGATCAAACCGGCGCAACGGAGCCTTCCTTCGCCGGCGCCGCCCGTGCTCGAAGGCCTCGGCGGGCCCAACCCAGCGGCCCCCGCGGCCGGCGTGGAGGCGACCGGGGTCGTCGCAGCCGAGCACAGCCGGCCAGAGCACGATCCCGCCGCGACGGCCCCCCCACTTCTGCCGGACCGCGCTGACGCCCTCGCGGACGGGTTAGGCGACGCCGCGCCGGACGCCGGCCCCGGAAGCGCCGCCCAGGAGCTCCTGCCGCCGGGCGAGACCGGGGCGCTCGGCCCGGTGTGGGACGAACTCGCCGAGCGCGCCGCCCACTACGCCACCAGGGCGCGCGGCGCCGGCACCGCCGCACCTACAAATCCGCCTGGACCCATTTTTCCACGTGGTGCCGCGATCTCGGCCGCGAGCCGCTGTGCGGCGACTCGGACCTGGTGGCCATGTACGTGGTGCGCCGTGCCGATGACGGGCTCACCGTCTCCTCCATCCGGGTGGCACTCGCCGCGATCCGCACCGCGCATCTGCTCGCCGGCGTGGCACTCGATCTCTCCCAGCCGCGCTTCCGGATGACGCTCGAGGGTGTGGTGCGCAGCCGCGGCGTGCGCCCGACCCGGCAGGCGGCCCCGGCTGTGCCCGACACGTTGAAAAGAATGCTGGCCGCACTCCCCTCCCCCGACTCGCCGCTCGGGATCCGCAACCGCGCCATGCTGCTGCTCGGCTTTGGCGCGGCGCTGCGCCGCTCCGAGCTGGTCGGCCTGGCGATCGGCGACGTCCAGCTTGTTCCCGGCCGTGGCCTGACCGTGCTGGTGCGCCGTTCCAAAACCGATCAGCACGGGCGCGGGCAACAGGTGGCGATCTGGGCCAATCCCGCCGACCCCCTCACCTGCCCCGCTTCTGCGGTGGCGCGTTGGCTGGCGCTGCGGGACACGGCGCCCGACATCGCGCGGTGCTTCGGGGCCGAGGCGCGCGACGCGCTGCCGCTGTTCTGCGGCATGAGCAAGGCGGGGCGACTGTCCGGCACCGCGCTGTCCGACAAGGCGGTGGCGCGTTTGGTCAAGGCCGCCGCGGAGGCCGCCGGGCCCGACCCCGAAAAATACTCCGGGCACTCGCTGCGCGCCGGGCTGGCCACCGCCGCCGGCGACCAGGGCGCGGGCCTCGCCGATCTCATGCGGCAGACCCGGCACAAATCCACCGAGGTGGCCCTCGGCTACCTCCGTCCCGCCGACCTCTGGCGCAACAACGTCACCGAGCTTGTGTTCGGGTCGAAGGTGAACGGCAAGGCGTGATCCTGGACAGCCCTTGCAACCGCTCAACGTCGTAACCGCGCGCTCGGGAGCCAAGCCCGCTGTCTTAGGAACCAGAATTCCGCTCGTCGGCGTGCTCTGACCAGCGCACTAGGGCTTCGGGCCCACGTCGAGGCGCCGAAGCGCCGCCTCGGCCGCCGCCGCCATCGCCGGAAGATCGCGCGTCGCAATCTCCCAGATCGCGCGTCGCAATCTCCCAGATCCGCGCCGGGTCGACCTGGTCGTAAGCATGGCGCAGGACGTTGCCGAACGCGCGGACCGCCTGCCATGGCGGCCCCGGCGCCAACGCGTCGGCCTGCGATCCCAGCTTTGTGGCGGCCTCGCTCAACCGTTCCAGGCATCGTTCGACGGCGTCCCGCGTCCGGCTATCGGCGTCGAACGCCGCGCGGTCCATGCCTTGGATGTAGCGCTCGATCAGGCGGATGTTGTCCAAGATGTCCAGCAACCGGGTCGCTGGCCGGCTAGAAGGCACGCACGCCTTCCTGTTCGATCACCTGCCGCAGGCGTGGCCGGGCGGCTGCCTCCTCGACCAGGTCGACCTCGCAGCCCAACAACGCCGCCAGACGGTCGCGCAACGCCGCCATCTGGCCGAAATGGTTGAACCCGCCGGACGAGAACCCCGCGCCCGGGCGTACCGCCAAATCGACGTCGGACCCGTCAGTCACGTCGCCACGGGCGAGCGAGCCGAACAGCGTCAGTCCCTCGACGCCCCGCGCCCGCAGCTCCGCCTCGGGCGCGCGAAGCACGTCCAGCACCTCCGACGGGGATGGTGAACACTCGGTCATCGCACGATCCTAGTCGAGCGGCGCTGTGAACGCCAGAACGACGCCCCTCCCCCACTCTGGCGGCCGATCGCCCGTGCCACTCAGAGCAGGGTCAGGTCCTCCGGATACTGGCCGCCACGCTGCAGGAAAAGCCACCACGTGGCCGTCCCGCGTGCCGAGATCAGCAGGCGTTCGGGTCTGTCGCCCGCGAGCTCAAGAAGACCCAATCGGACCAGGGGCATGATCGTCTTCTCACCGACGACCTTATCGAATAACGGACGGCTCGGCACGGTCACCTGCCATCCGGGCGTACCACGTTCCGTCGTCACGGGCAGGAGGTGCCCCGCGCCGTCGGTCTGCTCGGTCTTGCCGAGAATGAAAAGGCAAATGCTCCAGAAGGCGGAGCGCGGCCGCGGCGGAATCAAGCCCCAAGCGACGGCCTCGTTATCCTCGGCGATGCCCACGGCGGAGATGGGGCGTTCGCGTTGAGCCTCCTCAAAACCTTGGCGGTAGGCCCGTTCCATCGCACGCGCGATGGCGCCGGCCGTATCCACGGCGAAGCCATACTTCCTGTCCTGACGATCTTTCGCGACGATCTCCCGTGCGGCCTCGCGAAAGCGGATTTTGCGGACGGGGTCTGGCCCAGGGCGCCGGATATCTTTGCTCGACACGATGCTGATACCAGATCCAGGTCGCGATGAGAGAAGCAAGGCTTCCCGGGCGGGGCAACTGGTTGCACAGCGTCCAGGCGTTCCGCTGTGGGAACCCGGGACTACCGCGGCACTGGGCCCAATTGGTGCCCTGAACGGCGATAAAAGCCGTCCCAGGCGAGCGGAAGCGACAGTCAAGGTGGACACTCACCCCGACCCGATGCTGATCGCCCCCGATCCGGGCGAAGCGGCCGGGGTGGGCCGGTCCGGGATGCTCGAGGGGAACGCATCGCCCGATACGCGACCCGCGCCAGGGGCGACGGCAGCGGACCACTTATCGTCTCGTCCACGGCAGGCGACGCCCGCCATGCCGGACGTGCTGGCAAAATGCTGGCCGCCCTCCCCTCCCCGAGTCGCCACGCGGGATTCGCACCCACGCATGCACGCAGCGCGTGCTGGTGCGCCGCTCCGATGCGGACAGAGACTCCGGCCACAGCTTGCGCGCCGGCCTCGCAAAGCCACCCCTGGCAACCAGGGTGCTGGCGTCGCCGATCTCAGGCGCGGATCAGATCGAGCAGCGCCTCCTCGCTCAGGCGGCCCGCCGTTTCGGCCCCTTCGAGCAGCTCGGAAGCCAGGTCGCGCTTGTCGCGGTGCAGGCGCAGGATGCGCTCCTCGATGCTGTCCTGCATGATGAGGCGGTAGATCGTGACCGGCCGCTCCTGGCCGATGCGATGGGCGCGGTCGGAGGCTTGGTCCTCGACGGCCGGGTTCCACCAGGGATCGAGATGCACCACGTAATCGGCCGCCGTCAGGTTCAGCCCGGTGCCGCCCGCGCGCAGGCTGATCAGGAACAGCGCCGCGCTGCCGGATTGGAACGCCGCCACCCGGCGTTCGCGCTCGGCGGAGGGCGTGCCGCCGTCGAGGTATTCGTAGGTGATGCCGCGTGCGTCCAGGGCCGGGCGCACCAGGGCGAGATGACCCACGAACTGACTGAAGACAAGCGCCCGGTGCCGATTGCGGACCAAGTCCTGCACCAGGTCGAGAAAGGCATCCAGCTTGCCGCTCGGCACGCCGGCCGCCGCGTCGATCAGGGCCGGGTTGCAGCAAGCCCGCCGCAACCGGGTGATCTCGGCCAGGATTTGGATCTTGCGCTTGCCCCGTGGAGCGTCCAACGCGGCGATCGTCTCCACCGCCCGTTGGCGCAGCGCCTCGTAGAAGGCCCGTTCGGCCATGTCCATTTCGACATTGACCGTCTGCTCCGTGCGCGGCGGCAGCTCGCTCAGCACCGCCGCCTTGGTCCGGCGCAGCAGGAACGGCCGGATCAGCGCACGCAACGCGTGACGCGCATGGGCATCGTGATCCCGCTCGATCGGCACGGCGAAACGCTTTTGGAACCCCTCGCGTGAGCCGAGCAGGCCGGGATTGACGAAGTTGAACAGGCTCCAGAGTTCGTCGAGATAGTTCTCGACCGGCGTGCCGGTCAGCGCCAGGCGGAACCCGGCCTGCAGCGCGACACTCGCCTGCGCCCGCTTGGTCTGTGCGTTCTTGATCGCCTGCGCCTCATCCAGCACCACCGTCTGCCAGGGCCGCTCGGCCAGCGTCTCGGCCGCCTGGTGCAGCAGGCCGTAGCTGCACACCAGCACGTCGCGCGCGCCGAGTCCGGCGATCAGCGCGGCGCGGTCGGCCGCAGCCGAGAGCCGGTGGGCGGTCAGCGTCGGCGCGAAGCGCGCGATTTCCGCTTCCCAGTTCGGGCACACCGACGTCGGCGCCACCACCAGGCAAGGGCCCTCCGCCGCACGCTCGAGCATGACCGCGATCGCCTGCACCGTCTTGCCCAAGCCCATATCGTCCGCCAGGCACGCCCCCGCCCCCCAGCGTGCCAGTCGCGAGAGCCAGGCGAACCCCTCGAGCTGATAGTCGCGCAGCTCCGCCTGCAAGCTGGGCGGCAGAACCGGGGTCCAGCCCTCGGCCGCGCGGATCCGGGCGACATGGCGCGTCCAGGCCGCGTCCGCCCGGACCTCGCCGGCCTCCTCCAGCACCGCTTCCAGCGCGGGCGCGCCGAGCGCATGCACCCGTCGCCCTGATCGGTGCGGTTCGGACACGGCTTCGAGACGCTGCAACTGCGTCTGCAGCTGCCGGGTTAGCGCGACGAAGCTGCCATCCGCGAGCGGCACGAAGCGGCCCTGTGCCCGCCCCAGCCGCTCCAGCAGGAAGCGCATCTCAAGGACCTGCTCCTCGTCGAGCGCCACCGTGCCGTCCACGCCGAACCAGTCGCGGTCCTGGCGGACCTGCAGCTTCAGCTGGTTGGGGGCGACAGCGTTGACCCGCAGCTTGCGCCCTTGCGGCCACTCGATCGAGACCGGGCCGGCATAAGCCTGCAGCTCCAACAGCGCTTCGAGGCATCCCTCGAGATCTTCGATCAGTACCTCGTGCGCATCGGCGCCGCCGCGGTCGCGCAGTGTCGGACAGGCCTCGATCAGGGCGCGCCGCTCGGCCAGCTCGCGCGACAAGTCCCGGTTGGCCCGAAGCTGCTGGCCACCGACGCTCGCCAGCACGGACCGGCCGCCGAGCCCCGCCACGTAGGCCGGCCCCTCGGCGCCGAATGGTCGTACGACGAGGCTGAGCTTCAGCCCCTCCTCGTAAGGCGTGCATTGGACGACCGGCGCGGCCTGTCCTTCCAACGCCGTACCGGCGACGGCGTCGATCTCGGCGCGGATCGGCAGCTTCGGGTTCTGCCGTTGCACCAGGCTGATCACCCGGTCACGCGCGCCGACCGGCACGGTCAGGCCACGCGGTCCCAGAATCTCCTGCACCGCCAACATGCGCTGCGGAAACTCGACCACGCGATAGCGGGTCGGGGTCTCGGCCTCCAGGAAGACCGACGGCTCGCTGGCGGTATGCGAGAGGCCGATGTGGAAGCCGCCACGCCGCTCGGCGACGACCAGCTCCAACGGATAGGCGACGAGCTCCAGCGGTTGCGACCGATGCCGGCTGTCGAACACGGCGGGATGCCCGATCAGGACCGGGATCGCTCGCTGCGGGTCGAACGCGTAGCTGTCGCTATCGTACCAGCCACTCGACTCCTTGCGCAGCGAGCGCAGGGCGGCGCGATCCTGCTCGGTCAGGTAGTCGAGCCGTGGATCCCAGTCATGCAGCCGCTTCAGCGCGACCGCGCGCCCGTCGCTCCAGCCCTCGCGACCCTTGGCCGACTGCTCGGCGACCTCGATCTCTTGGGTTTCGGGATCGAGGAACCACACCAGCCGCTTGGCCTTGCGCGGCGCCGGCGCCGGCTTCGGCGACCCGGCGCCGAGGAAGGCATCCAGGCTCTCCAGCGCCCGCTCCCAGGGCTGCCTTGTCTGGATCAGCTGCGTGAACGACACGCCTATGCCCGTCGCGGTCCGGGCGAGGTAGTCTCGGTACGGGCCGGGCGCCGCCGCCACCTCGGCGAGGATTTCCGCGTGCATACGCGCGATGAGCGGCAGCTGCTCCTGCCCGCGCTCGAAGCGCGCGGCCAACTCGGCGCGGTGCGCGCGGGCGAGGTCTGCGTCGACCGCGAACTCGGCAAGTCCGATGCAGGCAGCGGCGAGCGGTTCGGCTGGCGTCGCCGCGCGCAGCTGTCCCAACAGCGCTCGGGCCTTGGGTTCGAGACCCTGGGCCAGCCACAGCAGGGTCTGCAGGGCCAGGATGGCGGCAGACGGCGACGGGCTGGACATGGCGGCATCGATCCCGGCCTGGATCTCGGCTTGCAGCGCCGCGTCGTTAGCGCGCAGCAGCGCCATCAGGAACAGCACCCCAGCGACGCCGTCCAGGAACACCTTCCGCTTCCCGGCTGCCTTGCGATGCAGCTTGAGCGCGGCGCGGAAGTGCTCGAGCGCCGCCGCATTACGGCCCTCCAGGAACGCGAGCACGCCCTCCATCGCGAGCCGTTGGGCGTTGGAGGGGTCCTCGATCGCCGCAATGCCGCGCCGGACCTCATCGAGCCGGCCGGCGAGCAGGTCGTATTGCGCGAGCGCGGACCCGACCCCGGCGAAGCCCTCCTGACCCTGCAGGGTGCGGGCGTGGGCAATCACCGCCAGCAGATCCGGGCCAGGCACGCCTCCCTGCAGAAAGGCGGTGAGCTTGGTATGCAACAGCGCACCCTGGATCACCGGGGCACGGCCGGCGAGCCAGTCGGGCGCCAGCGGCGTCGCAATGAACAACGCCGCCAGCCGTTGGGCCGCGCCGGATGTGGCGCACTTCTTGGCGGAGAGCAAACTGATGCTGATGAATTCGGCGGCGTCGTTGCCATATATCGCCAGCCGGATCAGGCGCTGCAGCGCGTCGCAGTCGACCTGCGCGGCCGAGGCGTAGTACCCCACGCTGCGCAGCATGGGAAAGCTGCGGCGGACCGCGGCAATCAGCGCCTCGCCCTCCGCGGACAGGGCGGCGTCGACCGCCACGGGATGCAACAGCGCCGGCGTGCAGGCCAGGTCCTCGGTCAACAGGCCCTGGCGGAACAGCCCATCGAGCACGTCGTTGAGCGCGCGCGCCGCCCACGCCCTGCCGGCGGGCGCGCGCGACCCGGATTGCATCAGGCACTCCAGAAACAGGCCCTTGCCGGTCGGCAACCACACCAGGCTCTTCAGGTGCAGCACCAGCTTGGGGCCGGCCGGCAGCCGGGCGTAGCGGTCCAACAGATCGGCGGCCGGCGGGTGATGGTCAGGGATGGCCATGGCACGAAGAACTATCCGCCATTCCGGAGTCGGGGCCAGGGTGCATCAGGACTGGATCGCTGCAAGGCAGCTTTCATTCAGGCCGGCGAAGGCCTTTGCTGGTGCCTGGTTCGGACGGGGGCGGCCGCCTCGTCCGGCAGCCCCGAGTCGGCGTGCCATCTGGTGAGAAGAACACCACAGCATCCATCGACGGAGCGTGAACTTTAGTGAGCGATGCGTGTGATCTGGTGAGGCCTCAGCTCTGCTAAAACAGTCACTTAGACCCCTTATCCCGTGGCATCCGGTGAGCAAACCAATAATAGACTCTTCAAATATCTTCCTAGTAGCTGGGCTCACCAAAGGGCACGGCGACGAATCCTCAGTGCAATGTCACTGTGTGCATCGAGAGGGGATCACAATGGGCACCATTCACCACCTGCTCGAGGCTAGAGGCAAGCAAGGCGCGCTGGAAGCGGGGCTCAGCAGGGAGGTCGTTGAAGCTGCCGCAAACTATCTCGGCGATGAAGAAAGCGGTCTCAACTTCGCCTTTTCGGGCTGGGCACAAGCTGCACTTCCCCATCGGAAGCTCGCCGACGACGCGCCCTGGCAACTGGCATCAGAGCGCGTCACCCTGGTGGTCGAACCTGGGAGGCGACCCGGCAAGGGCGGCGAGCTCATCCACGTCGGTGTCCCGTTCGGCGCTCACGCAAGGTTGATTCTGCTCTACCTTCAGACAGAGGCTCTGAGAACTGGATCGCGGGAAATCCAGCTCGCGGGCTCGCTGCGCCAATGGCTGGCGCGAATGGGGGTGCCGATCGGTGGAACGGCGCCAGATCGGTCCGCGATCAGGCGGAGCGCATCAGCCGCTCACGGCTGACGTTCCACATCGGCCCACAGGGCAATGCGTCCGGGCTGGTTAACCAGAGTATTCTCGACCGCGCGATCTTCTTCGACGTCGCCGACGGCAGCATCCAGGGCAGGCTCAGCCTCGAGACCGCAAAGCTGTCGGAGGGCTTCTTCGAACAGCTACAGCGCCACCCCGTCCCGATCGAGGAGGCCGCAATCCGAGCGCTCTCCAACAACAGCGCCGCAATGGACGCCTACATTTGGCTCGCGTACAGACTATACAGTCTGCACAGCCCGAAGCTCGTCACCTGGAAGGCGCTAAAAGCGTAGTTCGGGGCCGGGTTCAAGGAGCTCTACCACTTCAAGAACCGCTGGCCGGCGGCTTTAGAACTAGCGATGGCAGTCTATCCGGCCGCGCGGGTCGAGCTACTCGATCAGGGGGTCAAACTGCATCCATCGCGACCGCCGGTGTTGCCGAAGATCGTTCAGGTCAAGATCTGAGGATTCGGGGCCCCCGGACTTCCCGGCGTGCCTTCTGGTGAGGGGGTAGCCACGGCTAGCTGTCACACCGCTCTCTCGCCCACTCCCAACCCACCGGTTCTTAGCCCTCACTAGAACGCACACGAACCCACCGCGCCCTAGATAGATGGGCAAGGCTCACACCGCCCTCCCAAACCATAGGCCATGGGTCCTTGCTCACCAGAAGGCACGCGAAGAGCGGGGGACCCTGGTCCCGAATAGACTGCGTATGTAGTGGAGCGTGCAGCGGGCCTTCCGCCCTCACCAGAACGCACACCGGACAAAACGCGTCAGGCCAGCGCGACGTGTCAGGGCTCACCAGAACGCACGGCGTCTCCGGGCTGCCGCCGACCCCGTCAATCAGTCTCGGTCTGCCTGACCAGATCTGGCAGGAGCGCAAGAAGGCGGCGTCCGAGTTCAGGCGCTGCCCGCTCGTCCACTGACAGCCGCAGCACGCGTGAAAACCGGTCTGCACGCACCACTACCAAGCCCTTCGTGCTTCGGAACACGATCGGCTCGGAACCATGGGCGTCGGCCCGAAGCTGCTCGATAAGAGCATCAAACCGACGGTCTGAGGTCAGCGACTGGAAAGAGCCCTGGCCAAGCGCCTGTCGCGCGAGCGATAGGGCGGCATCTCGCTCCAGATGCTTGGCCAATTCCATCCAGCGTGGCCGACCGGCCTTCGGCGCAGGACCGATTGCCTGGATGATATCGGCCGGAACAGACCCGGCGACAGACAGCAATCTGGTCATCTCGGAGGTTTGCACACTAAGGGCAGCGTTGACGGTCGCGCGGCTGAAGCCTTTCTGGTCGAGAGCCGCCGCGAAAAGGGCCCGCTCGATAAAGCTGAGATTACGCCGCTCAGCATTCTCCTTGCCCTGCGCGACGACCAACTCTTGATCGGATAACGGGCGGATGACCGCTTTCACCGGCACGCCCAACTCCAGAGCCGCGTCACGCCGACGATGGCCGAAGGCGACTTGATAACTGACGGGCTTATCGGGATGCGGCCGAACTAGGATCGGGACTTGCTGGCCCGCGGTGCGGATGCTGTCGACCAATTTGCGATAGTCCGCGTCTGAATTGCGTGCGAGGCGGTCAGCCATAAAACTGGGTTCGACGAGCGCCGGATCGAGATCGACAACCGAAGCACCCGACGTGATCTGCTCTCGCAGACTAATCGCCTCTTTTGCCTGGTCAGTGAGGCGAGCCAACTCCAGCCCCATCGCTCGAACTGCACCGGAGGCGACGCGGGCTCTCCCTGCGATTGGTAGCGCCTCGGGCGGCTGCGGCTCAGCCGCGAGAAGACTCTGGACCAGATCCCGTCGCTTCATGCCGTCCGTCCCCAAGCGGCCGTTATTAAACCCTCGATCTCGGCGTTCACGCTGTTTACCGCTTCTATTGCCCGGGCATAAGTGCCGCGACCGACTCCCTGCTTCGGTATTTCGTACAAGGTCTGCTTCGTGAGGCCGGCGTCGGAGACGAGCGTGCTCTTCAGCATGGGATTGGTCAGAACGCGTTCACCGAACAGGTTGCGCAAGAATCCCGCGACCTGTGCCTGCGGACCATCCTGCGGCTCGAACCGGGTAATAAGGTAGCGGACGAAGTCGAGTTGGAAGCGGCCGCCGGCATCATTGACGACGCGAAGCAGATCGGAGGTCATCAACAGGAACTGTGACATCGAGGCGACGTCCAGCATCTGCGGATGGACTGTAACTATAACGCCCGTTGCTGCGCAGAGGGCTCCAAGCGTCAAAA
>JAABUK010012699.1_pt1 | contig 10682 bp, 11 predicted proteins | sample 5559141 | NCBI WGS metagenome assembly JAABUK01 (sample SAMN10711869, study PRJNA513367) | rock metagenome | isolation source: Antarctica rocks | place: Antarctica: Victoria Land, Pudding Butte nord | collected 2016-01-03
AGGGGGCCAGGATGGTGAGGAACGGCAAGGCCCACACGCGCTCCGCCCAGGGGATTGGCACCAGCAGCATCAGGCAGAGCCAGCGCAGCCCACTCACCTTGACGAAGTACTCCTTGCTAGAGCGTACCGCGTCGCGGTAGAGACCCTTCGCCGCGATCTTGGCCCCCCAGCGGCGCTCGACCGTCTCATCGAGGCCGACGACCACCGGCCCGGGGGGGGCGAATGCCGCCATGAGCAGGCCCAGCAGCACGCGGCTGGCGGCTAGGCTGGACCACTGCGCGCGGTTGAGCACACGGTGGTAGCGGGTCCACCGCTTCGTTTGGCTCAGACCCAGCACCCGCAAGGCCGCGCAGACGGTGCGCCGCCCCGGTGTGAGGAGGGCCCCGGCCACCAGCACCAGCGCGTGGCACCACACCCGGCGCGCGAAGCGTGGCGCGAACGGCAGCAGCAGTTGTCGCATGGCGGGCGGCAGGGTCGGCATCGTTTCCTCCTCCGGCAAAGAGCGGTCGACGGGCCGACCCTACCACCTCCCCTACGTTCTCAAAAGGCCAAAGTCGAGCTGAGAAGATTACAGCGCGATGTATAATGCTGCTTAACCTTTTTCAGCCGATCCGGTCCCCGGCGGAAGCAGTGTGCACTTCAGGGGTACTGCGTGGCCGCAGCCCTTCGCCTGGGCAGTGTCCCCCGGAGGCAGTGCGCCCTGCATGGGTGGGCGCTACTGCCCTTCAGGGGTAGTTCAACCCCGGTCAACGCTAGAGACGGCGCAACTTCGGCAGAAGCTCCTTCTCCGCCCACTGGATGAACGGTGCCTGCTGCTCCGCGCCGATCTGCACCAACGCGATCTCGGTGAAACCCGCCTCGACATACGGCTTGATCTTCTCGACGAACTCATCGACATCGTTGCCACACGCGAGCTGGCCCGCCACCTGCTCGGGGGTCACGAATTGTGTCGCGGCCGCGAACGAGGACGGGCCGGGGAGATCGGCATTGACCTTCCATCCCAATCCGAACCAGCGGAACTGCTCGTGGGCGCGCTTGATCGCCACATCCTTATCGGCGTCGTAAGAGACCGCGACCTGACCGACGCGCGCCTTGCCCTTGCCACCCGCCGCATCGAACATCGCCCCCAACTCCGGCTTCGGCTCGGTCGCGATCATCAGATCGGCCTTCCGCCCGGCCAGATCGCACGATTCCTGACCGGAGACGGCGATCCCCACCGGCACTCGCTGCTCGTGCCGATCGTAGAGCTTCGCGGAATCGACCTGGAAGTATTGGCCGCGATAGTTGACGTGCTCGCCGTCCAGCAGCGCCCCGATGATGTCCACCGCCTCGGTGAACATCGCGTGGCGCGTGCCAACCGCAGGCCACCCTTTGCCAACGACATGCTCGTTCAGGTTCTCGCCCGCACCGAGGCCGAGTCGGAAGCGACCACCGGAGAGGATCTGCACCGTGGAAGCCTTCTGGGCGATGATCGCCGGGTGATAGCGGAGGATCGGGCAGGTGACGTAGGTCATCAGCGGAATCTGGCTGGTCGCATACGCCGCCGCGCCGAGGATCGACCATGCATACCCGGCGTGTCCCTGTTCCTCCAGCCACGGGAAATAGTGATCGCTGATCACCGAGAAATCGAACCCGGCCCCCTCCGCCTGCTGAATATCGCGGATCAGTTGGTCGGGGCGGCTCTGCTCGCACATCATCGTATAGCCAAACGCGGTCATCGATCGCTCCTTCATGACGCAATAGCCGGGAGAACGCAACGGGGGAGACCAATGGCAGATGGTGCCAATCGGGCGGCGCGAACCGCTCTCGGCACCGGACTCCCTGCTACAAATGCAATGACCTTGCCACAATGAAAAGCGGGCAGCATCCTGTGGTTCGCCGTGAGCAAACAAAACCGCATCCGAAAAACGAAAGCGGCCACTCAAGATTTACAGCATTGCGCGAAATGGTTGGCCCGCTGCGCCAGTCCGCGCAGGCAGACTTCGCCGGTGCCGTGAGGCGCCCGCAACCGGCGACAGTGTGCCCTGCATGGGTAGTAGCTGCCCTCCGGGGTACAGTGTGCCCTGCATGGGTAGTTCAGTTCCCGGACCACTGGGCCAAGCATTAGAAGCACCATTCTAAGCCGCGCAGTACAGGGTTCAAGCCACCGAGGAATCGTCCGTCTCAGGAGCAGCGTTCAGTCGCCGCCGCCGACGAAATGGACGATCTCCAGCTTGTCCCCCGCGCTCACCGTCACATCCGGGAACTCAGTGCGGCGCAGCACTCGCCCGTTGTGCTCCACCGCCACCATCGTGGTATGCACGCCGCGATGCGCCAATAAACCCGCGATGTTCAGGCCAGCCGGCACCTCGGCGTCGCGCCCGTTGATCGTCACCGCGATCGTCGCCACCGTCATCGCCTCGCGCCCCTCTCCCTCATCGGCGTCACGTTTACGTAGCCGAACACGGTCTGCAGGTCGTTCTCGTGGCCTCACACAGCCCCGATCGCCGCGCGCAGACGCCGGACCGCCTCGGCCGGATCGGGCGCGCAGAGGATGCCGGACATGACCGCGATCCCCCATGCACCGGCCGCGATCGTCGCCGCAGCGTTGGTCTCGTCGATACCGCCGATCGCGATGATCGGCGTAGGCACCGCCGCCGCGACCGCACGAATCAGCGCCAGACCCGCCGGGGCACGTCCCAGTTTGCTCGCGGTGGCGTAGATCGTCCCCACGATTAGGTAATCGATCCCTTCCGCCGTGGCAGCGCGCGCGCGCGCCACATCGTGAACCGAGCGCCCCACCAGCGCCAGGGGGCCGAGCGCCGCCCGCGCCGCCGCCACGCTCCCCGTCGTCTCGGGCAGATGGACCCCCGCCGCGCCGACCGCCTGCGCCACACCCACCGCGCCATTGACGAGCAACGGCGTCTCGCCGAGCACGGCGCGCAACGCCATCGCTTCATCGAGCAGCGCGCGCTCGTCGAGGTCCTTCTCGCGCAACTGCACCGCGCCGAGGCCACCGCGCGCCGCCTGCGCCACGATCGCCGCCTGCGCGCCCGGCGGGCAGAGTTGCCGGTTCGTCACCAGATGCAGGCGCGGCACGGCGGGGGGCGCGGAGATGCTCATCGACGCTACCCGCGCGCCGCGACGATGCGCGTCTTGAGGTCGCGCGCCGCCGCCTCGGGATCGGCTGCCGACACGATCGCGCTGACGACCGCGACCCCATCGCCACCGGCCGCGATCACCGCCGCCGCGTTCGCCGCGCCGATCCCGCCGATCCCGACCATCGGGAGATCGACCACTCCCTTCAAGGTCGTGATCAGGCCCGGCCCGACCGCCTCACCCGCGTCGGCCTTCGTCGCCGTCCCCCAGATCGGGCCGACGCCGATGTAGTCCGCGCCCTCCTCAAGCGCGGCCCGCGCCTCCGCGATCGTCGCCGCCGAGACCCCCACGATCAGGTCCGGGCCGACGAGGCGGCGCACCGCGTCAGCCGGGAGATCGTCCTGTCCGACGTGGACACCATCCGCATCGAGCGCCAGCGCCAGATCGACGCGGTCGTTGACGATGAATAACACCCCCGCCTCGCGCGTGATCGCCCGCAACGCCCGCCCGATCGCCAACTGCTCGCGGATCGGCAGATCCTTGCCGCGCAACTGCACCGCATCGACCCCGCCCCGAATCGCCGCGCGCACGATCTCCGCCGTCGGACGCCCCTTCGACAGCCGCTCATCCGTGACCAGATAGAGCCCGAGCTTCAACTTCTGACGCATCGCTTTTCCTATCGCTTGGGAAACGTTGACCGCAGAGGCGCAGAGACGCAGAGAACGAGAAGCGAAAAGAGAGAAGAACGGGAGGGGCATGTTGAGGGATGCGGTAGTGACACAATCTCTATGCCGGACAGCAGGCGCATACTGCCGCCTACCGCTCCTATTAAAATCCCCCGTCCCCTCTCTGTGTCTCTGTGCCTCCTGTTTCGTGCCCCTTTTTTCTCGCCGTCTCTCGTCGTTCTCTGCGTCTCTGCGTCTCTGCGGCGACCCCCGCCCCCCCCCGTCGCCTACCGCACCACGCCATCGAGCGGGCTGCTGGCCGAGGCGTAGGCTTTCTTCGGGATACGCCCGGCCCGATAGGCCAGTCGCCCGGCCTCCACGCCCAGCGCCATCGCGCGCGCCATCGCGGCGGGGTCTTGCGCCAGCGCGACCGCGCTATTGACGAGGCAGGCGCTCGCGCCGAGTTCCATCGCCAGCGACGCATCGGAAGGGGCACCGATCCCGGCGTCCACCACGACCGGCACCGTCGCCTGCTCGATGATGATCGCGATCGCGCGGCTGTTCGGGATCCCCTGCCCGGAGCCGATCGGCGAGGCGAGCGGCATCACCGTGGCGCAGCCGACCTCTTGCAAGTGCCGCGCGAGGACCGGGTCGGCGTTGAAGTACGGCAGGACGGTGAAGCCTTCCTTGACCAACTGCTCGGCGGCGCGCAGCGTGCCGATCGGGTCGGGCAGGAGATACTTCGGATCGGGGATCACTTCCAGCTTGATCCAGTCGGACAGTTCCATCGCGCGCGCCATGTGCGCGACCCGGATCGCCTCCTCGGCGGTCGCGCAGCCGGCGGTGTTCGGCAGGATCGTGTACTTGCGCCAGTCCACATCTTCGAGGACCGAGCGGCTCGCCGGATCATCGAAGTCGATCCGGCGCAGCGCCACGGTGACGATCTCCACGTCGGCGGCGGCGAAGGCGGCCAGCATCTCCGCGCTGTTGCGGTACTTACCGGTGCCGAGCATCAGGCGCGACCGGAACGTCTTCCCGGCGATCGTCAGCAGATCGTTCATGGCGGCGGTCGGTGGTGATACTCGCTCGATCATCGTCCCTTCCCTTTCTTCCCTTGCCCGGCCCGCTGCCCGCGCGGCGAGCTGGTATTGACCGTCACCTTCGGCTTCGCCAGCGGCGCCTCGGGGCGCACGATCCTCGGCGGCGGGGCTGGCATGATCGGTGGCGGCACATCCATGTCGGGCGGACGCTGCGTCGCCCGCAGCATCCAGGCCAGGATCAGCCCGATGACGGCCATCGCCGGACCGACGTAGAGTCCGCTGCCACGAGTCAGCAACACCTCGCCGAGCATGATCCCGAGGATCAGCCCGCCGACGCCGAGGCCCAGATAGAGGAATAGCCCGGAACGACGCATCAGCCCTCCTCCCGCCCGCCCGCGCGCGCCGGTTCGGGCGACCACCACGCATGGAAGTGGTTGACCGGCGAGTGCCCGGCCCCGATCCGGTAGGACGCGCGCAGCGCCGCCGTCAGATACTCTTTCGCCTCGCGCACCGCCGCCTCGGGGGCCAGCCCGCGCGCCAGCCCGGCGGTGATCGCCGCCGCGTGCCCCCCCTTGATGATCACGAAGCGTGGCCCGTACGCGGCGATCCGTCGCGCCGCCTCCCGACGATCGTCGTCGTTCGCGATCGTCATCCCCGCTAGCGTCTCCGCCTCCGGGATGTTCGGCGTCACGATCAGCGCCAGCGGCAACAACTCCTCGCGCAGCGCCGCCACCGCCTCCTCGCGCAGCAGGCGATCGCCGCTCTTCGCCACCATCACCGGATCGACGACCAGCTTCGTCAGGCCATGTCGCCGCACCGCCGCCGCGACCGCCCCGATGATCGGCGCGCTGGAGAGCATCCCGGTCTTCGCCGCATCGGCCCCGATGTCACTCAGCACCGCGTCGAGTTGTGCGGTCACGATCGCGGGCGGGATCTCGTGGACCGCCGTGACCCCGACCGTGTTCTGCGCGGTGATCGCGGTGATCACGCTGCTGCCGTAGACGCCCAACGCCGCGAATGTCTTGAGATCGGCCTGAATCCCCGCGCCGCCCCCCGAATCGGAACCGGCGATCGTCAGCGCCTTGTGGACCATCGCCACCCCTTCCCCGCGCCCCACCCGTATAGCCCGCCCGGCTACTTCGGCAAGTAATCGTTGGTGAAGCAGTCGGACACCGCCACATCCTTATCCAGCAACTTGCGTGCGCGCAACCAGTCGGCATAGCCTTGCCAGCGCGCCGTTGTCTGCTCGCCGTAGCGCGACACCCCGGCGGTCCAAAGGGGGGCGAGCCGCGCCAGTCCCGGCTCCTCCACCTTGCGGTCGGCGTCGGGATACCCGGCGATCAAGGCATCGAGCGCGGCCCCCTGCTCCTGCTGCGCGTCCGCATACCCCTTCGAAGCGGCGCGCAGGAACTTGCGGACCGTCTCGGGATTATTCTTCAACATCGCGTCGCTCGACACCAGGACCAGCTCGTAATAGTCCGGCACGCCCCAGTCCTGCACCTTCAGCACATTCACCGGCTTCCCCTGCTGCTCCGCCAGGATCGCTTCGTGCACCTCGTAACCACCGATGATCGCATCGACCTTGCCACTCAGCAGCGCGGGCATCAGATCGAAGCCGACGTTGACCTGCTCCACCTTGTCGATGCTCGCCCCATCGGCCCCCAGCATCGTCTGGAGCAGGGGGGTGTCCGAGGGGACACCGGGGACGCCGACCTTCTTCCCTTCGAGCTGCTTCGGGCGCGTGATCCCGGAACTCGTCAGCGACATGACCGTGTTCAACGGGTGCTGCACCATCGCCGCGATCGACTTGACCGGGATCCCGGCGGCGCGCGACGTGAGGACATCGGTCTGGTAGCTGATACCGAAGTTATCGGTCCCGGCGGCCACCACCTTCAGCACATCTTCCGGGTTGCTCGGCTGGTGGATGTCCACCTCCAACCCCTCGGCCTTGAAGTAGCCGCGCGACTGCGCCAGATAGAGGCCGGTGTGATTCGCCCACGGATACCAGTCCAGCACGAGCGACACCCTGGTCAGGCCACTCGTGCCGGTCGGCAGGGCGCTGCCGCGCGCGCCGCACCCCGCCAGCAACAGCGTCACGATGAGCAGCGCCACAAGCCCACGATACGTCTTCGGCATCCCTTACACCCCCTGCGGCCCCTGCTGACCGCCCTTCCTGCTCGACCACACACCCTCCCGAGGCGTGCGGCGCGTCTAATCCCCGGCCAGTGGCGCGTCCTTCGCCCTGGCGCGCACTTTCCGGCGCGGGGCCACGCGCTCCCACGCGCCCCACAGCATCCCACGTCGCCACGGCAGCGCCAGCCATTCCAGGCCGCGCACCGCGCCGAAGAGGGCGATCCCCAGCACCATCAGGATGATCGTCGCCCCATAGACCTCGGCGGTGTGGAAGAGCGGCGTCTCGTGCCGGACGTAATAGCCGAGGCCCGCGCTACCGCCGACCAACTCCCCGAAGACCGCGCCGATCACGCTGACCGCCGCCGCCACCCGCAGCCCGGAGAAGAAGAGGGGCAACGCGGCGGGCCAGCGCACCGTGCGGAAGACCTGCCAGCGCGACGCCCCGAAGGTCCGCAGCAGATCGATCGTCTCGCGCTCGACCCCGCGCAGGCCGTCCACGGTGTTGACGACGATCGGGAAGAAGCAGATCAGCGTGACGAGCAGGATCTTGGGGGCCAGCCCGTAGCCGAGGAAGATGATCAGCAGCGGCGCGAGGATCGGCAGCGGCACCGATTGGCTCGCGACGACGAGCGGATAGAGCGCCCGCTCGATCAGCGGAGAGAAGGCGATCGCCACCGCGACGATGACCGCCAGCGCCGTGGAGACCAGCAGACCAAGCAGCACTTCCTGCGTGGTGACGAGCGTATGGCGCAGCAGATCGGCGCGATCCTGCACGATCGCGCCCGGCAACGCGCTCGGCGGCGGCAGGAGCCAGGGAGGGATCTCGCCGAGGCGCACCGTCAGCTCCCACGCCAGCAGCAGCAGCGCGATCAGGACCAGCGGCGGCCCCCAGCGGCGGACGATATTCATCGCACCCCCACCGCTTGCGCGGGCTCACCGGCGCGCAGCGTCGCCAGGATCGTCGCCTTGAGCGCGACGAAGGCCGGGTCGGTCAGCAGTTCGACGCTTCGCGGACGCGGCAGCGCGACGGCGACGGTGAAGGCGATCCGCCCCGGTCGCGGCGTCATCACGTAGAGGCGATCGGCCAGAAAAATCGCCTCATCGACATCATGGGTGATGAATAGCGTCGTGCGCCGCTCGCGCTCCCAGACGCCGAGCAACCACTCCTGCAACCCCGCGCGCGTCAGCGCATCGAGCGCGCCGAACGGCTCATCGAGCAGCAGCAGCCCGCCATCGGCGAGCGTGGTGCGGAGGAAGGCCGCGCGCGAGCGCATCCCCCCAGACAGGGTCGCAGGATAGGCATCGGCGAAACCGTCCAGCCCGAAATGGGGCAGCAGCGCCCGCGCCCGCTCGCGCGCCGCCGCACGTGGCACGCCGCGAATCTCCAGCGGCAAGATCACGTTGTCGATGATCGTCCGCCACGGCAGCAGGAGATCGCGTTGGGGCATGTAGGCCACCCGTCCCAGGCGCGCGCCGTTGGTCTCGCCGCCGAGCGTGATCGTCCCGGCATCCGGCTCAGCCAACCCCGCCAGCAGATTGAAGAGGGTGCTCTTCCCACAACCACTCGGCCCGATGATCGTCACGAACTCGCCGGGCGCGGCGTCGAGATCGAGCCCGGCCAGCGCGCGGACGGTCCCGCCGGGCGCGGCAAACGAGCGGGTCAGCCTGCGGATCGTCAGCGCGGTCGGGGCGCTCATGGGGCCACCGCCAGGCCGCACCACTCGGCGATCAGCCGCGCATAGACACGCGCGGCCGCCAGCAACTCCTCGATCGCGATCGACTCGTTCGTCGTGTGCGCCTCGGCCAACTCCCCAGGCCCGTAGATGATCGTCGGGATCCCCGCGCGCGCCAGCCAACCGGCATCGGAGACCGAGGGCCACATCGTCGCCAGGGGCGCTTCGCCCCGTATCGCGGCGTGCGCGCGGCCCAGCGCGGCCAATCCCGGCGCGTCCGGGTCCAGCGCGACCGCCGGGAAGAGCTCCCCGCGCTCCGCGATCATCGAGCGCCCGCCCCAGGCGAAGGTCGGCGGATGATCGCGCAGCCACGGATCGGCGGCGGCGGCGCGACACAAGTGGTCCTCGATCGCGGCGGTCGCGTCCTCCCAGCGCTCGTCGGGGTAGAAATGGACGGTGATCCAGAGGGCGCAGCGATCGGCCATGAAGGCGGGATGTCGCCCCCCCTCGATCACCGCCGGGTTGATCGTCGTCGCGCCCGGCGCGAAGCCGGGGTACGCCTTCGTGACCGCCCAGTGCCGCTCCAGATCGTTGAGCGCGGCGATCAGGCGCATCATCTTCTCGATCGCGTTCGCCCCGACCAGCCCGCCACCGGCGTGGATCGTCCGCGCCCGGACGCCGTCGTGCAGCGTCTGCGGGCTCTGGATCGTGACCCAGCCGGTGATCACGCCCCCTTGCCCGCATGGCTGCAAGCCGGTCGGTTCCGGCACGATCGCGAGATCGGCGCGGTAGCCGCGCTCGATGCAGGCGACCGTCCCCCACTCGCCCGATTCCTCGCCGATCACCGACTCGATGATGACCTCGCCACCGGGTCGCGTGCCGCACGCCCGCAACGCTTCCAGCGCGAAGATCGCCGCCGCCAGACCACCCTTCATGTCGCCGACGCCGCGCCCGTAGACGCGCCCCCCGCGCGCGGTCAGCGCGAAGGGCGGCGACGCCCAGCCCTCCGTTGCCACCTCGGCCACATCGATATGTCCGTTGAAGAGGAGGGAGCGTCCGGTCGCGCCCGGCGCGGCGGGCCAGCGCCCGACGACATCGCTATCGCCCGGATAGACCGGCAGCCACTCGACCGCGCCGCCAAGTTCCGCGAACCACGCGGCGACGGCGCGCTGCGCGTCGTCGGTATTGCGCCCCGGCGGGCTGAGCGTCGGGAAAGCGACCAGCGCCCCGATTCGCGCGAGCAACTCCGCGCGATGCGTGACGAGCCAGCGATCGATCGTGATCAGGAGTTGGGCCTGCGTGTCGTGCTCCATCCGCCCTTCGCTCACGTCTCGCCCCACCACCCGGCGCACAAATACAAGAAAGGGAAGATCGGAGGGTGCGCCCCCAGTCTTCCCCGCTTCTACGATGACGAGCATCGCAGCTTCGGTGCGCATCCCTACGCCGGTATTAACCGGATCAGGTTCGACGGTCGGCGACGGTATATAGTCGCCCTCTCAGCCCAGCTCCCCCAGGCCCCCGCAGCATCGTTCGATTGTCCACACACAGTAATACCGGGCGCGCAAAAAATCAAGCCCGCCACGTTGCTGGGCGGAGGAGAAGGGACGGAACAGGAGGCATAGAGACACGGCGGGGGGCAAGAGAAAAGGACGTTGACCGCAGAGACGCACAGACGCAGAGAACGAAAGGAGAGAAAGGGTTGGGGCGTTCCAGTCCGCGCAGGCGGATATTACGCCCTTCACGGGTACTTGGTGGCCGCAGGCCATCCAGCCGGGAATGTATTCCAACGGCGCTCCCACCTTCACGGAAGCTATCCCACGCCGGGTACGGCCCTCACCCCGGCTCGCTGCCCAGAGGGCACCCGGCTCGGCACCCCTCTCCCTCGCAAGGAGAGGGGTTTCGTTGTGGGCGCGGGCGGGTGCTGAAAAAAGACCCGCACCCCCGGCTCGTCCTCACGGACTCGCCACCCCTCTTCCCACCCAAGGAGAGGGGGATGAGAAGTTGCGCGTCTTCGGGCCGCAGCGATGATGAAAGGCGCTGCGCGTGCCGTGGCACCGCGCGCGCAAATCGTTTTTTTCTCGTCCGTTCTCTGT
>JAABUK010012700.1_pt1 | contig 10679 bp, 12 predicted proteins | sample 5559141 | NCBI WGS metagenome assembly JAABUK01 (sample SAMN10711869, study PRJNA513367) | rock metagenome | isolation source: Antarctica rocks | place: Antarctica: Victoria Land, Pudding Butte nord | collected 2016-01-03
ACTGTTGGCCTCACCATTTCCCCAGCGTACTCTATCACCATGTCCTCTGCACAGGCTGGTACTTTCAGGCATTTGTTTTGAATGAATGATTTAACTAAAACGCTTTCCAGCTCATGATGAGCTAGGTACTTTCAGACAGCACTGCTGAATGTTGTGCTGAGTTAAAACAATTATCTGTTGCCATAATGCACTTGATATGCTTACACAACAGGGCTGGCAACAGGGAACTGCAAAGGGGTGATGGCATGCAAAGCAACAATGGATTGGCGACCCTTCCCACTGGATGTTCTTGAACAGGGCATTGACACAAATGATGGTTCAGTAGCACACTTAGCAGTGACACACTCTGTGATAGGCTCTCAGCTTGCATGTGCTACTTTTGAGATGTGTGATTTGCTTTACAGGCAGAAGATGCAATGGATACTTCATACCCGGCATGTGAGGCTGCTTTGTGAAGGCTCCCAAGCCATGTATAGCGCTCTTGCCACATGTCAGCCGCCGCCCAACAGTCTCCTGCATCTCTTTAAAGCGCTGTGTCTGGGTTTTGGCAGCCAACTGACACTTGCTTGGCATGGTGCCTTGCTCACTGCTTGTGCTTGCCACCAAAAACGGCTCTTCTGTCAGGTGAGTTTGTGACGAGGGTACCTGCTGCTGTTGATGCTGCCTAGCTGAACCTATGAGGTAGGGTGTCTTGGCCACAAACAGCCTCTTAGCAAGCGCAGCAGCGATGGCATCCGGCTCTCGCTGTCTCCGCCGGCAAGCATGGTTGAAAGGCAGCCCCCTCACGCAGCCTGCCTTATGCTGGGGCAGCTGATAGGCAACAGGCTGCCCACTAACCACAGCCTGCAGTCCCTCGTCACGGGTCTGCCCTATATTGTGCTGCTGCTCTGATCTCTGAGGTGCTTCGAGTTCTGCTTGTGCTGCTGCAGCTGCCTTGGCAGGAAGACAAGCTGCAGTGGCAGGTGCTAGGGCAGGTACAGGGGCGCTGGGAAATGGTGTGCGGGCCACATGGCTGTGCTTGGGGCAGTAGCACATCATACGGCGGCCACCGCCGATGTAGGTGCCCTCTTGCCTGGGACCTCCGTGCCTTCTCCTCCTTTTATGTGCAGATCCCAGTGCAGGGGTCTTCATTGGCTTGGTCTGATCGATGCCTGAAACGGCATTATCTGCTTTTGCAGAGTCCATTGCTGCCTTTTGCTGATCAGGAGGACCCTCAGCATCTGGTGAAGAAGAAGGTGGCTGAAGAGCTAAGTCAGCTGGGTTGTGATTGGCCTCTTTTGCCCTGACAGCTTGGCAGACCGTCTGTGGCCTGTTGAGGGTGTCATGATTCTCATCCATGCTGCCTGTCTGCTGCTGGACTACTTCCTGAGCAGGTGCCTCGTCAGCATCTGACTCAGCCTCTGATGTGTCATAGTCAGAGCCAGGCTCGACAGTCTCCATGACTAAGCCAGCACTGCGAGCGCAACTAGGGTGAAAGGCCAAGAAGCACTTGCTGCTGCCAGCACACTGTATGCAGGCCCCATAGCGCTGCTGGCAGAGGTAGCATGTCAGCTGACACTTTGCCTGCATGACAGAGTAGAGAGGTGCTCAGGGAGTGTGAGTTCTTCTCAATCCCAAAACGTCTATTTTAATTCAGAAGCGTCATTTCTACACATGAATTCTAAACTCGGAAACGTCTGGGGACAGTAAGAACATGTTTCTACATTGTGGAGATGTTTGAAAATATCAACAAGCACCTGATGCTCTGGCTACTGATAACATGAGTGATGTATGCAGATTGATAGCGCGCTATCCAGATCACTCCTTGGTGTCAAACACAGACTATACAGCTTTTGCAGTCAAGTCAAACATGTCAACATTAGGTGCGCAAGCTGTAGCTCAGGATCAAAGCACCGCAATGGGCAGCAGCTGAGGTCAAACTTGCAGCAGCATGATGAGCATCAAGCTGTTGTGTGTGCCTTTTAGGGGCAACAGTGTGAGTGGGTGCAGACCTTGGATGCATTGGGTAGACCATGCATCTGATCATTGTGCTTGACAGGTCTTGCAAGTGGCGGTGCTAGGGGCAACAGTGTGAGTGGGTGCGTACCTTGGACACATTGGGCAGACCATGCACAAGACCATTGTGCTTGACAAGTCTAGCAAGTGGTGCTAAGGGCATCAGTGTGAGTGGGTGCGTACCCTGGAAACATTGGGCAGACCATGCACGAGACCATTGTGCTTGACAGGTCTTGCAAGTGTGAGTGGGTGCGTACCTTGGAAACATTGGGCAGACCATGCACGAGACCATTCAGGATGAAGGTCTCCCCCAGCCACTGAGCACAACCCACATGACAGTAGCGGTGGCAGGAGGTGCGTCTCAAGGGGGGGCCCACGACTGGGCATAGCACACATGCTGGGGTGTGATGCACCCTGGCTCCTGCAGCGAAGACAGCACAACCACAACAGCATCAACGACAGTTTTGACAGAAGTCAGAATAGGCACAGTAGTAGCATTTGCTACGACAATGGCAATGATAGTGATGACAATGACAACAGCGACAACACTGATGTTGAAAGATGAGAGCACAAATGATGATGGTGATAATCTCAACAGACGGGACATTATCAAAGGAGCATAAACATTCTTGCATGCAGAAGTGGGAAAATGCCTGGCAAGGCTGCGGCTTATCTGGTTGCAACACTTGCTTTCCAGATCCTGGCCTACATTTTGCAAATTGATTGGTGCAGCAGACAAGTGCAACAGCATGTGCAGACCAGGGCAAAGCACCTGGCAGCACATGTCATGATCTCATGCCAGAGGTGTCGTCAGAGGTGAGCTGCAATGGATGAGAATGGGTCAGGGCTGACTTGCAAAGCAGTTGACTGACACAGGAGCCTTGGCGTGATGACACCTGGGCTTTCAAGCCAGGATGTCTGTCGAGTCACAAACTGGCTCCACACCCCAGACTGTAAAGGTGTTACAGGAAGTAAATGGAATGAATGCAGAGTGGCTGACCTAGGGCACACACGTCACAGAGCCAGGACTGGCCTTGAGGCGCGTGCTCCACTCCATAGCAGTCCATGTGAACCAGGGTCCGGCACCCATCACACTGCATCACACACTTACAATGTAATCCTGGGCAGCCCGGTTTACCACTTGGCTTCTCATTCAACTGACAATGAAAGGCATAGTCTTTCCTTTTCTTTCCTTACAATAAAATCGAATATGTCTGCGCTTGCCAGCTTGTGATGAGCTAGGTATGTGCAGGGCAAGTCTTGTGACTTCAGAGCAGTCTGTTCTGAGCACCCTATAAGCTTGATTGATGTGACAGTTCTGACAGTCACGCAAAGAGAGCTAGGGCGACCAGGTGGGCAAACCACAATGTCTGTTCAGAAGCAGTCTGGGACCATCCAGGTAGCAGATTCACTGCCTGAGAAGACTTATTTTCACATCAGCCAAGCAGGCCAAGCAGCCATATTTAAGGTGCCTGCGGCTGCACTGCTGGACAGACTGACACACCAGCAGCAGTGCATGCACCTTGTGGTAAGCAGCAGCTGAAGAGAGCTGGTTTTGGCAGCATGGCCGAGATCTGATCATCCTGACTAGCACAAGCTTGTTGAAAACCATGTGGCTGCTGTCTGGTAACAAGTTGTGTTGAGGCTTTGCCTGTTGTACTGGGCACAGCCCAAAACCATTTTGCCTTATTAATATTACTAATATTACCTGTAGTAGCAGGTTGTCATCTGAGTAGTCCTCCACATAGCAGACATGGCACACGCCAGCCGGCTGCTGGGCAGTCTGTGGCTGAATGCCTGAAGGCAAGTGCTGCATACTTGCCTCACAGGCTTCACGCTCCCTCTGCTCCTCATCTGTCTGCAGAGTGTCACACTTCTGTATGTCAGCTTGACAGGCATAAGCACACTTGTAACTCTGCAGTTTGTCGCACTTCTGTTTGTCAGCTTAACAGGCAAAAGCAAACTTATAACTGTTGATCCTGCTCATCTCTGAGTAGGGCGAGCAACCAACACAATGGATCACGCAGGAAACTGCTTGAGCGGAATCCATGTTGTGGATGCATCAGTGAGAAGACTGGCCAAGCAGCGTACAATACACCTTTCTCTGATAGACTTCAAGGCCTTGGGCTAGCTACAATACAACACCTGAAGCACAGGGTGGAGGCCAGTGAACCTCGCTACCAGTGACACACACACACACACACACACACACAAAAAATTAGGACAAGCGTGAATGTTTGAGTTGGGGCCTACCAGGTGAGGAACAGGTGGAGGCTGGCCGGGCCAAGCAGCATAGCGCTCACAGCGTGCAGCCCCAGGCAAGCCTTGGAGCAGGCGCTGCACGCGCGGGTGCTGCAGCCCAAACTGCTTTGCGCCTGAGTAGCCAAGAGCGCGTGCGCTGTCCTGGCTGGTGAAGAGGGCAGACCAGGCCTTGGTGGCTGTGTTTGCCTCTACTGGTTTGCACCCCTTGGGGGTCACCCTACATGCAACAAACACAATGCTTGGTTGAAGGCTACTCGAGCATTCCCTGTCAAGGACAATAAACACCTCCAGGGATCATCAACTCGTTACCATTGGAGTAGTGCTTGGCGCTGCAGTGACAAACCTTGCAGCTTGGGCCTGTATGCATCACTACATGGCAAACTCTGTGTGCAATGGGCACAAACATCTTATACACAAAGCTGAGCAGCCAGCAGAAGCATGCATTTGCCTCCACACCAGATAGTGTCTGACATCTCAAGAATCTGATCAGTCCAATACAGCTGCGCTGAAGCAGTCTAGGGTCCTGTAAATCAACAGCTTCAGGCAGGCTGTGATGCATGGTACTGGTGGGATCACCTGAACAGGGGTTCAGACCCGTCTAGTGCTTCCAGTATCTGGCATCTGTGCAAGGTCTCCTTCTTGCCTGAGGCAGGAGTGGCAGCCAGGCGGTCTACGCAGTACCCCACCGGCCAGAAGTTCTTCACATCATGAAAGGCAGGATGCAGGTACTCAATGCGCCCCAGAGACAAGACTGCACAACAGACAGGATGGTGTGATGCCAGAATAATCTGTTTCATGTCTTTGAAGGCAGGATGCATGTACTCAATGCGCCCCACAGACAAAAGTGCACAACAGATAGGATGATGTGATGCCAGCATGTTCTGGTTCATGTCTTTGAAGGAAGGATGCATGTACTCAATGTGTCCCAGAGACAAGACTGCACAACAGACAGGATGATGTGATGCCAGAATGTTCTTTTTTATGTCTTTGAAGGCAGGATGCATGTACTCAATGCACCCCAGAGACAAGACTGCAGGACAGACAGGATGGTGTGATGCCAAAAAGGTTCTGTTTGATGTCTTTGTAGGCACGATGCATGTACTCAATGCGCCCTAGAGACAAAACTGCACACCACACGGGAGGCTTGCTGCCTGAAGGAGGTCATGTGGTGTTTGTGCTTTCCAGAAAATGGTTGACAAGACCAGAAAGAAAATGTGTGTGCCAGTGCAGAGAGGGCAAAGGCTCACTGCAAATCTGCCTTCCATGAAGTGCAACACAGGCATGTGAGAGTGCTTTGATTGCACACAACAGACAGCATATCAAGAGCGCACACCAGGCCAAGAGTAGAGAACAGACTGAGATGCATTTGCAACTAAATGGCAATGCAATTGTGGGCCAACAGCATCTCAAACAACTAACACTGTCTGGATCAAGTATGGGCATCAGGCATTGCATATGCTTGCACTCACCCGTAAGACTGCTGGTAAGCTTCAGGGGCATTCTGACCCCTGCACTGTCAATGGGCTTCAGCAGCTTTGCTGCCTTTGGGGCACGCTCCTGCTCCTGTTCCTCCTCTTCGTCATCATTGTACGGATCATCATTGTGCTTTGGAACCATTTCTGATGGCAACTCTCCTTCCTGGAGATTAAGAGCGACAGTCAATAGCAAAGAGGGCAAAAGAAGGTGCAGCATTGGATATGCAGCACCTGTGTTAGCTAGGTTTAATACGGCTGGTGAGGATTCTGTAAACGTGTTGGTGTGAAGCATATCCTTAGTACTTAGGACTCAGGCCTGTCCTTTGGCAACAGAGAACAGTCAGATGCTTTAGTCAAATGACACCAGCTGACGCTTGAGGCCATTTCGTACTATGAAAAGATACATTGGTATAGAGAAAATTTCAATACAGCCCAAAAAAACAGGAATGTAGATTGATACTGATGCAGATGCAAAGTTATGGTGCAAAAGCTTGGAACTCAATGTTTAGCATGAGTGGGTATGTAGCGGTATGCAATGTTCATGGTCATGTCTGCAGATGCCGGCAGAGTCTGACAGTGGACGTCACCCACCAAAAAGTAGACTGACACTTCATGCAGCGCTCTTTGGAATGCTGCCTTGGAGCGATTGCTGGCCTTGCAAAGATGCATGCCCCTCTGCAAGCCTTGTCCAAAGCTCACAACATCCTTGCCTTTTATCCAGGCAAATTCTTGGGTTCCAAAGTAGTGCACTGGAACCTTGCCAGGTCCTGCGTTGCAAAGGCACAACTTACACAAGACAAGCTAGAATCACGAGAGCTAGGAGGGGGAGGGGGGAGGGAGGAGGGGGGTAAACGGGAGATGCTGCAAGCAGCAGCTTAGCACACATCAACTCCTCACTACTTGTAGTACTTGCTTGGTTCCTGTCTTTGGAACTTCTGTCAAGGTCAAATGCACATACTGCTGCATGTGTCGTCAATTGCACCGACATGATTACATGGATGAGCAGTGTGCACAGCAGCCTGACCAGCACCTTTCTGCAGGTTCTTTCTGTTGCCCTGCACATCTGCCACTTCAATCTCTTCCTCTGTTATGACCAGTGCTGGCCATGCAGGCCACCCCTTGGTCAGGCCCCATACTACCAGCCCCTGTACCTTCCCCTGCTCCTCGGCCAACAACTTCTGCTGCACTGTATCCTTTGTTTTTCCTGCCTCACAGTTTGATACTGCCTCCTGGTGTACCTCAACCTGATGCGCTCGCTCCTGGAAATCTGGTGGGCGAGTCTGCAACACAGTCTGCTGTTTCAGCACCTGTTGTTGTTGATGATCACCACCCTGCAGCTGCTGCTGATGCTGCGCATGTAACAATTGAGCATCACTGTCCCTATTGAGCATGTGCAACTGCTGAGCATCATGTTGCAGCATGTTGGCTCCCTGCTGTGAGTGCAGTGGCTGCTGATGCTCTTGTTGTTGGTTGCTAGTCTCCACCTCCACCTGTGGCTGGTGCTGCTGACTACTACTCTCCTGCTTGAGCAGCTGCTGTGGATGCTGCTGCTGCTGCTGCTGTGCAGTGCTTTCCTGCTTGACTAGCTCCTGCTGCTGTGATGCGTGTTCATTTGCATGAGCTTTCTGTGGTGCCTGATGCACTGGTCGAGATCTGGAGGCTGCCCTTAGCTGCTGAGCAAGTCGCTCCAACTCCACGCTGCGTTTCCTCAGCTCAAACGCCTCCGCCTCAGCCTCTGCAGCTCAGAAACAAGCTGTGATTGCCCAAGATAGCTGAAATATGTACATGATACATGGGTTTGCGTTTAGACCAGATGGTATGGGAAATATGCAGCCATCACACAATCAGATTCAAATCTGGTGGGTAATGATAGCTTCGGTGTGGTGCATGGCAATCAACAAACAGAAGCAACAATTTCTCATGCTCAAACTATCTTGGCAGCAGGCGATGCCATCTGCTGTATAACTGACTGAAATCTATCCTGATTTTCCAGAATTCTATTGCTGCCACTGACCTTTCAGCTGCTGCTCCTGACTGGGTGAGAGGCATTGCTTCCGAGTTCTTGGTGAGGTAGCTGACTTGTCATTGGCAGCAGTCAGCAAGCCCTTGGCCAGCATCTCCAGTTCTGCTGGCTTAGCAGGCTCAAACGTCTCGCCAGCGTGCATCAACAGTCGCACCCTTTCCACTGCTAGATGAAGATCACCTCTGTCGCCATCGTCATACTCTACCTGTCCATATCAACCACAATTCCTTGGGACTTGACACAGGGTACTGTCCCAGCGTAGCTGTCTGTGCTGTTTGTCAGCAAAAGCTTTGATCACTTGCAGCAGTAACATTAAAGCAAAGCAAAGCATGCTGCCGTTACGGTCAACAAATCAGACTGGGTGCTGCTCTAGTCTGGGCTCAAGTCCCAAGAGCAGTATGTCAGTAGAAGATCCAGTCAAAGTGGCTCATGGTGCTTTGCGTATGGAGCTTTTGCAGATGCAGCTTGAGGTATACCCTGTGCTGCCCTGTCTGAGCATTGTAGTGAGCCACTGTGCCCAAAAACCACCCGTCATCTTCTGGCCAGTATACCCTTAATTTGCGACCCACCAATGCTTCTGGTGAAAGTTTCGCAGCTACTGCGATCCTGAAGCATGGCGACATCAATGTAGAGATGGGTGGCAAGAAGCGTTGCAAGGCATCATCAGCGCTATTCTTGCTTACTCTCGAAACTGCTGTCGCTCAGACAAAGCTGCATGGAACACTGCCAAGTGATTGCAAAAATCTTGCTGAGCAACGGTTGTGGGTACAGCTTGTGTTTCAATATTCTGACGAGTTGCTATCTGGTCTCTGCAATCTGCCAGCTTGGGGCCTCTGTCAGCTCTGACATCCAAGTTTGCCAACACAACCCTCGAGTCTGCAGTTTGGTTGGAAGAGAGGCCCCCACTAACAGCTTTACTCTCTGCGACCACGTTTTCTCGCACCCCATCAGCAGCCACAAACTCGTTGCCGGGGAGTTGTTGAACTTGGAGTTTGTGAGAATCGCGCTTGACTGGCTGAGCATCCGAGTTCGATGGCTGTTGACTAGCGCCGTCACTATACGATCGACTGCTCTGTGCAGCACTAGCACTAATGACACCAGAGGACTGCTTGATAGGTGCACTGAAAGCAAAGTAGTGATCTATACGCGCTTGGGACTTGTCTGCAGACGAGGCGATCCCCTGACGTTTTCGCTTGCCCAGCACGGACTCCTCAATCTTAGACATCATCGCACATTCACATGTCGTTGCGCACACAGCTTGGCAGAAGGGCTGTTGCAGACACTTGTATGCTTTGCATGCTTTCCGTGCATTAGTCACCAGGAGATGTCAGTGCAAAATCTGCAACAATACGTCTGATTACAGCATCCAAACTCAATTGTTTGTTGCCGAAGCTTTGCTGATGGTGTGCTACGGTGCTAACATTACTGCTACATGAGGTCATAATTATTTGTCAGTCACAACTCAGAAGCACAAAGAACAGTCCTGGAAAACAGCAATGTATGACGCTTCAGCCCTAGGCCTATGTGGCTGCCACCGGCTTGGCTACTGCTGCAGGTGCCTTCCCATCAGCTACATTGCCCTTGTTTGCCTGCTTCAGTGCAATTTTCATTGCCCTGTGCTTGATGTAGTCCCTGTCCAGGACACCATCCCATTCTGATCCTGGCTCACCTGTATCATGGCATTTGCATCACCAATATATCATACATGCCTGGATGCAAACATCCAGGCACAAGAACATAGAAACTTACCTTCCTAAAAACACCAATGGCTGCTCCCAATCAATTCAGCATTTTGATGCAAAGTATTGAATTTGTGGTGCAGGGCAAAATAAGCAAGTTGCAAGCAAGACATTGAGGACACACACTCAATGATACACTACAGTCTGCAGCAGAAGTGACAAAGGTAAATGCCTCACGACTCCACTGACAGATGCTCAAAAGTGCACAGTTGCAAACAATCTGCAACCCAAAAAAGAAAATTTAGCATCATGAAGGCAAAGTCACCTGCAGCAGCTGTGTCCTTCTCACTGCCAACAGGGCTAGGCGGCCCCACAGGGTCCATGTCTGTGCCTGTGTAGCCCAGTATATGAGCCAGGTCTGATTTAATGGTGTCCTGCTTCTTGCCCTTCTTGGCCTTCATGGTCGCTCCTGGTGGCATGATCTGCGACGCATCAAGAGAAAGCTGATGTAGGTTCACACCAGCCTGTTGGCAAGAGCTAGCACATGGCCCCATCAGTAGTTGTCTGCTGGATCTGCAGCATGAGTGTGAGCTTAGCAAAGCTTGCTGTCATGCGGAATGGGGTCAGGTCAAAGATGCCCTGATGACAGGAAAATCCTGCAAAAGGCACAGTTTGATAGCTTGCATCAAACATCACATTTGCAGTACAGCACAGATGCAGAGACAGCACTGTTTCAAACGCACAGATGCAGAGACAGCACTGTTTCTAACTGCAGAGATGCAGAGACAACACTGTTGCAAAGGCGGCAGGCAGTGTGCAGTGGGGGCTGACATGGCCAGTAGAGGTGACATTGTCCAGCCAGGCAGGGCCAGTCCAGGTACGGCGGCGGAAGCCCTTCTGCAGCGCCAGCTCTGACTTGGGGGGTGACGTGGGGGTCTGGTACCCAGTTGCTGGCTCATTCTCATCCACCTGCACCATGCTTTGTGATGCACTACTGCCATTTTTGGAAATGCGCCATCGCGCCATACCTTGACCAGAGCAATGTATGACCCAACGATGGGGATGCAAGTCCGATGGAGCTTCAACATGTAATGCAACCGTATGTCCTACTATTGCCGTGAAACAGCATGACAGTGCAAACAGTGTGCAGTGCGTTTCACAACCAGCCTTCAGTGAGCTATGAACTTGTCTTTGGCCTTCAATGGAGATCTTGAGTCCAGAGCAGTCATGCAACCAGCTGTATTG
>JAABUK010012701.1_pt1 | contig 10679 bp, 13 predicted proteins | sample 5559141 | NCBI WGS metagenome assembly JAABUK01 (sample SAMN10711869, study PRJNA513367) | rock metagenome | isolation source: Antarctica rocks | place: Antarctica: Victoria Land, Pudding Butte nord | collected 2016-01-03
ACACCGGGGCAAGCGGCGGCGCCGCCGGGGCGGACAGCAGCGCCACCGCCGGCAGGCAGAAGACCGCGGTGCTCTGCACCACGAAGGCGAACCGTCGCAACACCTCCGGCCCGAGTCGGAGCACGAGCGTCCGGAACAGCACGCTGGAGGCGATCATCGTCGTGGCGTTCGTGGCGAACACGAGTGTGTAGGTGGCCGCCGAGAGGTGGAGGTCGGTCTGGAGCACGATCGACGACCCGCCGATGTAGATGAAGAACCCGCACGTCACCAGGCACTGCACGGCGACCGGCAATCGGCTGGTGGTTCGTCGTTTGGACGGATTAACGCGCTGTTGAGCGAAAGTGTCTGGTGGTCAGCCGGGAGGTCGCCCGCGATGGTGGCCGGTCCCGTCACCGGCGACTCGTCGACGGTACGCGGTCGAAAGACGAGGCCGGATCCGCCGTCGGCTCCCCGGCAACGCGGGATCGACGGCCAGCTCGGAGTGGGTGCTCACGGCTGGAATCTGGCCGCGGGTGGCTGACACTTAGATCAGGGCCAGCGGTCCTCGGGCCGAGGTGGTTGGCGGCCGCCAAGCTCACCGCGCGAGGGTTCAATCGGTCCAGTCGGCCAGCGCCGCGACGGCGGCTCGGGACACCGCCACCTGCGGGATCATCGTCGCGAAGCCGTGGAAGGCACCGGGCCAGACGGAGCAGCACAGGCGGGCAGTGGCGGCCATCAGCCTCGCGTGTCGAGCCACCGCTTCGACTCGGCGAAGCCCGTTCCGAGGTCGGCGGCGCTCTCCTCGTCGACGCACAGCCACCCCGGGTATCCCGCCGTGTCGAGGGCAGCCAGGACCCCCTCCAGGTCCAGCTCGCCGCGCCCGAGGAGCTGCCACTGACCGTCCGCGAAGTCCTTGAGGTGGACGTTGTCGGTGACATCGGCGAACTCCGCGATGAACTCTGCGATGTCCACCGCGCCGGACTTCGCCAGATGGCCGGTGTCGACGGTGAGCCCGACGGTGCCCGGCTCGACCGCGGCGAAGAACGCCCTGACGTCCGACGGGTTCATGACCGGGTGCCCGTGGTGGTGGTGTAGGGACAGCTTCACGCCCTGTGCGGCAGCATCGGCCCCCACGGCGGACAGCTGACGACCGAAGGTCGCGACGTCGGCCTCGGTCACCCCGGTACGCGAGTGGTCGTGACAGAACACCACCCGTTCACTGCCGACCCGGCCGGCAAAGCGGATCGCGGCGGCCAGTCGTCGCACTCCGGCGGGCTCGAGGGTGTCGAACACGATCAGGGCCGACACGAGGCCGGTGTCGTCGCCCCACGGGCGGTGGAAACCGTCCGGATCGTCCAGCCACGGCAGGAACTGGCCCATCTTGAGCTAGAGCCCGTCGTACCGGGCCTGCCGGAAACCGGTCATCAACCGGGTGAGCTGCTGGTTGTCGGACGTGGGCTTGGAGAACGCCGTCCTCATCCCGGGAGCCCGTCGCGCAGGATCACGGGAGAGCCCTGCTCTGCGGATCGGTAGGCGCCGGCGGTCAGCCCGAGCGTCTTGAGGTTGTCGGTCCCGCTGTTCGTCAGTTCCCCGCCGTCGTCGGCTGCATCCAGCAGCCGTTCGAGGCTGCGGTAGGCCGACTCCGGTTTGCCCGGTCCGGCGTAGGGGTTGCGACGGGTCCGTCGTTCCCCGTCGTCGCCGATCACCTCCAGGGCGTCGTAGGTCAGCAGCAGGGTTCCCCGCTCGCCGATGACGACGGGGTCGACCCGTTCGATCCGGCTGGAGAAGCTCTGGGTGTAGTTGACGGTCGCCTCTCCGACGTGGATCTGGACGAAGGCGTCGGTCTCGCCCGCTGCTCCGACGGCGGGTGAGGACTAGGTCCGGGCGACGAGCCAGTCGGCGTCGTCGGCGAGCAGCTGCCGGAACCCGTCGAACCAGTGGACCCCCATGACCGATAGGGCGTGGTGGCGAGCTGCCGCACGCCACCCACTGACCTCCCGGAACAGCAGCTCCCGGTGGTCGATGCCGAGGACGCGCCCGATCTCCCCGGCGCGGATCGCACATGCACCGCCGCTCCCAGCACCCGCTGGGCGTGCCGAGGAGGACGGGCGGATCGACGGCAGCGCCGAACCACCCATCGGGGGCCCCGGCGATCGGACAGGTGTACGGCCGGACGGACTCCTGGAGCGACGCGCCACCTTGGGTTCGCACCGGTCGAACGGTGTCGACCTCGTCTCAGGCCCCGCTGTCGGGGTCGCTGACCACGTCGCGCCACGAGTGCCGCGGCTGGTAGCCGACCAGGTCGCGCGCCTTGTCGATGCAGTAGAAGGTCTCGTCGCGACCCATCTCGCGGCGTACCTCGACCCCGTCGTAGAACCGTGCGATGACCTCCGCGGTGGTCGCGGACACCGACATGTCGGCGTTGGCGACGTTGAACACCTCGAAGCCGAGCCCGTCAGTCTCCAGGCAGAGCAGCGTCATCTGGCCCAGGTCGCGGGTGTCGATGTACGCGAACAGGTTGCGGCGCCGCAGCGACGGGTCGCGCAGGAAGGACGGGAACTTCTCGGCGTACTCGTCGGGCTCGATGACGTTGTTGATCCGCAGGCCGTAGACGTCAGCGCCGGTCCGGGCCTGGAAGGACCGCGCGACCACCTCGCCGGCCACCTTCGACATCGCGTAGGAGTCCTCCGGGACGACCGGGTGCTCCTCGTCGACCGGCACGTAGAGCGGCTTGCGTTCTCCCTGTCCGAAGCAGACGCCGTAGGTCGTCTCCGAGGACGCGAAGACGATCTTGCGGATGCCGAGCCGGGTCGCCGCCTCGAGAACGTTGTACTGCGCCAGGATGTTCGTCGCGAAAGTTGTGGTGTCGGCGGCGGCCAGGACGCTGGGGATCGCGGCGAAGTGAACGACGGCGTCGTAGGCCGATCCACGCCCCCGCTCGGGGGCGGGACCGTCGAAGTCGGCCTGTGTGGGGACGCCGGCCAGCGCGGAGTACGTCTGGCCGGCGTCGGTCAGGTCGACCCGGAGATCGGTGACGTCGGGGTGTCCGAGCGGGGTGAGGTCGGCGTTGGTGACCTGGTGACCCTGAGATGCCAGGTACGGGGCGACGTGGTGGCCGGCCTTGCCGCTGCCCCCGGTGAAGAAGATGCGCATCCGGTCAGCCAACCACCCCGGCTGTGCGGCCGGTCCGGTCGGGCCTGCCGCGCGACCACGTCCCTGCGCTCGGCGCCTGCTGGAGCTCGGCCCGCAGCGCCGGGTCGAGCTTGACGACCAGCGTCTCGACGCCCCTCCGCCGGGTTGCCTCGGACAGCCAGCCCGGTCCGCGCAAAGCCGCTGCGGCGGCTCGTCGGCGAACGCCATAGCGAACACCGCTCCGGAGCACGCCGAGGACTGACGGTCACCGCGCCGCGGGCTGGAAACCGCTCACTGAACAGACCCGGCCGATTGCAACAGCACGGACGCCTCGCGACGACGGGCCCTAGGAGGGCCCTCTGCACGGGAATTGCACGCGGTCCGTGCACCGTTCGCTGCACCGCCGGGCCCGAGGGCGTTCGACACGTGAGACGGTCCGGTGTTTCAGCACCTCCGAGGGGGTGGGCCCCGTGGGGATCGAACCCACAACCCGCGGATTAAAAGGGCGGAAGGTCCCGTGCCACCCCGTACCGGGGACAACCGGTGAGTCCGTCCCCGCAGGTCACAGCGACGCCGGCAGTCCGGCCGGTCCGGGTTCGTCCGCCCCATTGCGGGGCGTAGCGCGTCGTCCGGGCCCAACATGTGCCCAGCCACCCGAACCGGGAGCACCGCTCACCACCCCCCCGGGACCGTCCCGTACGAGGACCGCGCGTCGGGGGCCCGGCGGGCCGGGGAGCGCGGGTCGCTGACCGGCGACGGGCCCTTCGCGATCGTCCCCGAATGGGTCATCGACTCCCCCGTCAGCGACACCGCCCTCCGGCTCTACTGCGTGCTCACCCGGTACGGGAACACCAGCGGCCACCGCATGCCCTCCCGGGCCACCCTCGCCACCAGGCTCCGCAAGAGCACCGACACCATCGACCGGGCCTTTCGAGACCTCGAACAGCTCGGTGCGCTCACCGTCGAACACCGACACGAGGGAACCCGGAAGCTCACCAACCGATACCACCTGCTTGCCGTCGCCCCCCGCTCCGACGACCCCGCTTCCCGTGCGCGTCACCGCTTAGAACGGGCGGTTGGCCGCACCCACGCGGCCACCCCCACCGGCGACGACACGCCACCACCAGCCGAAACCGACGCAGAACCTCGGGCAGATAGCCGACCCAAAGCCCTCTACCCAGACACCACTCCACCCCAACCCCTCCAGCGCCCCGACTGACGGCGATCACACCGCCGACCCGACCGCACCCGACGACACCGAGGCCCAGCTGCTCCAGGCCTGCGGGACCACCGATGTCCGCGCCCTCATCGGACAGCTCCACGACCACCGCCGACGCCTCGCCCGGCCCATCACCCCCTGGAGCCGCCGCCGCGTCCTCGCCGCAATCGACACCGGCATCACCCACCACGGCTGGCCACCCGACCACGCCACACGAGCACTGCTCACCATCGCCGCCGACCACCACACAACCAGCCCCATGCGACTCACCGCACCCGGACCCTGGTGGTATACACCCCAAGGGGCAGTAAAGGCTGTGAGGACTGCTCCCGCATCCCCTGCCTGGCCCGACCGCGGCCGCGGCGGTCGCCCCAGCGGCGACCAGGACGCGGACCCGGTCCGCGCGGACGGCCCGCCGCACCCGCGCAGCCGGACGGGACTCGACCCGCTGCGCCGCCCACCATCCCGGCAGCGACGGCCCGTGCCACAGCCGTGTCCACCCGGCCAGCACCGCAACCCCGTCATCTTCGGCCCGCCCGGTGTGCTCGAGCAGCCGGGCCACCGACACCCGGAGCACCGCTCTCGCCGCCGCGGCGGTGTCCACCCACCCTGCGCCGGCGAGCGGGTCCCCCACCGCCGCGGGGTCCGGACCGTGATCCCGGCACACCACCCGCAACCGGCTCTCCCCCACACCGCCCACCGCGCTCAACGCGGCTACCGGTACCCCCCACGCCCGCAGCCGCACCAGCCGGTCCGCCAACGGCACCCAGTCATGCGAACGAAGCGCAGCAGCGGCCAACTCGACGAGGCCGGCGCGGTCGCCGTCGCCGAGCTCCCCCGGCCGGGCCGCCGCGGCACACCGCTCACCGCCGGTCGACGGCCCGGTTGTGAAGGACCGCGCCCTCGGCGTCCACCGCCAGGAGCGCGGCGATGAACACGAGGAGATTGACCATTCGGGTCCCGAACCCATAGCTCTCCGTACCGAGCACCAGACCGCCGACGGACACCAAGTTGACAGCTCGGCCAACCCGACGCTCCCGCCCTGATGGCGTGCGCCACCTGAACAGCTTCATCTGCGATCCGCGGTTGATCCGGGACAGCCAGACCGTGTAAGCCGCCCCCAAGACAAGGAGGACGGCGTCGACGATGACAAGGCGGGTCACCAGGGCAGTGTCCGCGCTGCCGGGCCGGTCGCGGCGGTGTCCACCGCGACTACCGGTGGGTGTGCTGGGACTCGGTGAACACCCGCAGCGGCAGGCAGTCCACGCCCCTCGGAGCCCGGCACGGGTGGCGTCCCGCTGCAGCACCGTGGCGTCCGCGCGAGCAGTGCTCTCCTGCGCATACACCCCGACCAGGTCGTCGGCGTCCACTAGCGCTCGACGCCGCGTTGCTGGCTGGTCACCGTCATCTGACCGATGACGGTCTCCAGCGCCGCGGGGTCGTGCGCGAAGCGGCCAAGGAATAGCCCGTCGACTGACCTGTCGAGCTCGGCGAACAGCCCGGGACCCGCGCTGCCGCCGTAGATCAGCCGCGCGTCGCGCGACGCCAGCAGCGGACGCACTCCGTCGGCCACCGCCCGGATGTGCGCGGGCGGTGCCGGCTCGGCGGCGTTGATGGCCCAGACCGGCTCGTAGGCGACAACAACCGGCGATCGGGCGCACGCGTCGAGCACCGGATCGAGCTGGCTCCGGCAGAACCGGACGGCGGCCGCGGCACCGACCCGGTCGGGTTCACCGACGCAGACCACCGGGGTCAGCCCGTGCCTGACGGCGGCGGCGGCCTTGGCGGCGACGGTCGCGTCGTCCTCGCCGAAGTGGGCGCGCCGTTCGGCGTGCCCCACGGCGACGTAGGAACAGCCCAGCTCGGCCAAGACCGCGCCGCCGACCTCTCCGGTCTGGGCGCCGTCGTCAGCGGCGGCGATGTCCTGGGCACCCCAGGCGATGTCACCACCCCCGAGGAGCCGGGCAGCTGACTCCAGGAGCGGGAAGGTGGGCAGGACGAACATCTCCGGGGCACCCGTGGCGCGGCCGACGACCGATCGGACCTCGGTCAGCCAGGTCCGGGTGGCTGCCGCCGAGAGGTACATCTTCAGGCTGACCCCGACCAGGGTCACGGGGCGCTGACGCCGCCGGCTGGTGCCGCTACCTCGTAGTCGGTGATCGCGGCGACCTTCTTGGCCGACGCCGACTCCGGGTCGAACTCGTAACCGAGCCACTCCCTCGCCAACCGACGGGCCAGCTCCAGCCCGACCACCCGCTCCCCGAAACACAGCACCTGAGCATCGTTGCTGAGGACCGATCGCTCGACCGAATAGCTGTCGTGGGCGGTGACCGCCCGGATGCCCGGCACCTTGTTGGCGCTGATGGCGACACCCAGGCCGGTGCCGCAGACCAGGAGCGCCCGGTCGGCGCGACCCTCGGCGACCAGTCGCGCAGCCCTGACGGCGACGTGCGGGTAACCCGTGTGGTCGTCGTCGACGCCGACGTCGATGACCTCGATCACCCGGTCGTCCGCGGCGAGATCCGCGGCGAGGGCGTCGCGGTATCGCGAGCCGGCATCGTCACTGCCGACGACGACCCGCCAACGGACCTCAGACATGGGGCTCTCCTGCACCGTGCTGCGTTCCTTCACCGATCTGCGCTGTCAGCCTCGAAGCGACGGTCCGGGCGCAGAGCGCCAGCGACACCGCACCGGCGTCGGGGTGCCCGACGCTGCGCTCGGCCAGCGGGCGCGCCCGGCCGAGCTTCGGGGTCAGCTCACTGGTCCGGTCGGCGGCCGCGGTGGCCGCCTCAGCGGCGGCCCGCCACGCCGACGGGGCATCGCCACCGTCGACCACCGCGGCGGTGAAGGCCTCGACGAGCGGAATGAGGGCGTCGACGAGGGTCTTGTCCCCTGGCTGCGCCCCGCCCAGCCCGACCACGCCGTCCAGCGCGGCCTGTACTCCGCGGACGTGGTCATCGGCGTCAGGCGCGCTGCCGTCGGACAGCTCGGCGCTCCAGCGCTGCAGCGCGACCCCCCACAGCGCTCCCGAGGTGCCCCCGGCCCGGTCGGCCCAGGCGTCGGCGGCTGCGGCGAGGGTGCTGGCGACGCCGGCTCCGTGTCCGGCCGCCTCCCGCGCGGCCGTGGCCGCCGCAGCCGAGCCGCGCGCCATACCGGTGCCGTGGTCACCGTCGCCGGCGACCGAGTCGATCCGGCCCAGCTCGTCGCGGGCGTCCTCGAGCGCCGCGGCGACCGCGGCGACCAGGTCGCTGACCGTCCGGGCGGCTTCCTGCGACCCCGGGTCGGCCGCCGGCCACTTGGTGACCGGCTGGTCCAGACCAGAGATGTCCGGCGCGGGTGCGGGCTCGGTGTCGATGACAGCGCCGCGACGCATCCCCGGGCACTGAGCGGGGGCCGTCCACAGCGGCTCGGTCTGCTCGTCTAACCAGCTGACCGTGAGCGAGACCCCGGCCATGTCCAGGCTCGTGGCGAGCTCGCCGACCTCCGGTGCGACGAGGGTGAGCCCGGTTTCGCGCAAGCGCGGGCCGACCGCGGCCCAGAGGACGAACAGCTCTTCCACCGTCGTTGACCCCAGGCTGTTGAGCAGCACCGCGACCTGGTGCCCGCAACCCTCCGGCCGGTCCTTGACGAGGCTGTCTACGAGGAGGGCAGCGAGAGCCTGCGCCGAGGGCAGCGGGACCTCCTCGATACCGGGCTCGCCGTGGATGCCCAGGCCGGTTGCCATCCGGCCGTCCGGCACCGTGAACAACGGGGCCTTCGCGCCGGGCAGGGTGCAGCCGTCGAAGGCCACCCCGAGGGACCGGGTCGCGTCGTTGGCTCTCCGGCCGAGACGCGCGACGGTCGCGAGGTCGTGGCCGGCCTCGGCGGCCGCTGCGGCGATCTTGAAGACCACGACGTCCCCGGCGACCCCGCGCCGCCGCTCCCGCTCCGCGGGCGGGGCGCTGGCCACGTCGTCTGTCACCAGGACGGTCTCCACCGCGATCCCCTCGCGTCGCAACCGTTCCGCGGCGAGGCCGAAGTTGAGCACGTCACCGGCGTAGTTGCCGTAGCTGAGAAGCACCCCCGCTCCGCGGTCGGCCAGTCGGCACACGTCGTACACCTGGCGGGTCGAAGGGGAGGCGAAGATGTCCCCCATCACTGCACCGTCGGCGAAACCTGGACCGACGTACCCGGCGAACGCCGGGTAGTGGCCCGAGCCACCGCCGACCACGACCGCGACCTTCCCGGGCGCGGTGACCGTCGAGCGGACCACGCCGCCCGGGACGGCGGTCACGTACTGGGCGTAGATGTCACAGAAGCCGCCGATGGCATCGGCGACGAAGGAGGACGGGTCGTTGTAGATCCGGGTCACGGGGAACCCTTCCGAGCGGGCAGGACTTCGGGTGGGTGCGGGGGCGGAGCGTGACGGCCGCGCGAACCGGGAAAGGACCTGCGAGGGTCAGTGGGGAATGATGCGACGCAGGTACTCGCGATTCGTCGCGCTGACCGACAGCCCGTCGCCCCCGTAGTGCTCGGCGCAGAACGGGCCGCGGAAGCCGTGGGCTATGGCGATCCGAATCGCCTGACGGTAGTTCATCGTCCCGGACTCCAGCGGCACCGGAGTGGTCATGATCGCCCCGGTCGTCGCGTCCTCGATACGGGCGTAGTTCTTCACATGCCAGTAGTTCGCGTAGGGCAGCGTCTTGGCCGCCATCGACTGCCACGCCTCCATAGGACGGTGCAAGCGGAAAAGATTGGCGAGGTCAGGATTCAGTCCGACGGCGGGATGGTCGACGTCGGTCACGAAGCGCACCGAACTGTCAGCCGAGCCGAGCAGCGTGTCCTCGTACATCTCCAGCGACACCTCGAGGCCGACCGATCCCGCATGGGTGGCGAGCTCTCGGACGCGGGACACCGCGAGCGCCCACACCTCGGGATCATCGGAGTCCTTCGCCCCCTGGGCCGTCCAGAACCACAGCGCCTGCTGCTGCGCCGGGGTCAGCGCCCGCATGAAAGAAATCGAGACAACCGTGGCCCCGACGGTGGCCGCCGCGTCTATGACGCGGTGGCAGTAGGCCAGGTTCTCATCGCCCGAGACAGGGTCGATGACACTGCGGCGAGCGGTGGAGACGGCCGGGACCGTGAGCCCGCAGTCCTTCACGACTCCGGCGAACTCCCCGAGGCGGGCCTCGGAGAGATCGGCGATCCGCAGCCACGAGTCCGTGGGGTCGAGTTCGGTGAAGCCCGCGTCGGCCACCTCAGCGAGGGTGAGCGCCCAGGCCTCCGCCGAGTCGTCCTGGACCGACGCGCCGTCGGGATGGAGGTTCGGGAACTGGAGCATGGCGGCCGCGATCGGCCACTCCGCCGCGTTCGGCACCGGCTTCGACGCCGCGTGGCTCGTGGCCGGGGGGCCGGTGGCCGCAGTGGGGGGCGGGATCACGTGGATGCAGTGTCAACGGCGGTGTTCACCATGATATGGGAACTCACTCCAGTGCTGGCGTCAAGCGCGGTCCCGGCCGGCCACCGATTGGTCCGCGGAGTCCGCCGGGCGCGGGTCGACCCGTCGGCGGAGGCGTTGGAGGTGGTCTCGCATCGCGGCCGCCGCCATGTCCGGTGACTGGCGCTCGAACGCGAGGTGGATCGCTTCGTGCTCGGCGGTGCTCTCGGTGGCGTCGGTGACCACACGCTGGTCGAAGAGCAGGTAGCGCTGCATGTAGAAGCTGGTGGCTGTGAAGGTCCGCTCGAGGTACGGATTTCCCGAATTGCTGGCAAGGAGCCGGTGGAAGTCCCAGTCGGCCTCGAGGAATTCCTTGTAGTTGGCATAGTCGGGGCCGGTCTTGGCGACTGCCTGCCGGCGGACGGCCCGGGCCAGGACGCCCCGGAGCTTGTCGTCGGCGCGCGCGCAGGCGAGCCGCGCGATCTCCGGTTCGAGCAGGACCCGCAGGTCGATCACCTGGACGAGCTCGGCCCGGGTGAGTGAGGCGGCCGCCGTCCAGCCACGGCGGGCCGAGCGGGCGACCAGGCCGGAGGGTTCGATGCGGGCCAGCGCTTCGCGCACGGGAGTGGCCGAGACGCCGAGCTGCCGGGCGATGGCCTCAGTGCGTATCGGGGAGCCGGGTGCCAGCCGCTGGTCCATGAGCATCTCGACGAGCTGGTCGTAGACACCGTCGACCAGCGCTGGGTACCTGGCCAGGGGTCCGCTGCGGGCGGGCCCTTGGGTTGCCATCTCTCCAGCGTAGGGAGGCCGTCCCGGATTCCGGGGATCCCGGACGACCACACCCCTTGTCGGCTGCCCGCCCGCCCTCTAAGGTCCCATCTATAGAAAACCGAATTACTGTTCTCGCCCTACCTGCTCCAGCCCAGATGTTCT
>JAABUK010012702.1_pt1 | contig 10678 bp, 9 predicted proteins | sample 5559141 | NCBI WGS metagenome assembly JAABUK01 (sample SAMN10711869, study PRJNA513367) | rock metagenome | isolation source: Antarctica rocks | place: Antarctica: Victoria Land, Pudding Butte nord | collected 2016-01-03
GCCGCCTCCGCGTCTAGCGGCACGGAGGTTGCCTCCAACTGCTGGAGGCTGCCGCTCCACAGAGCAAGGTGGCGTATAAGACTCTCCGCCTTCTCCATCGAGCTATCTCGAAAGGCGGCCGCCTTCGCCAGATCCGCCGTTACCGGCCCGGCGTCGCGGATTTCCTCCACCGCATCCCGAAGCGCCTCGGTACCCTCAGGCTCCGCAAGGTCCGCCAGCGTGCGTCCTGCCTCCGTGGCTTCGTCCTGCGCGGCCTGTAGCGCCTTGGTGGCAGTGGCGGCCCGCTCCGTATTGGTGACATGCCGGGTCAGCAGGCCCTCGGCGGCGCGGCGCGTGACCAGGTCTGGCATCCGGTCCAACAGCGTTATCCCACGGTCAGGCACGCCGAGGCGCTTTGCATGGTCGTTGACGGCCGAAAGGCTGGCATCCGCCTTGCCGTTGATGCCCAGGAGATCACGCCGGGCCCCAGCAATGCGCTCTTCGTCGCGGTCCAGCGCTGTGATTGCCTCGGCTTCTGCCAGGATCGCCGGGTCATGCCGTAACCCAGTGAGCTGATCGTCGATGTTCGCGATCTCCTTCTCTTCCCGCATTCGGTCGCGGGCAGCCTGATCGCAGGTCACCCACGCGGCCTCGAAGCGCGTCGCCGCATCCGCCGGCAGCGGTATCGCGGGACCCAGGTCGGCGACCAGGTCGACGATCTCGGCAACCTCCGCCCGGATCGGGGCGGTGGCGCGGATGCGGGCCAGGCGAGCCTGCTCGGCCCGCAACGCCTGTCGCTCCGCCTCGACCTCCGCCGTGGCCTGGACCAGCTCCTCTTCTCGCTTGTGTGCAGTCAGGTAGGCGCTTCCGCTGACGCTCCGCTCAGCGACCAGTCGGCGATTGGCCTTGATCGCGTCCGCAGCCATGCTGATGCGGCGCTGGCCACGCCCGTCGCCGAACAGCATCTTCGCCTCCGTGTCCAGCCGATCCACTGTCTCCCGTAGGCCGCGCAGTCCGGTCTGAGCCGACAGGATCGCCGCACCAGCCTCGCCCTGTTCGGCCATGATGGCCCTGCCCGCCTTGCGCAGCCGCTCGCCATCCAGCCCGAAGACGTCCTGGAATCGCTCGCGCCCGGTGCCGCCCAGGAAGCGCGCCAGCGCCGTCTCGGGCAGCGCGCCGCCCGATTCATCCAAGAGCTTGTCCCGTCCCGTCTTACGCCGGGTGAAGCTGGCCTCGAACCCATCCGCGCCGCGCAGGGTGAAACCCACGCGTGGGTCGTCCGGATGGTTCACGCGCCCGCGGCCGCGGGTCGGGAAGCCGAACAGTCCATCGCCCACCGCATCCAGTGCCGTGGACTTGCCCGCCTCGTTGGCGCCCAACACGATATGGAGCCCCTGCCCGTCCGGAAACTCCAGGTATTCGCCGCTGACGTGGCCGTAGCGCTCCAGCAGCAGCCGCGTCAGTTTCATCGTGGCGCCCCAGTAAAGGCGTGACGTAGGATCTCCCATGCATCATCTACCAACGTATCTAAACCCTCCGCAGTCTGCGGCACGTCCACCTCGCTGCCGGCCGGCAGCGTGTTCCGCAGCCGCGCAAAGTCGCCCAGCAGGCTGGCAGTCAGCTCGGGGTCGGCCAGAGCGGCGCGTACAGCCTGTTCCAGTGGCGCCAGGTTACCGGCGTGGCCTGTCGAGGCGGTGCGGACCTTTACCGCCTCGATGTGCACGTCCACTCCCACCGCGGCGGCCGCGGCCAGGCATTGCGCGTCAATCCCAGCAGGGTCAGCCAGCAGGGCAGCATGCAGTGTCGTCTGACCCATGAGAATCACCCGCACTATCACCGGTCGCCCTTCCGCTTCCCGCGTCGCCGCATCGAGCTCGAAGTGGATCAGGGTGGTGAGCGCCTCCATGCTGTCCTGCCCGGTCGCGTCCACCCGGGCCACAGCCCACCGCAGTACATCTGTCGGCAGGAAGGATAGGCTACGGACACGCTGATCGTCGCCCACTTCAACCAGGGTCGCGCCACGCGGTCCGGTTTCGCGTACGTGGCGACCTTGCGTGTTGCCGGGAAAATGGATCCATGGTGCCTCGTGGAGGGTCGCGCGAGTGTGGATATGTCCTAGCGCCCAGTAGTCGTAATTGCGCGCCAACAGCGTTTCCAATCGGCACGGGGCATAACGCGTGTGCTGCCCTGGATCCTCCAGGGAGGTATGCAGCAGGCCGATGTTGAACGCGCCTACAATCCGTGCCGGGTAGGCCGCAGCCAATTCCTCCGTCTCCGCCCGGCCATGGAACGACTGACCGTGTATGGCGATGCCGAGTTCGGCGAGATGCACGGTATCGGGCCTGCGGCTGGGCAGGATGGTGACGTTCGGCGGCGGCTGTAGAGCTTTGGTGATCTGGGACGCCGAGTCGTGGTTGCCGTGGATGAGGATGCAGGGTCTGTCGAGGCGCTGCATCTCCCGGGCGAAGAACAGGCCGGTCTCGTAGTTCCTGTGATCAGCATCGTAAAGGTCGCCGGCAATCAGCAGCGCGTCGGCCTCGTGGGTGATGGCCGCATCGACCAGGTTACTGAACGCGTTGCGCGTACAGGTTCTGACAACCGCCTCTAAATCGGGCTGGCGCCGCGCCATGCCCGCAAGTGGGCTGTCCAGGTGAATATCGGCAGCGTGAATGATGCGCATCGTGTGAAATAGTAGCGCGGCTGACGGGGCTCTGGAACGGGTCTGTATCAAGTTCGAGAGACAAAGAGTGCGGCAGCTATCCAGACACCCGCCGCCGTCCGTCAGCAGCAGATTCAATCCGCGGGACTGGTCGCGTAGGCTCCAATCCGGTGTCTCAACAACCGTGGGCAGTGCACCGCCATCGTAAGTTCCTATTCGAGTACTACGACCCGGAGTAGCGCCATGGCAGACCGCACCATTCCCAAGGAGACAATAGCGACCGGCGCCGCCTTTCGCGCCGGCGTGAAGGGGACCCGCTACACCGAGCATCCCGATCCGACTTTTGATGTGCCAGTCGTGACCGACACCTTGCCAGGGCCGAACGAGCGCCATTTCGAGACCGTCGAGCGCCTTCCTGGTCTCTCCGACCCCGAAGCCGCTTACGAGACCGGCCGCGCGCTGCGCATGATCGGGCACATCATGGACACGGAGGGCGGCCCGCCGGAGAACGCACGGGTCTTCCTCCAGCAGCTTGCCAACGCCGTGCTGTATTTCGGGCTGAGGGGTGAACGCCAGCCTTGGAGCGCGGACGACACGGCCTTCGTGTTCCTCGAGAACGTCAAGGGACCAACGGAGGCGATCGAGGCGATGCGTCGCGCCATCCTGACCTATGCCGGGCAGAGGCCAGTGCCGAAACCGCGTAGCACCTGAGAGACAGGTCGTACATGAGCGAGGCCGCTGAAATCTCGATGTTCGAGTCCGCCTGGTTCGGACGGGAGCCAGCCTTCTGGCGCTGGATCAAGACGCCGGAGGCGAAGCCCTACATCGAGGCGTTCATGAACATGCACCGGCGGCCTAACGCCGACGAGCCGTTTGACCTTCTCGGGGACGACGACAAGCCCGACATTCTCGACCCGCACCACCTGGAGGTCTTGGCCCGCAACGTCGAGGCGCGGTTCGGCACGGGCCAGGTCTGAGCCGTGTCAGGTGGCCGGCGCTACTGCGCCCGGTTCAGCCCCGCCAGTTCTCGGTAGCCCTGCTGGATCACCCCCACATGGCCGAACATAATAGGCTTGGGACAAGCGTGGCCATGCGCACCGGCGGCTCGGAAAGCAATACCATATCAATGCCTTATGTGTTCATGACACCAATTCATTGAACCGACCGCTTTGCTATGCTATGTGTTCCCCATCGGGACGGCAGATCGGCTGAGAGAACGTCCCCCGGCGGGTTCATCCCCGTGCTCGCGCAACGCGAGCCGCAAGTGGTAGCCGAGTGCGACTACCTTTAGGGCGCCTCCGGGCGCCCTATCGTTTTCTGGCTGCCTGGGTATGGACCTGCCGCCCTTCCACCGTCGCCGTGGCCAGCCCTGCAAACAGCGCTCGACCCAGAAGCTCCGGCGGACGTGCCGGGTCTTCAGCGTAGGCGCTCTCGACCACCATCTCGACATCCTCTCGCGTCGTTCCGCCTTTGCCCGCTTTTCTCAAGGCAAAGAACACCTGGTAGCGGATCGGGCTGGCCGGCATACCGACGCTCCCAGCGGCTGGCACCTCGATGGAAGCCACATACAACCAGTTCCGCCGGGCCTTTGTCTCGCGCACGTAAATGCGCGGCTCACGCAATCCCAGGATCGCGCCCGGCAGAAAGAACGAGAGCTGATAGCGGTTCGGGCAAAAAACGCGGCGTCGCATCCCATCCATGATGACCAGCGTGTCGGCTGCATCCGCCTCGGCATCAAAGGCGCGCGTGAAGACGTGATTGCTGAACCGGCAGCGTACGGTTATGCCGCGCCGCAGCTTCTCGCTCGGCACCTGAAACCGCACTGGGTCAAGGTGGCCAAGATCGTGGGGAACTTCTCCGACGATCAGCGGCGCAAAATACGGAGGCGCTGCGGTCACGGCCGCTTCTCCGCCGCCTGCCGGTCCGTCACCTCCGCGCAGCTCTCCAGGCAACGGACAATCCAGGCGTTCAGGCTCTGTTTCCGGCCCTCCGCCAGGACAACCAGCCGCTTACGAAGTACCTCCGGCATCCGCAGCGTCAGCTTGGCTTCAGCGTCGCCCGCCTCCGGCATTTCGCCGAACAGCGTCTCCACCTCCTCCGCCGAGCAATACTGCTCCGCCCAGCGTTGAGCCTGTTCCGGATCCAAGGGGATCAGCTTTTGGTAGCCGTCCTCCCATGGCTCAAGCCCGTCGTTGTGATTGACGACGAAGTAAGCGCCGTGCCGGGTCTGAAACAGGATGCCGCCCGCCTCATAGCTGATGCCTTGCATCCCGGGGTCGTTCGCGGTGGACCACGAGGCGAGCTGCGTCGCCGTCTCCGTGTTGTACGTCTTGCCGTCGATGATCCGCTTCATACGCAACGCCACACCTGCCTCCTGCGGCACCAACTAAAATCAGGTGGTGGCATATATGAGAAATGTGGTGGCATGTGTCAAGTCACCTGGTGGCAGGTGATCACGGAAGGGCCGGGCGTCTCCCCTGGCGGGGCCGCGCTGTCGGGCTACGCCCCGAGCCGCCTTTAGCCCATCCTATTCACGCTGTTGAGGCTGGACTGCTTGTCTGAGCGGCGGGCACGGCTTTGCGTGGCTGCCGCGGGGCGCGTCTTCGTGTCGGCAGTGCTAGGCGCTGGGGTGGGCGGGACGTGGCGGATCGGGGGCTCTGCCCCGTTCGTCAGGGTCCGCAGGGCTGGAGGCTGCTGGCGACCCCGCGGAACAGCGCGGCTTCTGGGCAGGCGGTGGCAAATGCGATGCGCACCCGCGTGGCGGTCTCGGTGATGCGGGCAGCGATCTTGAGCAGGCGCAGGCGCAAGGTCGTGAACTCGGCGGTGGCGAGCGGCTGCGGCCTGGGGATTGCGTCGCGCACGGTGAGCATCAGCCAGTAGGCGGCGGTGTGCAGCACGAGGCGTACCTGGTTGGCCAGCGCTGAGCGGCAGGAGGTGCGGTCCGAGGCGAGCTGGCCCTTGTGCAGCTTGATCAGGTTCTCGGCCTGGCCGCGGGCGCAGTAGAGGCCGTCGTAGAGCCACTCGGGGCTGCCGGAGGCAAGGCTGGTCACCACGCAGCGTATGTCCAGGCCCAGGGTGGTGGCCTCGATCCTGGCCGCCACCCGCCGCCTGCAGCCCCAGGACCGGGCGCCATAGCGGATCTCGGCGTAGCGGCGCAGCACCGGCGCCTGAGCCTCGGCGCGGCGGACCCGAACGTCGTCGGCTGCCGCCTCGAGCAGCCGGGCCAGTACGGCATTGCCGGGCAGGCCGAAGATGAAGTGGACACCGTTGGCCTCACACCACGACATCACCTCGGGACGGCCGTAGTGGCCATCGCCGCGGATCGTCAGGCGCGTGGTGGGCCAGTGATGCCGGATGCGACGCACCAGGCGTCGGACGTAGCCGCGGACCTCGATGCCGGACGGCGTCCTGCCGGGGCGAAGCACGATGGCGACCGGGCGCGATGTGGCGATGTCATAGACGTGGATCGGCATGAAGCAGCGCTCGTCGTGATGTGCGTTGAACAGCGAGAGCTGCTGGTGGCCGTGCACCACGTCCACGGTGTCGTCGATGTCCAGCGTCACCGCCTCGGGCGATTTCGGGTAGCTGGCGCAGTAGAGGTCGACCATGGCGTAGGTCAGGCGCACCACCTCGCGCAGCGTCGGCGCGTTTTCCCACCGCGACACGGTGGGCTGCGAACACAGGTCGCGTCCGCTATCAGGCAGACGGCCGCAGGCGAGCTTGAAGCCGGGATCGGTGCGCAGGTGGTCGAGGTCGTCGCCATCCTCATGGCCGCAGGCGATGGCGAGCATGCGGGCGCGCAGGATGTCGGTGATGCTGTGGGTCACCAGCGCCGGGTTGCGCGGATCAGCGATCAGCCTGGCCAGGCGCCCGGCCACGCCCAGGCGACGCTCGGCGGCGGCCAGAAGCATGACGCCGCCGTCCGACGTCATGCGGCCGCCATCGAAGGCGGCGGTGAGCTTCTTGCGGCCGACGGCTGGAAAGAGGAAGGGTGCGGTCGTATCATCGGGCATGGCGGGTGTGGCGCGGCTCGGTTGTGGGTGCTGGTTGGTCTCGACACCCGATCCGTAAACGCGATCAGCAGCTTACGCGACACCCGCCGCCGAATCCCTGCCATGCCGTGAATAAGATGGGTTAGGGCGGCGTCTCGGCCATTCGGCTTCCATCGCTGACGCGGTCGTCGCCGCCGACGCGGCGTAGAGGGGGCCGAGGGGCGTTGCCCCTTCTCTCCCCCAAAGCGGCTTCCACCCAGCTTCCTCCGCCTGTGCTGCGCTGCGGCTCCGTGCAGCCGGGTCCCTGCGAAGCCGCTTTTCCCCTCCAGCCCCACCGCTCGCGCGGCCCCGGGAAGCAGCGCGCCAGAGAGGCGCTGCTTCGCAGCACAAGGGGAAGCGAGATGGGAGACACCACCACCCGTCGGGCCGAGGCGGAAGGCCGGGCCGATATCTATCAGCGCATCACGGACCAGATCGCCGCCGCCATCGAGGCCGGGGCCGGCAAGTGGCGCATGCCGTGGCATCCCGGCTCGGACGGGGCAGCTCCGGTGCTGCCGGTCAACGCGGCCACGGGCAAGCAATACCGGGGCGTCAACACGGTCGTGCTTTGGGCGATGGCGCAGGCCGAGGGCTACCCGAGCGCGGTATGGGCGACGTACCGGCAATGGGCCGAGCTTGGGGCGCAGGTCCGCAAAGGCGAGCGCGCCAGCCCCGTGGTGTTCTGGAAGATCAGCGGCAAGGACGAGCAGGAGGACGCCGACGAGGGGACCGAGTATGGCCGCCGGTCCCGCGTGCTCGCGCGCGGCTACAGCGTGTTCAACGCGGCGCAGGTCGACGGGTATGCGGTCCCTGCCCTGCCCCTGCTTCCCGAGGCCGAGCGGATCGGCCACGTGGAAGCGTTCTTCGCCGCGATAGGCGCCGACATCCGGCACGGCGGCAATCGCGCCTGCTACGTGCCAAGCCTGGACCAGATCAGGATGCCGCTGTTCGAGGCCTTCCGCGATCCCGTCGCCTACTATGCCACCCTGGCGCACGAGGCGACGCACCTGACCGGGCACCCGAGCCGGTGCGCCCGCGACCTGCGGGGCCGGTTCGGCGACGAGGCGTACGCAGCCGAGGAACTGATTGCCGAGCTTGGGGCGGCATTCGTGTGCGCCGACCTGGCGCTGACCCCCGAGCCGAGGCAGGACCACGCGGCCTACGCCGCATCCTGGCTGAAGGTGCTGCGGAGCGACAAGCGGGCGATCTTCACAGCCGCTGCCAAGGCCCAGGCAGCGGCGGACTGGATGCACGCGCTGCAGAATGCGGCAGTGTCACCGGAGGCTGCAGGACAGGCCCAGGCGGCCTGATTAGGACGGGGGCAGCGTGTGCTGCCCCTGTCGCACGGCAAATTCGCCAAAGCGCCGCCGCCCTAATGCGGCGGCCGCTCAGCGGCTACATGCTAGCAGCTAGTCTTGTAGTGACTAGCAAATCGCTGCTATCACGGCGGTGGTGGCGCTTCGCTACAACCGGAGGGCGGGATGGCAGCGAACATATTGACAGTAGCCTCGACGAAAGGCGGAGCTGGAAAGACCACGATCATCATGGCACTTGCTGGGACGCTGGCCGCCGAAGGATTGAGGGTCGCAGTCGTGGATGCGGACCCAAATCGTGCCTACGCTTCATGGGCGAGCGGTGCCTATGAAGGCGCCAGGATGGAAGTTCGAGCCGAAGCCGATGAGACGCGCCTGGCCGACGCCATCGATGAGTTAGCCCCAAACGCTGACATTGTGCTCATTGATACCGCGGGATTTGGCAATCGTGCGGCTTTGCTTGCAATCGCCGCAGCAGACGCGGTCCTCGTCCCCTGCACCCCAAGTCGATCCGATATCGAACAGGCATCAAAAACATTGCAGCTTATTGAGGGAGCTGCTCGGGCCGCTCGGCGGCCAATCCCCGCAAAAGTGGTCCCATCCCGTATAAAGGTCACAACCGCGGTTTCAAAGCACGCCATGGCAGAGCTTGATGCTGGTGAGCTACCGCGCACGGTGACTGCTATCGGGGACCGGGTCGCATTCGCCGAGATGACTTTTTCAGGCCGAGTGCCGAACGGAACAACGGATGCGGGGCAGGAGATCGCTCACCTCATCGCTGAGCTTCGCGAATTCGGCTGGCTGCCGAACAAGCGTACTTCTTCCATGATGGATACCTAGCCGCTATATAATAGCAGCTAGCAACTAGCGAGGCGTTTAGGTGTCTGCAAAAGGTCTCAAATCAGCTGTTGCTCGACCCTCAGCACGAGAGTCCCTCGCTGCGGCAAACGCGGTTGCGCAGGAGGCTGGACTACCGCCAGCATCTCTATCTCCGGTCACACAGGTACAATCTACGGCAAGCGCGTCGGACAATCATGCCGAGCTGCTCCAGGTCAATATACGAGTCCGTCGAGCACTGGGTGATCAGCTTGCTGATCGAGCTCGGGTCGAGGGAACGACCCAAAAAGTGCTGGTGTGTCGCGCGCTCGCGCGAGCGGGCTTTGACGTGCACCCCGATGATCTTAAAGCAACACCAACACCGCGGCGTCGTGGCAGTAGCAAACTAGCTGCTAGCGAATAGCACATAGACCGTCACCAGGGTACGAACTGATTTCGGGCGTCTTCAAGAAGTTAGCTTGCCGGCGCAGCTAAGTGTGCGCTCGGTTCGTACTCTGGTGACGCTTCAGATCGTTCGCCAAAGTTATCCACATACAGTTTCGTACTTTGATGACGGTATTTCGTACTCTGGTGACGCCAAACGGAGTCGTCCACCGTACTCTGGTGACGCATCCTAATAGAGTCCTAATAACCTTCTAAGACCGTCAGGAGAGTACGAACTTCACCTGGGGGCAATTCGATCAGTGAGACACGCGTCAGTAGGGTACGAATTGCGTGAAACAGCTCACACCGGCACGCTCACGGCATGATCGACCCTGACATCGTTCTGACCGTACCTGTGGGAGCAAAAGGTGCCTTGGAGGGACGACTTCGAGGACAGCTTGAGACCCTTGGGCTCCACCGGGCTCTTGGACTAGCGACGACCATACTCGACAGGCGATGCGTTGAAGCCGCCCACAGTGTCCTCTCAGACGAAGAAGCGGCTCCGGGATATATTCACGCAGGCTTCGCTATGACGGCCTTACCCCATAAGCGCACGAATGCTGTCGAATGGGTGCGTGACAGCACTGACATCCGACTACGTATCGAAAGCGGTAAAAGCCACGATGGAACAGCTGTCGGAATTCCCTTTGGCTATGTCGCACGCCTTATACTTCTGTATCTACAAACGGAAGCGATAAAAACTCGATCGCGCGAAGTAGAACTAGGCCGATCTATGCATAGTTGGCTCAAGGCCATGGGCCTTAATAGTGGGGGCAAAGGCTATGAAGCCGTACGTGAACAGAGCCGCCGCCTGAGTCTTTGTCGCCTTACGTTCTATCGAGTCGCAGATGGTGGTGAAGCGGTGATGAATGGCAGCTTTGTTCGAGAAGCAATTCTTCCTAGCCGTGATACAGGAAGCCAACTCTTGCTTTGGCGTGAAACTGTCGTGCTGGACGAAGTTTTCTATGAATCACTTGTTCGCCATCCACTTCCCGTCCGCGAGAGTGCCATCCGGGCCATGTCTGGGCGTAGCATGGCAATCGATTTGTACATCTGGCTCGCATACCGGCTTCATCATCTAACCCGCGCCACGCGCGTGCCCTGGCCAGCGATGTACCGGCAGTTCGGTGCAGGGTTTGCCTTGCAGAGACAATTCAAGGTTCATGCGCGTGAAGCCCTTGCGTTGGCGTTGGCGGCCTACCCTGAAGCTCAGGTGAAGGTGGATGACGAAGCACTTACCTTGTTGCCATCCCCAGCCCCTGTTCCAGAGCGACCACGCTCGGTGAGCCTACAAACTGCCCGACTCACACAACGTAGATGATAGCACATAGCTGCTATCCGCCCTCCTTGTGCAGCAGATCGTTCCCAGTAACCGGTTGCAGGTTCAGCTCGGAAGGGGCTTTGAGGAGCAGCTCCGAGGTGGTGGTGACGCGCTG
>JAABUK010012703.1_pt1 | contig 10677 bp, 19 predicted proteins | sample 5559141 | NCBI WGS metagenome assembly JAABUK01 (sample SAMN10711869, study PRJNA513367) | rock metagenome | isolation source: Antarctica rocks | place: Antarctica: Victoria Land, Pudding Butte nord | collected 2016-01-03
TCTGTACATGCATGCGCAGGCTGACAGCCTGAGTGTATCTGTACAGGTTTCAAAGTGGTCTTCAGAATCTTATTAACAAATTTTCAGAAAGCAACAGGGTATTCATGGAGTTTAAAATACACAGCAGCCAGCACAATGCATGCACATAATTGCCAAGTGTTAACCCATCATGGGCCATCACGTTAGTGTGATGTGCCATAGAGACAAAAAATATTGCAGGCATCGAGCCTGCTTCCAATCAGCAAGAAACCTTTGCAACAAATGAATCAAGGTGATACTGTGCTTCCTGAAGTTGCTCATGTGAAGCTCTGAGCAAATGATCCTGCCTATATGAGATGCCCAAGACACAGTCAAGGTCAACATGGGTCAGTCCGGTCATACATCCTCTGTCGGTCTGCTAAAGGGCTGCACAGCATTGGCCCTACTCACACGCCGAAGAGGACTCTGCAACACCACACACTTGTTGAATGACAATGTAGTACATCCAAGGAGGCTCTCACATGCATATGCACAAATCCTGGGTGATACAGCTGTAGTGTACAGCGTCAGGGTGTCAGAAGAACAACTGTGAGTGCTCAGTTTATACAAGAACCGGGGTCATAATGCTACGCGGATTCAGCGTAGCAGGCATATCTGTTCCAGCCTGACCTGCTGATATTTGGAGGCCGAGACAATCTCCAAAGTCTGAGACACCCGCTGATCCAGCTCCATGCGGGCATCACGCTCATTCTCCAACTACACATCAACTGCCAATCTTATTGCCTACTGTTGCTGCACTAGAGCACCTGACTGTTTCTGGTGTCTTGGGAATGTGCCTGCTTATAAATTTTTGACACACAGGGATGCGACATATGCGTGGATCAGGAAGCATCCTCAGAAATCGGCTTTGCGGTGTGACACTGAGCATATGCAAAGCGTAACATTTGCACCTTCAAGGTGCAGGTCAGCATGAGCCCATGCATTTACACACGAAGCAGGATATCAAATTGGCAGGCCTGACCTTGATGGCAAGCGCGATGATGCGCTTCTTTAAGTTCGCATCTGTTTGCCGCAAAGCCTCAGCTGCATTGTTGCTGATTGGCTGGGTTGCAGTAGGAACAGCCACAACACTTGCACCAACAGGTGATGGAGTGACTGCTGGTGGTGCTGTGCGTGTTGGCATCAAGACTGCTGTGCTTGTAGGCACTCGCACTGCCATGTGGATGTTGAAGGCAGCAATTGCCAGCAAACCAATGGCAAGCAGCAATGACAAGTACAGATCTGCAAACCAGGCCACAATGACAATGCAGCCATCTGCGTGGCTGCTTAATGCAGAAAATCTGGTTTAGTTGCTGTTGGGCACCTGCTGGGCTGTGTTATGCAGTGAGAGGCAACCACAGCTCATACTCTTCGCAATGTGGCTTGTGTATGTCATGCAAAGGAAGCTCACCATCAAAACCATGTGGTGGTGTCAAGGTAGCAACACTCTCATTGCCACCTTTGTAGAAGCATGGGTACTCAAAGCCTATCTGCACACCGCAGCATCAACCTCAGCAGGAGCCAGGGTGCATGTCAACAAGGCAATGAGCAGAAGCATGCCTGGTACTGCTTCCCGCTGTACAAGCGTCCCTTGTCTTTGCGGAGTCTGACCTGGGTACAGATACAGATCAGCAGTGCCACCTGGGGTATGCTGATACTTTACCTGCAAGAGAGAGTTACTCCAGCCTTATACATGCAATGCGACTGTTGAACACAGTTACGATGGATGACTGCTGACATGCAAGGTGAGCTGCAAGCCGTGCAAAACATACCGTAACACACCCAGTGTCAGTGTCAGTGCTCAGCACAAGGCAAAACTGTATGGCATACGCTGGCTCTCTAATAGCCCGAAGTATTTGTGGTGCACCCAAGCCAACCATCTCTACAACAAGCGCAGCCAGAGCAGCAGCCGCAGCTATCAACCACAGTCTGCAACGCAATCTCAGGTGAGTAATTGTCTGAAGAGGCTACGATGGAGTCCTTGAAGCAACAGTGCACATCAAGGACCTGTGAAAGCGGGCCATGACCACGTGTCAGCAGCAAGGTTGACTTGCGCCCTGCTCAATGCAACTGGATGACATCCCTTGAGTGGTGACGAGCACGAAGCGGCTGCTGGTGAACGTTCAGACGGGTCAAGTGTCTTGTGCCGAGTCTTACAGATGATGAAGCACACTTATGAATTCGTGGACGGCAGACGCAGCGGGCGACCATCGCTCACAACAGGACGCAACAGCAGACCTCGTCGAGGTCACCTCGATGACTTATGAGGCCGTGTGCGAGTGTGCGGTATTTCATTAAACATGCAGATGGAAATGCCTATTATTATGGCTTGACCAAGACAAAATTCCCGGAGCCAAGTGCTGGTGTGTACATCGTATCAAACCTTACTGTGGGGGACTGGGTGTGAACTGTAATTGCATCTTTGTGTTCGCGTACAGATCAAACCGCCTGGCGCAACTTCAGTCAGGCCTTCCGCGATGTCGGACAGCAAATACTTTTCAACTACAAAAAAAGGTAGGCCATCACCGGCCGTCCACGATACTCTTTTGAGCTCTGCCACTTTGTATGTAAGCTTCATGCATTATCAGGTGAGATACATGAATACAAGGAGGACCTGGCAAGCTTGGACAAAAGCAAGAAGAAGGATGCAGTCAAGAAAGTGATTGCTGCTATGACCGTTGGCAAGGATGTGTCCATGCTATTTCCCCATGTGGTTAACTGCATGCAAACCGATGACCTTGAGTTGAAAAAGTTGGTGTACTTATACCTGATCAACTATGCCAAAACTCAGCCAGACCTGGCAATCATGGGAGTGAACACTTTCGTTAAGGTTAGCTATTGTGGTGGCCTCACATGTCTATGTGTTGTGAGCCTTGAGATGCTTCTGGTCTCTGCTGTCTGGCAACAGTGTGCAACTCTGCACTCATACAGACAAGCCAAGAGTCAGAACTCATCAGCTTGAATGCTGCAGGATACGCAAGATCCAAATCCCTTGATCAGAGCTTTGGCAGTTCGCACCATGGGCTGCATCAGAGTAGACAAAATCACAGAATATCTTTGTGATCCCCTTCAGAGGTGTCTCAAGGTTTGTCAGCAATTTGGTCAATCTGCCACTGCTGCCTACTTCTGGGTACATGGCACACAGATGCATCAGGAATGACCTGGTAAAATCTGTGCAGGATGACGACCCATACGTGCGCAAGACAGCTGCAGTCTGTGTTGCCAAGCTGCATGACATCAATGCAGAGCTGGTGGAGGATAGGGGCTTCCTGGACACTCTCAAGGTCGTGCTCCCTGCCGCATCTTCAAGCAGACATGCCTATGCTCTGTATCACATTGGGTCAACAGCTGCATGTTTTAGTTTGTTTCTGCGTGTTCCAATTTATGTGTAGCTTCTATGTGTAATGAAGACCATGACTATCTGAGGTGCAAACATGCAGCCAATTGGCCCTTTGACGCTGCTGTTCTCTCTCAGGATCTGCTTGCAGACAGCAACCCAATGGTTGTTGCCAACGCTGTAGCTGCCTTAGCTGAGATTCAGGAAGTCAGTGGCAGGGATGTCTTCCAAATCACAAGTCAATCCCTGTTCAAGCTCCTCAGAGCTCTAAATGAATGTACAGAATGGGGCCAGGTGAGGACAGATTAATTCTGCACTCATCTGCTTGAGCTTGGCTTATACTGTACCTGTGCGGCGCAATTGTGCAAGAGCACTACTGACACTTTGATGCAGAGACTCGCTTTGAGTGGGAATCTGTGATGAGATCATGTGGTTGGAGTGAGTGTATGTAGAACTGTGCAGATTGTCAACGCCTGTTCAGATTGTATGCAGAAAGCTAAGGCATAATCTTGCTGTGACAGGTCTTCATTCTGGACAGCCTGGCCACATACAAAGCACGTGATGGCAAAGACGCTGAGAGCATAGTGGAGCGTGTTGCACCACGCCTGCAGCATGCCAACTGTGCTGTCGTCCTATCAGCTGTCAAGGTAGCGACACCACCCCATGATCATCTTATCATTTGATGGTGTTGAGCTGCTGATGGACACACAGCTTAGCCTGTCAGCCTGTCCAACTGTTGCTTGGACAGGTGCGCTGGTCCAGATGTTGATTGCAGTGGAGTTTGTTTACCCTGTTTGAGCTCATCAATGGTATGTGAGAAAGCACTTGTGTCCTGTTTGGCCAAGGCAAGTCAAAGAGACAAGTTCAGAGAATCCTCTGGGTCACTGTCTGCAACTATCTCCAAGCTGCTTAGTCATGTCAGGGTATGACCACACCAGACATCAATGCATATTTGAAGAGCTGCAGGCTGGATGACAGAGAGACAGCTTCGGACCCTCATGAAATCTCATAGGACGCAAAGCTGTAACACTAGCCTGTAACACAGCCTGCTGTTCAGCAGGCCCAATAGTAGGTCAACCTTCAAACTGCAGCCTGGAGCGAGACGTAGTCCAGGCTTGTGCTTGTTCAGGTCATCCTGAAGCAGCTGGATCTGATCGAGGACCAGACCACAGTGAAGACGCTGCACAAGAAGATGGCACCGCCCCTTGTCACCCTGCTCTCTGCTGAGAGTGAGATCCAGTATGTGGCACTGCGCAACATCAACCTCATTGTGCAGAAGAACCCAGGCATTCTTGCCCATGAAGTCAAGGTACAGCCGGCACAAGCAACACAGCTCTTGCTTCACACGCTCCTGAGGCCTGTCATGGCCTTCAATTGGGCCAGCAGTCCAATACAGCCCACAGGCACCAGTGCCAATCTGCTGTGATGCTTCTGTCGTTTGCTGATATGACAGCATTGTCAGATCTGCACAGGCCTGACATTACCTGCTGCACGGGTGCATTCAGTTTGATGCAATTGTGCACTTCAGGTGTTCTTCTGCAAATACAATGACCCATTGTATGTCAAGATGGAGAAGCTGGAGATCATGATCAAGCTGGCCAATGAGCGCAATATTGACCAGGTCAGCGGAAATGCCTTTGTCAAGTGTCTGCGATAGACAGCTATTTTTCAAGCTGTGCAAGCACCTGTTCATCTCAATGAGTGGAGTCAGTCTCCTCATCTGTCCAAATCACATCCTTCTGCAGTGTCAAACTTGTACAATGCACTACTCAGATGTGTTGCGCGAGGAACATGCAGTCATAGCTGAGGCATGCAAGGCTGAGGCATGCATGGCTGTCACTTACATGCATGAAGATTGCACCCACGGCGCTGTACACAGTCTATCAAGCAAAGCACACCCTAGCCTTGGTCATGCAAATGATAGACATCATGTTGGTTGCAGGTTCTGCTCGAGTTCAAGGAGTATGCAACAGAGGTGGATGTCGACTTTGTGCGTAGAAGTGTGCGTGCCATTGGGCGGTGTGCTATCAGCCTGGAAAGGGCAGCAGAGCGCTGCATCAATGTGCTGCTGGAGCTCATCCAGACCAAAGTCAACTATGTGGTGCAAGAGGCTATCATTGTCATCAAGGACATCTTCAGGAGATATCCCAACAGGTCAGCATATGAGCTGCGGTTTCCAGTAGTCCACCTTGTCTGGCAGGCTGCATCTCAGGGCCTCTTACCAACTTTCCAATGTCTGTGCACAAATCCTGGTCAAGGTTGTTGCAAGTTGTCACCCCAGCAGCTGACAAGAACCATAATCAATGTGTACAGGGTTGTGAAGATGTGTATGCATACGCCAAGAGCAGCTAAACAGAATGCAAATCTGCCTTCTTGTTGCGCACACTGACAAGCAGCTTACTTCAACCATGTGGTTGTGGTACAGGTATGAGAGCATCATTGCCACTCTGTGTGAGAACCTGGACACTCTGGACGAGCCTGAGGCCAAGGCCAGTATGATCTGGATCATTGGGGAGTATGCAGAGCGCATTGACAATGCAGATGAGCTGCTGGAGCAGTTCCTGGAGACCTTCCCTGAGGAGACCTCCTTGGTCAGCCTTGCACACATCTTCCTCTTTCAGCAAACTGTTCTGTATTTCACATCTTGCTGATTTACTGGTTGCATGCCATACGGTGTATCAAGCCATCCCGTGATGACATCCAGGTGGCTCTGGCTTGCTCTTCCAACAAATGCCACAAGTCTTGACACAGCCCATCACTTAGCTGACAAGTCGATCACTGCCTACTTGGTTTCATTGCTTACATGAGCTGTGAGACAGCTTGCCTATAAAAATAGGCGTGACAGCTTTTAGACATTCTGTTGGACATGCGGCAGGTGCAACTTCAGCTGGTGACTGCCACAGTCAAGTTGTTCCTGAAGAAGCCCACAGAGCGGCCTCAGCAGATGATCCAGCTGGTGCTGACATATGCCACTCAGGAGACAGACAACCCTGACCTGCGTGACAGGGCATATGTCTACTGGTCAGTCCCTTGCTCGTGTCTATATACAGTTGGCTTATACACCTCAAAAGCTTTGTCCCTCGTCTGCATTGGTTGGCCCTGACGTTAGTCCTGCAGACCCTGACGGCTTGCTGTAACCACATGGACTGCTGACTCCAACTTGCTGTTTGCTCCCAATTCTGTTTCTGATATCCTTCTGAGCACTGCCACACAGGAATATGACAATTTGTATGCAGCTTGTCCTGCACGTACCTAGCTCATCATGAGCTGGAAAGCATCATTATTTTGATCATTATTATCATTATCATTGTTATTCTTATCATTTTGCAGGCGGCTGCTGTCAACAGACCCTGAAGCGGCCAAGGAGGTGGTGCTGGCTGAGAAGCCTGTCATCGCAGACACCAGCAGCAACCTGGAGCCTGCCTTGCTGGACATCCTGCTGGCCAACCTGTCCACTCTGTCATCCGTGTATCACAAGCCTCCCGAGGTCAGCTTTGATCCTCACTTAGCGGCCCAAGTCTGCACTATATTGTCGTACAGTTGTCTGTAGCGGCAAACAAAGCTACAGCCAAAGCAATGGCAATCTTGCTAGTCTGCAAGCCCGCACAGTCTCGCCTTCAGCACACACCCTGGCTTGATCCAGCACAGCTCTTAAGACCAACATACTGTTGAGATGCACAAACAGTGTCATCAGCCCTGAGAGGTTGAGCAGCTGCTTGTATCAGAGAAGATGAAGCCCTGGCTGCAAGATCATGAAGAGATTGTGCGCTCCACCTTATCTGGAATTGCCTCCTGCCATATTCATGTTGCTTTGCCTCTAAACAGGAATTGGCATTGCTGTCAAAAACAAACTCTGTTACACCTGTTTGCAGACGTTCGTGAGCAGGACCAGGCTAGCAGTGCAGAGGGCAGAGGACATGACAGCCACACCCTTTGAGGAGGACAACATCAGCGTTGTGCCCTCTGACCAGGGACAGGCACCTGGTGAGCCTGCCTGCTGTGTCTGCACCTCCTTGCATACGCACTTACCGGAACAAGCAAGCTTGCTGCTGCTTGCAAAGCTGCGGAGTGATGTATGAATGTCAGCATTACAACTGAGCTGCTTTGTGAGCTGCATGGCAAGAGGTACCACCAGCTATGTAGTTGATGATGATCGCAATGTGTGTAGTCTGCATCCCTGTTGAGCATGGGTTCAAAATTGAGCTGAATGCAAGATGTGTATTCACCAGGCACAGCATCCAGTGTGCGGCCAGATGGGCAGGCAGCAGCAGCGCAGGCACACCAGCAGGACCTGCTTGGTGATCTGCTGGATCTGAATGACCCAGAGCCTGCTCCTGCAGCCACTGCCCAGCCTCCTGCCTCAAGCAACAATGGCGTGCAAGACCTGCTAGGTGGGTCAGCTTGCATTGTCTGCAAGCTTGTGTCAGGGCTGTAGCATAGCTTGGACCTGCAGGGTCAAGAGTGCATTACATTGCTGTGGAAGTACAGCGCGTGCTGCACCGCTCTGTCCTGCCTGCCTTTGTGCTGAACACATTGTAGTGCCCATCATGCATCATTCTGCAGTGGCCTTGCACCTGGTGCGTGCCACATCCTCCCTAAGCTAGACACTGCAGCATGCGTGGCCTTTGCTTGCGTGTACACTCAGTCCAGCATCAGTCATTTCTCAGTCAGACTTTCTAAATTCCATTATTGCAAACAAGCAACCACCTGGGTGGAAACACTCCTCAAGTAGCACTCTTAGGAAATATGGCTGTGTGTTCAGGTGGATTGGGTGACCTAGGTCTGGGGGGTGGCCCCACCCAGCCTCCACAGGCCAGGCAGCAGCCCTCCTTCCAGGACCCCTTTGGTGCTCCAGCCCCTAGCCCTGCCAGCGCCCCTACTCAACAAGATCTACCCGTGCTGCTGTCAGCAGACAAGGCAAAGGGCCTCACTCTGCGAGGCCAGATTGCACGCATGGATGGTCGCATTGGTCAGTCCTTCTAATTTCTGCCTTGTGGCAGCATCTGTGAGCTCAGCAGCACTTGTGCATGTGCTAGAAAGATGAACCGTCCATGCTTCTGCTTCCTTGGTGTCAGTAGACTTGTTGCAGAACCAACTGCTGGCTTCCGCACTTGCTGTCACAGCAACCATTTTGGCATATTCCCTGCATGCTGGTATGTTGTGCTGATTGGTCTCTCACTGTCAATCGAGTGTCCACAGCTGGCTTTCCCATCATGTCTGCAGTGCTTCTTATCACACCTGTGACAACTTGTATGGCCTGCAGTGTACAAGCTGCACTTCCACAATGGCACTCAAGACCCATTGGACAACTTCATGATCCAGTTCAACAAGAACTCCTTTGGCTTGGCGCCTGGCACACAGAATGTGCCAGTGCCTCAGCTGGCACCTGGCGCCACTCAGACAGCAGTGCTGCCACTGGTGCAGAACCCCACACTGGTGTCGCCCACAGCAGCATCTGCTGTCCTACAGGTAAGATTTCTTCCACACATTCTAGTTACATGCGGATTTGCAGGCACTCTCTGAGGTGCCAGAAAAGAAAAGAGAAAAGTACGCTTTTCAGCATCAATTTGATGAGAACCCAAGTGTTGTACCAGGCTGCCCAGGCCCAAAATGCCATGTATACTCATCAACCACTTCTAACTATCAAGCGCTGTACAATCCAGAAACTGTCGATTTCAAGATGCTTGTGTTGCATCAATGCATGGCTGCAGCAAGCACCTGTGGACATTCTCGTCTACATCTCTTGTTGTGCTGACATTCAGGTAGCCATCCGGAACACTCAGCAAGGGGTCTTCTACTTCACAGACCAGATTCCCTTGACAGCCTTAATGGTAGAGGATGGCAGGATTGAGCCAGCAGCCTTTGTGCAGAGCTGGAAGAACCTTCCGGAGGCCAATGAGTCACAGAAGGAGCTGCCCATCAGCATCACCAGCCTGGACATGGTCAAGTCCAAGATTGAGGCTGCAAACATCTTCTTGATGGCCCACAAACAGGTACTGCTGCTGGCTGTTTTGTTTGCTGAACTGCATTGCCAGCACCTGTACTACTGTGGCACGTACTTGCTGGCAGTTTAGTCTGCTGCTTTTGCTGCATGCATGTCAGCAACCTCAGTATCTTCGTCAAAGGACAGAATGGACTGTTGACTCTTGCTTGCATTATAAATTGGTATACATTGCTAGACCGATGTGTGGAGATTGCAGTAGGTCTTTGAACGCACAGTAACATGGTGCAGGTGCCTAACTACAATGAAGAGGTGATGTATCTGACAGGCCGTGTTGCAACTGTGAACCAGCCAACACAGCTCCTGTTGGAAGTGCGATTCAGCAAGGGTGCACAAAGTGTGAAGGCCTTTGCCAGGAGTGAACGCCCAGATGTGGGACAGCTGTTGTTTGATGTCCTACCCAGTCTGTTGAGCGCATAGGCTGCATAGACCGGTGTGGGTATTGTGCAACAGGAGGGAATAGTTTTCGCAGCTCGGAGCAAACTGTCAACAAATGAACATCTTGACAGCTTACAGTGTGACGGTTTCTGACTGCAAAAGTTCAAAAAAATCAGTGTAACGCCTTCTAACAATAGATTCACCGAACCGACACTGGTATGCTGTTGTCAGCCTAGATATTCCCATAAAGCCACCACGACAGTTGCGCAGTGTGCCTTTGGCTGCGCCGGCACAACATATTGCAGCGCGCTTGCTAAGTGAGACATCAACGTCCTGGCGTGCGTCAGTGCCGACTCCAGGCCTGCAGCCCATCGCCCGGCGCAGCGACTTCTCCCATTTCCTGGCCATTATACTACACTTGGACCTGAAGGTTGACTTCGAGCTCTCGATCGACAAAGGTCGTCACTGTGCGGCGGCGAGCAGTTTGCACAGCCGTCCCGCGCAATTTGCGAAGGTATGCCGCGGTCACTTTCAGCTTCTCAAGCAACGCAACGAGGTGTTTGCGGAACTCGTTCTCCCAGAAGATTTTCCCGAGCGTCAGTGGCCGCAATCGCAAGCGCTGTAATCTACAGTGCTGATAAGGTGCCGTTCGACCTTGCCGATGGCCTACTGTGCAGTCGCCTATAATTATGACGCTGTCAGCAGATGAAGCATGTTTTGCAGCGCACAAAGAGGCACCCTCCCAATATTGTCCTGACGCTTGATCTGGAGGAAAGGTCGGTGGTGGAAAGCGAGGGGAGTCCTTGGGAACAGGTACGCTACTGTTTATGCCATAGGCTGTCATGTTGTCTGCATCTTATGCACTTGCCTGCAGTGCCACTTTCATGCCATGATAGGAACTAAATTGCCTCTGCAGGTGTTGTTGCCACCGGAACAAAGGTCT
>JAABUK010012704.1_pt1 | contig 10677 bp, 10 predicted proteins | sample 5559141 | NCBI WGS metagenome assembly JAABUK01 (sample SAMN10711869, study PRJNA513367) | rock metagenome | isolation source: Antarctica rocks | place: Antarctica: Victoria Land, Pudding Butte nord | collected 2016-01-03
GGGAATCGCGTCCAGGACGGTGCTGCATGGCCTACATGCCCTGCTTGCGGTTGCCAGGCCTGTACGCACAGCTTTGCCCCGTGCTGAACGGCATGTCCGCCCAAACTGGCTGAATAAGGCTACACCTCTGTCCATGCTATTGCTCAGCTTTCGGCCTTTGCATATTATATTATTGCAAACCTTGTCTGGCTAAGAATGTGACGGTGTGCGATAGTACTGCAAACCAACTGGACAAATTGCAAAAACAAACAAATTTCCGTCAACAAACCTGCGAATGCATTATTTTAGAGTTCAAATAGTCCATGTTTCTCGAAAACGCATCGTTGCCCTCCGCGAGGCAGCCTGTGCCGCACGGCAGGGTGGTAGTGGTGATGAGCTTAAGTTATTCATTGCAGCTTGGGCATGGCGGTCTGAGAGCTTGACTACTGAACAGAACGCCAAAGGCCCGTCCAGCCTGTGCATCATATGTTGACCGACTAAGCATGCCAGCTACCGTGAGCTTCTGTTGCACCTTGGTTTCTTCTAAACCCAGCATGTGTCGATGACGCATCGACATGGTACAAAGTGGTGCAGTTGTTGCGACGGTGCCAGGTTGTTCAAGTACCGTAGCAGGCAGCAAAATGGTCCAGAATACGTAGTCCTTGAATGGAAGCAAGAATGTGCCTTTGCGCATCTCATTCCACCATCTGTGAAACGCTAGCTATTGCAGGTTTCTGCAGCAGCTTGGTAAATCTGACTTATGCAGCCTCTTTTGACACTAGTGCACGCAGCAGAGCAAGATCAGGACTGAGCAGTGCTAGGCACCAACATGTATACTTAGGGATAGACAGGTTGTTGTCAGGTTTCCATGCATGAGGTGCAATCATTGTGCATCTCTTTGTGACTGTCTGTGCCATTTTCTGTCCAGAAAGACAGCTTAGCTGATTGACTGTTCTGTTTGTTGCAACTGTTGCCGTTACGCACCTGCCCTGGAGAAGGCTGCTATGTTTGCAAGCTATATTGTTATGCTGCAAGCCAGGAATGTTATGTGCATGCCTTGAATGAAGCAGTCAAGGGTCCAGCATGCTGCAACAGGCCAGGCTATGGATTTCTATAGTACCATCCATCCAAGGCATGTTAGATGCATGTAACGTATGAAACTCAGTATACATGCATGCACTGTACGCTTGTAAACTGACTGCCTGCATGGTTGCATGCAATGACCCTTGGTCCACTTTGCTAACTTCGAACTTGTCAACATAGGTGACAAGTTCTTGCTGGTGGGCGCTGCCGCCAATGATGCATTGAAACTGATTCAACAAGTTGCTGTCAAAAGCCTAGAATCATATTGCAGCCTGATGACCACACACTATAATGCGCTGTGGCACAAACATTATTGCCAGGTACATTCATGTTTGGGTCACTCAGATACACCGGCGCCGGCACACTGTCAGCCGGAGCATACGCTGCACTGCCCCAGCCGAAGTGCACTATAGTACTGATCGCTATCAGCACATGACGTCATACTGAACACGTGTAAACCATGCTGCTGCTAGACCCCCATTTAAATTTTGCTGAAAATTGCAACCAAACAAAATGAAGGCGGCAATGTGAACAACGTTGTGTAACACCCAACACGTTTTTGTTGAATCTGAGTTCAAAATTGTTGTGACAGTTGCAACACTGATACTCTTAAAAGGCTCGGAAAAAGCAACTTATTGCATTGCATTTTTCAAGCATTTCTATCTACACCACACAAAGCCTGCAAACAAAAGCTTCACTGCAGATTGCATGAGAGTCAAGAACTGAGACTACTCATAAAGCAAATCGTTTACAGCTATCAGCTGTCTGGGCTGCAGCTGCCTCAAACTTTGCAGTGCTGCTGAGACAGAGCTGCAACTGCTGAGTGATCACTGAGTCATTTTCAAGTTCTACCTGATGGAACTGTGAAGGTTGTGTTGCATTGTCGGCTTGATGGGCCTGCGTGCACACATAGCTTCTGTGGCCAATCCTACACCATGGTTGATCTGGAAACCGCCCTCCTCATGGCTGATGAAGTGAAGTACTTGCCTGCGTACCGGGCACACAAGACCAGGCCTGCACAGCTCAGGAAGTTCTTGCTGCTGGCCAAGAAGGTTTCAGACAGCGCTTTCATGTGGAGAGGTGAGGTGTATACGTCCGTGGGAAGCCTTGTCATCGACGTTGCTCCAACACTAGATGCCCAGGTAGGCGTGGCAAGTGCTTTGCAGCGTGAGTACCTTGATGTGGCTGGTTTGATGCATGTTATACCCTATACAGCGCTTTTAGAATGCACTATGCACTGTGCACTTCTAGAATGCTTGACAAAATCTCATGAGAAGCTACTGATCTTGCGTTCGATGTGGTGCTGTTGCATCTCTCAGCATCGAGTAAGTCAATGTTTTGTGCAACTCTTCAGTCTGCCAGTGTCACATCTGAGTCAGGTCATCATAGTAGTTTTCTAGCTAAGTATACTTTGCCAAAGTAGTTGGCTGGACACATGTGTTGTGCCAAGCAGACAGCAGTTTACTGGCCTTTGCCACCTTCCTCAGTTGACTGCAGAAGTCAAATTGCTTGCAGATGGTTGATCTTGAAGTTCAAGATCCTGGATGGAATGGAAGGCAGATGGCTCAACCATGTTGTGCGGGCAATCCACAAATATCAGGTGTCACCTCACTGAGCTAGTCTCATACGGTCACTGTGCGCTGTGCAAGTTTACCAGGACAGTGTGCATGTGCTAGTCTGATCCAAGATTTTGCAATGATGTGAATGTGCAACCACAGCCATTGTGGTAGCCAACTTCAGCATGGCAAGCTGACAAGATGTTGCAGAAGCTGCTTCTATAATACAATGAATCTAATGACAATGCATGTGCCTCTAAAGCTTCTGTTACATGTTTTGCCACAGTAGACGCTTACCTTGTGGCAATACAACAAATGATCAAGCTTTGCACGCCGTTGGACTGCTGCTAAAGCTTGCTCAGTCCTGCCTTGTGCAAGCATTGCTGATTGTAAAGCTTAACACACAGTCTCATAGGCAGAAATAACGCTATTTCCTGATGCACACATGTGGTTGATAAACTGTGCAAGCCTCAGCTTGCAATTGGCCTGTAGCTGATCAACAAGACCGTAATGTAAGTGAAAGTGACTGATCAGCTTTGAGGTCTGAATGTTGATGCAGGATTATGCGGTGCGGGAGGCAGCTGCAATGCTGCAACGGTACTACAAGCTGAACTCTGGAGTAGACTTGCTAGACTTCCTGCTCCGTGATATAATCCAAGCTGAGGAGATTGGATCCGAATATTTTGCCCAAAAGGCCCGCGCCATTGCTTTGTTTGGTGCTCAATTGAACAGTTCCGCTAGACAGCATGTCTTGAGCTTCATGTCTGCGTACCTTGATGAGGTGAGTGCAGATATCTCTCAATGAGTGACATGACATGCACTGATGTGTGTAGTTGTCATCATGTTGTTATGTTGTGTGAGGCTTCTGAGAGCAAGTCATTGTTTATGCATGCACATCAGGTGCAACATATCATCTGGCGCTGGCCTTCTAACATCACCGTAACACTGGTGTTTGCATTGGTTGACAAAGAAGGCCAGTCATGGCAATTGTGATGGCAGAACATGCACTAGCACACAGTGCATGCATGCACACTGTGTGTCTGTGTGTAAGTACATAGACACATGTACAGTAATGTATTGTGAGCATATGATAGCTGATTAAATTTCATCAGCTGTCATAGCTGCCTGTTACCATGAGCCTTTTTTTTACGCAGGATGAATCATCCTCACAGACTGATACGCCCGAGGTCTCTAATGCCAAGCAGCAGCTGGCCCAATCATATATGGAGCATCACCGCAGACAGACACAACTTGAACATCCCGCTACACTCATGGCAATCCCAGAGGATCCATCAGGGTCTGGTGACTCAGAGGAGGAGGAGGAAGAAGAGGAGGATGAAGAAGAGGAGGAGGAAGAAGAGGAGGATGAAAAAGAGGAGGAGGAAGAAGATGACGAGGAGACGGAACAGGAGGGAGAACAAGATGAATCAGAAAAGACAGATAGTGGTTCACAAGCTGATTCTGCCTCATCAGATGTTTTGGCAGAAGAGGTGGAATAGAGGTAAAGCCGAGCACAAAGCTTTTCAGCAATGCTCAAGCTAAATGTTTTGTGTATACTACATAGTTTGTATGCATCGTACAGTCATAATGCATGTCGTGTTTGCCAGTAGTCAGCTGTGATGTATTCTGTCGGTTCATGTGGCAGAGCTGAGGTGAAAAGCGCATTGCTAGCATGTCAGGTCCTGGAGGCTGATGTCCTGCACTGTTACATGTCATCACAGCCAGCATTGTGCAATGTCACGAAGCATTAGTACTGGCAAAGGCTGAACAGTTACTTACCCAGGCATGCTGCGCAATGATCTCAGCTTGCAATTTTGCAAGCTTGTAAAGCATTGTCAAACAGCATAGACAGTCGCTTTGGAACATCAATGTCCGGGATATCTGTTGCAGGCAGCAGGACCTGGTGTTTGAGTGAGAAGTATGGACAGAGTGATGGATCAGAGCACAGTAGCGTACATTTGCTGTTTGCCAAGTAGTGTGTGATGATGAAGCTGCCGCAACATTGTAGAGACAGGTGTACAAGCAGCAATCTGTCTGGCAATATGCGTAATTTGTAGAATCTATGAACCACTTTTACAAATGAATTTCAAAGTGAATGTCAATTTTTTTATTGATCGCACGCCAGCCTGATGCAGCATGCCAGAATCTGGGCTGCACATGAACACAATATTCTAGGCATGCAGCAACATAACATAGCATAATCTGCTATATACAGCTGTAGGTAAGTCAAACATATGCACGAATCATTCAATCAGCTGAGCTGTTGGTCTCTATTAGGGACTGTCACAAACAGATGCAACTGGAAGCTCTGATTTCACACTTGACTCCAGCATATGTGTTGTTGAGTGACAATTTGGCACTTAGCACTGCTCCATGTGTCAGTACCATAAGAGGCGTTATGACTCAATTTGATCAAGCTGCAGCAAAAGCTGACAATCAACAAGCTCAGGCACCAGACTGACAGCGACCCAAGCCCACTCCTGCTGGCATTTAAGAATCTGCACTTCAAACTGAGTGCAATGCTTCTACAGATAGGAAGAGCAGCGCTGCATTTCAAATCAAGGTGGCCTCACACATAGCACCGTGCCATACAACTCAAAAGTCAACTGGACACGGTGGCAGGGGAACAGCAGCAGCAGCTTGCAGCCATTTCAGCTGCCGCATCTGCTTTGCTGTCATCCTGCTCTCTGCCTCAGGGTGGGTCAAGCCAGACAATATGTCCCATGCTTTGCTGATCTGTTTGGCTCTGTGCCTGCTGGGTTTCATGCCTGCCTCTGCTGCGCGTGAAACAGCAATCATCTGCTTTGGTATGCTCCCAAGGCTGTTCTTGTTGAAGTTACCATTGGAAGTGGCCTGCTCACATGCAAGGAACAGGTCAGCCTGACATCATCCTCAGCAGCAGCAGCATCACACAAACTTTAGCAAGTCAAAAGCACTTTGATTTTGCAAAACGCACGTGCTCACATGCAGCAAAACTTGGCTGTGGTGGCAAATAGCACACGGCCAACCCAAAGCAGTGTTGTGAAACACACGTACGAGCCATGTTCATGCCAGTGCAGTGTAGCGTCTTACCCACTCCTTGTGCTCTCTTTGCAGCACAGCACGTGTGAAGGACTCCTGCTTTCCTTCCTTCTTCAGCTTGATGTACTCCCTGATGTCTTTGTTCATGGGGCCAAACATCCATTCCCCATGCTGCCTCTGCCACACTGGATCAATGCTGGCAAGCAGCTGGAACAGCACTGCTCCCAATGCATGCATATCATTGGGCTCATCCTGCATGGGCTCGGGGGGTCCCACCCCCACATACTCAATGAGCTGGGGCGCCCCATAGCTCAAGGTGAAGCCTGTGTTCAGCACGTCATCTGCACCATAAATGATTGTTAGTCATGGTGCTCCCTTGCATTGACCATGTATGCTTGCCTGACCGCATGCTGCAAAGCTGGCATGACTAATCTGTCTGATCAGAGTGCAGTCAACATTGCATAAATGCCCCATCCATCTCACATTCTACTGGCAGGAACTTGTATAATGTAAAGTCAGGCGGACTCTTCAGCCCCACATATGCATGCAGTATGGTAGGCAAGGCCGTTCAAGTGTACATTTGAATGATGTCTTGAGTGATGCATGTTGAGTGAGTCCCACCTGAATGCAAATGTGTCACCCACTAAACATGACAGCTGTGTGCGCATCAGCAACATAGACACAACAGCAATACAGATGCAACAGCACTTTGCTTTTGGTGACAGAACGACAACAGAAACAGGCCTAGCTAGCACAGAAGTTGCTTCAGACTACACAATACTCTGCGAACAATGCAGAATTGGTGAGTCTGGCTGCCTACCTTCAGTGTGCAAGCGGCTGTTAGCAAAGTCAATGAGGCGGAGAGCCACCCCGCCGTCCCCCCAGACAGCCATGATGTTGTGCGGCTTGATGTCCCTGTGGCTCCTCTCTTCATGCAGGTCGTCCAGAACCTGCAGCATGGCACATGCTCACGTCAAACATACGTTGAGGCAGATGTTCATGCAAGCATGCAATGCCCAGGCCAGCCGTCGCTGTTGGCAGCAAGCTGGGAGCCAATCAGGTACTCAGCATACAATTGCTGAGGCATGACAGATGAAACACGTTGGCGGTATTGCATATCTGCAGGGGGGAGCGATCTTGTGAGCTCAGTGTAGTCACATGTCGCCATCACTGCGCCAGGTCACAGCATGCAGAATAGCAGATGGTTGCAGCTGTTGCCTTGGATCCATAAAATTGCAGCTGTTGCCTTGGATCCATGAGAAACTGAACACAAGAATCTTGGAGCAGCATCAGTTGTTGCAGTGTGGCAGCTGAAAGCAACATGAGACCACACAAGAGGCATTGGGGCGGGTGAGAGCAGCGGCACATCCACCTGGGCTAAACCATAGGCCACATGCATGGTGGCGTGCCAGGCCCAGGCTGCCAGGGCCCTCAGCTCTGAGCCCTCCTCATCTCCCTCCTTCTCCAGCAGGCTCACCACCCGCTGCTGAACAGCCGTGCACACTGCCTGCAGGTCCTTGCCTGGAACCAGCCTACACTCAAAATCAGCAGTGGTCACAATCAGCAATAAGTCACATCTGTGCGAAGCTGCACTGTAAGCAGACGAGTCATCCCACCTGCAAATGAGATGCAGTCTGCCTACTGCAACAAAAACACGCATGCAGGACGCCGCAGTCTGCGCAATGACATGTGTATATGTGTGCTTTGAAAACAAAAAGGAATGTCTGATTGGCCAAAATCATGCTTTGCCAGGCTGCTATGCTTCCATCTTAGGGGCAACAGCAGTGTCGCTTGTGAGCTTCAAAGCTGTGTAGCACATGCAAGGTGAAGCAGTGGCTGCAACACAGCTGCAACATTCATCTTGTTTGACAGCAAACTTTGGCTGTGTCTTTGCAGAAGCACAGGGTTCATGGCTCTGTGCTCATCATACACTCTGCCCACATCTTGCTCATGAGACATGGCATTCACTCTATGTTCACACGCACACCTGACATGAGAATAGCTATGGACCTCACCCAATGATCAGATTGGCGCATGGCCGCATCTTGCGCCTGGACTTTTTGCGTCCCGGCTGGTCGCTCTCCTCACTCTTGAATGAGCCGTAGAACTGTGACACATAAGGCTTGGCCCCCAGTGACTTCAGCACGACTTCCTCACGCTCTGCCAGGGCTTGGTTTGATCCTTGGTCCACAAAGATCATCTTGACCGCCACATCATGGCCGGGGATCAGAGTGCCCAGGTCAGCAGGAGGCTGTAGAGCATGCAGCTCAGCCTCAGACCTCACCCTGGCCCTGCATGTGCAACACACATGTGGATGTAGACAACTAGCCAAAACAAGAAAGATGCCTTGTGAAATTGTCACAAGCAGTGTGACAATACTCAAATTGACTTGATGATGAAGAAGCTTTTGTTTGGTAGAGTCAAGGGGCCTCGCCCACCTGGCCGCCCTAGGTCTGGTTTCAATGATGTTGCGTTGCGTGATTGTCAAACCTGTCAAATTGGTAGACCCTACAGAGATGCACAAGACAGACAGCTTTGGAAGGACAAGACTTGTCCTGCATGTACCTAGCTCATCATGAGCTGGAATGCGGTATTATTATTATTATTATTGTTATTATTATTGTTATTATTAAGAGTATTATTACTATTATTATTATTACTATCATTGTTGTTATCATGAAGAAAATCCTCTTGAGAGTTCACATAGTCTGTGCATTTGCAGCTTGTCTACAGCTCAAGACAGTACAAGCTGGGCAGCACATGGCACTGATGTGCTGGACAGACTACAGACAGCTCTTGGTTGGTGGCAGAGAGAAAGCTACCTGTACACAGCAGCTGTTGCGCCAGAGGATAGCTGTCTGGCTTTGGGGTCCTTCAGGCGCTCCAGGCGCTGATCACCAGGGACCACCTCATACTTGCTGTCGGCACACCCCTCCACACCACTCTGCACAGGCTCAGCTGCACCAGCCGCAGCCGCACTGACCGGTGCTGTGCCGCTGGCAGACTCAGACGCTGCTGCTGCTTCGACAGCTGCTGTTGCATGTGCTGATTCTCTGACTGCAGAGCCTGCTGCTGTTGCATCTGGCGAGTCTAGGGTGGCGGTGGATGCTGATTTGTTCTGGGCGGAGACCTTGGTCTTGGCTGACCGCTTCTTGGTCTTGGGCTTGGTGGAAGTCTTGCCACTGGTATCAGTATGGCCTGCAGGGTGTCTTGCTGCAATCATGTCTCCCTCAGCGTCTGCTGCAGGGTCTTCCAATGCAGCCCTTGCCTTGGATTTGAGCTTGGTCTTTGACTTAGATTTGGGCTTGCCTGCAGGGGCAGCTGGCACACACTCTGCCTCAGCACCCATGCCAAGGTCATCAGCTGCAGCCCTGTCCCTAGAGCAACCAGCAGCGCCTTCTGCTGTGCTGACAGAAACTGCTAACTCAGGCAGAACTACAGGGCTGTTGGGTGCAGCCCTGGCGCCTGGAGCAGCAGAATGCATGCCAGCAGAGGCAGGGTCTGGAAGCACATTGGCAGTGGCTACTGCACATCCTGAGGGTGGACCAGCTGTGGTCTTTGTGGTGATTGGGTGTACATCTTGGGAAGCACCAGTCATGGCAGGAGGCACACCAGTGGTGGCCTCAGCAGCTGCCACATCTTTGACTTCAAGGCTGGCACTGACTGTAAGTGCATTCTGGCTAGCATGAACAATTGCAGGGGGCACATTGGTGGTGGTCTCACCAGCTGCCTTGTCTGTGCCAGCAGCAACCTCTTCAGTGATCAGTTCGAGATCAGCAGTGCTGGTGATGTTTGGCCCAGCTGTGATGGGAAGAGCTGCAGCACTGCCAGTGGCTGTAGGCATCTGAGCAATCCCCTCTGCCTTCAGGAGTGCCACCTGATTTGTAGCGGGACTGTCACTGTCCTGCATGCCCGGAGGGCTGTTGGGGTTCTCAACAGGGCTGATTGGAACAGCCCCAGGCTGACCGCTCTTTGCTGGCATGCTAAAGCTGTTGATCGCCTGCAAGCCCCTACTTCCTGAGGGTTGACCAGCTGCGGCCTCTGTGGTGGCTGGGCGGACATCTTGAGAAGCAGCAGCCATGGCAGGGGGCACACCAGTGGTGGCCTCAGCAGCTGCCACATCTCTGACTTCAAGGCTGGCGGTGGCTGTAGGTGCCTTCTGGCTAGCATGGCCAATTGCAGGAGGCAGACCCATGGTGACCTCAGCAGCTGCCTTGTCTGTGCCAGCAGCAACCTCATCAGTGGTCAGCTCCAGATCAGCACTGCTGGTGATCTTGGCCCCAGCTGTGGGGTGGAGAGCTGCAGCTGTGGGCGCGGTGCCATTGGCTGTAGGCGCCTGAGCAATGCCCTCTGCCTGACTTGTAGCGGGACTGTCACTGTACTGCATGCCCTGAGGGCTTTTGGTGCCCTCAACAGGGCTGCTTGGAACAGCCCCAGGCTGACCGCTCTTTGCTGGCATGCTAAAGCTGTCGATTGCCTGCAAGCCCAAAGGGCTGTTGGAAGCCTTGCCGGAGCTGCCTGGACCAGCCCCAGCCTGACTGCTGTCTGCTGTCACTACTGCACCAGTGGGTTCTTCTTCTTCCACAGGAGCAGATGCTGCAGGCTTACTAGATGCACTGCTGGTGGTGACCCCTTCCAAGGCATCCTTGCTCGCCTCAGTCACTACATCCTCAGCATTGGAGGTGTCGGGTGGAGCATGGTGTCCCTCAGTAGCTGGTGATGGCGTCAGAACCACCTCCACATCCTCACTCATGCAAGACTCTTCAACTGACACTGGCTCCCTGTCAGGTGCAGCACTGCCTTCTGAATCAGCTGTCAAGGCTGAGTGCTGGTCATGATTGGGCTCAGTTTGAGCTGAGGGGGCGTCCACATGAGAAGCAGCAGAGGGCTTGGAGGCTTGGCTGCTTGGCAAGGCCTGCTGTGAGGAGATGCTGCCCTCTGCCTCATGATGAGCTGAAGGGCCCTCTTGAGCATCAGCTGCCTGCTGCAAGATGAATGAAAGAATGAATGAATGACTGAATGAATGGGTGGGTGGGTG
>JAABUK010012705.1_pt1 | contig 10676 bp, 6 predicted proteins | sample 5559141 | NCBI WGS metagenome assembly JAABUK01 (sample SAMN10711869, study PRJNA513367) | rock metagenome | isolation source: Antarctica rocks | place: Antarctica: Victoria Land, Pudding Butte nord | collected 2016-01-03
CTCCCTTTTGTCGGACTGGCATTCAAGCTCGAAGAAAGCCCTTTTGGTCAGCTCACCTACATCAGGGTTTATCAAGGCGAATTGCGTAAAGGCCTGTACGTGTACAACGCTCGCAATGACAAAAAAGTCAAGATTAATCGCATTGCACGCATGCACTCTAATGAAATGGAAGAGGTTACCTCCGTTAGCGCTGGTGAGATCTGCGCCGTGTTTGGAGTTGATTGCGCATCTGGAGACACCTTCACCGATGGTCAATTAAGCTACTCCATGACGAGCATGTTCGTTCCTGAACCCGTCATTTCCCTCTCTATCAAACCAAGACAGAGCAAGGACTCCCCACACTTCTCCAAAGCCATTGCGCGCTTTCAACGCGAAGATCCAACTTTCCGCGTTCACTTTGATGTCGAAAGCGAACAAACCATCATCTCCGGAATGGGCGAACTCCACCTTGAAGTTTACGTCGAGCGTCTTCGACGCGAATATCGCGTCGATTGCGAAACTGGTCCACCTCAAGTCGCCTACCGTGAAACCATGATGTCCAGGGTAGAATTTGATCACCTTTTCAAAAAGCAAACCGGCGGCCCTGGCGACTTTGCCCGTGTCGTCGGTTGGATGGAGCCCACCGGGAAACTCGATGGCAATGCGTTCGAAGAACAAGTCGTCGGCGGCTCCATCTCAGAGAAGTACCTCTTTGCCTGCGACAAAGGATTCCACAGCGCATGTGAACGCGGACCACTAATCGGACACAAAGTCCTCGGTCTGCACATGGTCATCAATGATGGTGCAACTCACATGACGGATTCAAGCGAGCAAGCGTTCAAGATCGCGACGCAACAAGCCTTCCGGAAGGCATTTATGGAGGGGCAGCCGGCGGTGCTGGAGCCGCTGATGAAGACGGTGGTGACGGCGCCCAATGAGTTTCAGGGCAATGTGGTCGGGTTGCTGAATAAGAGGAATGCGGTCATTCATGACACGGAGGTTGGCGTGGATGATTTCACCATCTATGCTGACTGCTCGCTGCATGGCATGTTCGGGTTTAGTGGTAATTTGTAAGTCGACCCTCAACTGTCGTGGTACTGATGGTGGGCCGTGTTTTGCTGACTGATCTCTGGCGGCAGACGTGCAGCAACTCAGGGCAAAGGCGAATTCTCGATGGAGTTTAGCCACTACGAGCGTGCTCCTGGTCAGATCCAGAAGGAGCTCATACAGAAGTATCTCAAGGCCCAGGCGGAGAGGAATAAGAAATGAAAGGAATCGAAAGCGGGAAGAGCATGAGCAAGATGGTATTGCGGAACCGAGTCTCGTCCGTCCATATTAGGCGACTGCCATTTGGGGGGTAGTGGAAGAACCCTTACGAAAAGGTCAGTGTATCCACAATTTATCGAGATCGGTCGAGGAAACAATCTCGCAAGGAATGCGTTTTAGATGGCTTGCGGGTCATCATCGCAAGAGGAGAAAGCGAACAGGTCCACAATTGGTTGACTTGGAATCGGTCTGGACGACTGAGATCTTATATGTACGCATAGCTTCGGAGTGGATGTCCTGTATCACAATATAGATCATATCCACACCTCACCACCCAAGTCTTCTTTCTGGCATCCGCATCGTCGATGCTCGGGCTCCTTTACATTTGGAAATGATAGGTGCCTTTTGGCGCCACAGCTGCGTGGGAGACAAGAGAGAAGTGTTCACCAGATGGGCGTCCATCGGGGGGCTAGTTCTTGTTTCGAATGTCCATTCCTTATTTGGTTTGTTTGTGGCCACTCCTTTTCTCTCTCTCTCTCTCTCTCTCCCTTACAAGCCTGACAGGAAGCGATGCAGAGGAAAGAAACACCCAGATCGGTCAGAAGAAGCAACGGGTAGCAAGCAGCACGTGGACGAGAAGCAAACCCACAGCAAGTCCGCGTTTAATTCAGAATTTCTAAAAAGGAGTGTGTGCCGATTCTCCAACCAGTGCAACCAAAACAAAACAAAACAAAAAGGACCCATGCATGCGGCCGCAAAACCCCAAGGACCCCCCGGGCTGACTGCCTCCACAAAGAAACTCCCCAAAGAAGCGCGAGTTAACTAGACCATCTGGATCAAAAACCGATCAGCCTCCTCACTCCCTGGCTCCCCTGACTACTCAATTTGGCGCATGACAGCGCCCCGCTCACGGCACACAGACAGTCGTCGACAGCAAGGGCACCTCCTTGCAGAGATCCGGCCCATACCCGAACGGGTTATTGCAGAGCGCGTTGCAGGTCTGACCCGTGGGGACGAAAACCAAGAACTCGTAGTTGGGCATGTGGATGCGGAAGTCGTTGCCGTTGCCGGATTTGAAGCCCGCGCGACAGGCGCAGTGGAATTTCGTGCCGGTGTTGATGCACGAGGTGGTTATGTCGCAGCCGTTAAGGCCGGAGATGGGGTTGCAGGTTCCGCATGTGCCTGGGTTTGGGTTGGGATTTGGGTTGGGGTTTGGGTTGGGATTTGGGTTGGGGTTTGGGTTGGGATTGGGATTCGGGTTTCCTCCTGGGCCGCCATTCCCACCATCTCCGCCTGAGCCTCCCGAGCCACCATTCCCACTGTTGTTTCCGCCGTTGTTGTTGCCGCCATTCCCTCCCTGGCCGCCACTCCCACCATTCCCTCCATCACCGCCGGGGTTGTTTCCAGGTCCTTTGTCAGATCCTCCCGGTCCACCCTGACCTCCATCTCCTCCTGGTCCGCCTGGACCTCCATTCCCAGAGTTATCCCCCCCATTGTTGTTCCCACCGTCGCCACCGTCGCCACCTGGACCGCCATTACCTCCTTCGCCGCCCTTTCCGCTGTCGGCGGGAAGGTGGCGGATTTCGAGGGTGGAAGGGTTGAAGGGGGAGGGGGCGGCGGCGGTCATGGCGGCTAGGATAGCGGCCGTAAGGACGGCGTATTTCTTGAGGGTGGGCATTGTTGTCCAAATTGGTTAAGGACGAGGGGGAGGGGGTTTGGGTGTATAAAGGAAGGAGGTTATGAAGTGATGATGTGAGATGATCAAAGAGCAGGAGGAGGAAACGAAGATAGATATATTGCTGAAAAGACACAGACACAGGAGATGTGAAAGAAAAGGCTGTTTATGCTGGATGGATATCAAAAACAGATAAGAGCACTACAGGGAATACGCCACCTTTATGTACTCACAGCTCTGACTCTGGCACTGCTGCGCATTTCTATAAGTGGGAACAATGGCCACGGCGAGCAACATAGAGACCATGGATAGAACGAGTAGGCCTCACATACGAAGGACGTTCACCTTGAGTTCTTGGCCCTGGGTAGATGTTTGACTGGTCGCTCCCTGTTTGATCAGTCAGGCAGCGCCTCACGAGAAAAGAAGTCAAACTGGTGGACCGAAGCCATTATCCATTTCGTAACACTCGCGTGAAGTTCCAGAGCAAATGGATCGAATACACGAAGGTGGAAGCCTGAAAGGGGTGACGGGTGGAGGCTGAGCGAGGAGCCTCAAGGCCTGCCAAGAATGCGGAGGGAGCTAGGCTCGTTTGGGGGGTTCCTATTTCTGGACATCTTAGTCTTTGACAGCACATCCAGCAGGTTCAGGTGCGCAGTCGGTACGGAACGACAGCGTCTGAACTTCAGGCACAGAAAGTATTCTGTCCCCAGTTTAGACTGCTTGTGAGTTGCAGTGTAGTCTTCTAAGGCGAAAAATCCTTTTCGGCTCGATAATGCCTCCGGATGGACGATTGAAGAAGAGCCAGCGTCACACACCTACGAGCAGTTGAACACGGAAACACGCGCCTTACCAATGGTACGAGATGCCCGCCAGCCGGTTTTCAGGATGATAGAGCTTGCGGAGATGGTCACTGAATTTGGACGAACTCGAACAGGCCCCAGCAGGGTCCCCAATCATCATGCGCACAGATCCATATGCTACATGTTCATCTCATCATCAGTGTCTCCGGCTTCAATGAACACGAGTCTCGTGCCATTCGCGGCTCTTTGCCAGATCTAATTCGGGGAGTGTCAGTTTTGCTCTCCATTGTCTGTCAGTGTCTGATTGGATGCAACTTACGTCTAATAGTTCGTACTCCTCAATCACCTGCTCCAGTTGATCTTGAGTGAAACCTTTGGCGACCACTCTTTCGGTGATTTTCCGAATGCTCAATTCTCCCCTGCTTCCGTCGCCAACGGCAGCCGCGCCACTGTCTCTCATTCCTCTAATTAGATTGTAGATCTTGGTGCTGTTGCTTTGGTCGCCTTGGCCTCTTGAGTCGTTGTAGAGACTGGCTTTGCTGACCTCAACAAGTCTTAATGCTTCGTCGACATCTTCGGTGACCACTTGGTCGCTGAACCTCAATCTTGCCAGAGCTTGCGACAGTCGAAGGATTCCAAGCAGAGTTCTGAGAGAAGTATGAGTGAAATGCTTCTTACTACCCTCATCGCGCTTCTGCTGTTGTCGCATCCTGACATACGCGCCGACCATGTAGTCTGAAACCGACTTCGGCACATTTGGGCGGTAGCTGCGAGCCTGAGCTATGTATTGCCTGACTTCGTGTGGAGTGAATACGACGCCATCGGTGTCTGACTCAGGATGCCGATTGTGCATGTGCACATAAGCAACGTGGTTGGCTAGCTGCTCATCAGTGTCTCGAGACGGCGTGTCTAATATCAGGAATAGAACGTCGAAACGAGATAGCAGTGCCGCAGGGAGATTTATATTTTCAACCGGTGAAATTCTTGGATTGTATCGTCCGTACAACGGGTTGGCCGCTGCGAGGATGGATGTCCTTGCATTCAGTGTCGTGGTGATTCCTGCCTTTGAGATGGAGATCGTCTGTTGTTCCATGACTTCATGAATTGCTGTTCTGTCTCCGTCGTCCATCTTGTCAAATTCGTCTATGCAGCAAATGCCATTGTCGGCCAAAACAAGAGCGCCTCCCTCGAGAACCATCTCGTCTGTCACAGGGTCACGCATGACTGCTGCTGTCAGACCCACACCACTGCTCCCTCGTCCAGTGGTGTAGACCCCTCGTGGGGCAACCTTTGTGATGTATTTCAGTAGCTGCGATTTGGCTACTCCAGGGTCACCCATTAGACAAATATTGATGTCACCTCGAATTCGCATTCCGTCGCCCATCTCTTTTGTGACGCCTCCAATTAAAAGCAGAAGAAGAGCTTTCTTCACGTCGAGGTGGCCGAAAATTTCGGGTGCAATGGAGCGGGACAGATATTCATACATATGACCAGACGATTTGTATTGGTCGATTCTGCGGAGAGTCCTCGCATCCATCAAAAGGTCTTGATATGCTTTCTTGTGCTGTGTGATATGCTGGGCTTCCAGATACGTATCTGTCAGGAGTCCTGCTCGAATGGCTCTGAATCCAGTGTATGGAGTTGGCAAGAAGATTCCAGCGACATCAATAACATCTCCAGGATTGATCTGGCGGGTCAGCCCGCCGTGACAGTGGATTGTCAGTGTTCTAGGAATATGGCCAACTGGCACTTGATCTGCCATTTCCTGAATTTTGACTTCTTGAAATGGCAAAAATTTGGATGCTCGAGTGGATGGGAAGAGCTGGCCTTTGCTATCGTTTTTCTGACATTCAGGTGAGGGACAGACCTGCATGGGTGTGAATTGTTTCGTAGTGACGGGCTGGAATATTTCGCAGCCACAGCGATCGCAGGTGAATGCATGTATACGTATGGCAGGCTTCACATCTGACACGCGAGTGGTGATTCCTCGTACAGTAATAAGATGTCCCAGGTGCTCGCCTTTGACATTGCGGACAGCCAAAGCTTTCGTGCTACGCTCACTGCTTGAACCTGAAGGAGTCAGAGGTTTGAAATTGAGGTTATATCGTCGAGTCAGCTCTGCCGGAAATGTTGAAACTGGTAATGCGGTGTCCATGTCTGCTTCCATCGCCTGTGACATGGTCTGGTTCCGTTTCTCTCTTTGTGACATGACAATATCGAGGACGTCATCTTTGAAGCTGTGGAGGATGTCAGCATCTTGGTCCAGACACGTGGTTCTCCAACCTACGAGATTTCTCTGCTCTCTTTAGGCATCACCTTGTCCACAGCCTCTGAAAATATATCGACGTAGTGCTTTGTATTATTCGTTATTGATTCAACTAGCTTCAATTTATGCTCGTCACCTAAAGATCGCTCATACTGAAAGCGCAGCAGGTATCAGCATCACATTCACCAAGAGGTCACCAAAAAAGGCTCACCAAGTCAACGTCATCTAGCTCAATCAGTATGTTTGACTTGACTCGATCGGCGATATCTTGTAGCAATGTCATGTATTTCCTTTTGTGCTTCCGACTTCTGTCTTCTCTTCTTGGTCGCGTCCCGTCCCCGTTTCCCGAGTCGTCCATAAAGTCATACTCGTCGCTGGTGCCATCACCATCAATGTGAAGCCCATCGATTATTTCAGCTGCTATTTCTTCGGATGTAGACTCTGATGACTTGAAACTCTCGAGAAAGTCTCTGAATGCTTCTTGCTGCGCTTCGTAATCGACGGGGGCACGATATTGTAGGAGCGCCATGTTAGCAATTGGGCAACGTAACGATGGGCACACGAAGGTGAGTATGAGATGCTACCCAAGGCGACAAGGTGTACGGAGTTGTGTGGTTTTGCAAGAGTTGCCGCACCTCTCCCTTCGGTGGTTGGAGATCAATTTACGCGTCCAAAGCGCGTCGAGATTTGGCGCGTCAGTCCAGAAAGAACCTGCATTAGCTCAGCCCTCGGAGCTCAACTTACCTCGGCTACGACGGTGATCTTTTTGTTTGCGCAGCTGGACAGATCTCGACCCAGGAGTTCGTGCTGGATCCTACAGCTGAATGCAGGATAGACCTGAGACTATGACTTCTACAACTGAAGGGACAACTCTCACCTTGAATGCTCGAGATGACAGAGGAAGACCTTGGGCCTCACTTCTTTGACCGCAGGCTCGAGCCAACCCCCCCTGAACGCTGTACTGACGGACTTTCGCAGGGTGCTCGAGGACGCACAGCATGGCTCAATCGTCGAGGAAGCCGTCGACGAATGCCGGAATTGCCCTTGTGTCTCTGAAGAATTGCCTAGTTAACCTACCTGCGTCTCTGGTTTCGGTACTCGGTAATGCAAATACAGCGGCCCAGAATGTTGTCATCGAGCTTCAGTACAACTCACGATCTGTGTCGAGTGGCACATCTGCAAGTAGAAACGGTACTGGCTCTCAGAAATTAGTCTATGTTGGCTGGACTGGCATGCCGAGTCGGCGACGTCCTACACCCGTTATCGGCAGGACTGGCTACGCAAATGGAGCAAGAGAACAAGAAATATCCACACTCGAGATAGATTCAACGTTTGCTGGTCTGTTAGGTCTTATAGAAGGACAGAAGGTCGGCATTTTTCTTCATTTAGATCCGCCAGTCGCATATACCGTCAACATCGAACCACTGACGCCGGCTGATTGGGAAGTCATTGAATTGCACGCCAACTTCTTGGAGCTCAATCTTCTCTCCCAGGTTCGCGCTCTTCCCAATCCAAGCTACTCGGCTACTGCTTCTGTTGAAGCTGAGCATTCCCATCCCCTTGTTCTACACCTTTCGCCCACGTCCACTGCCACCGTAATTGTCACATCACTGACACCACCGATTCCAAATTCGTCGCCTTTCGCTAAGATAGCGTCTGATGCAGAGGTCATTGTTGCACCAAAAGTCCGAGCGAGATCTAATCGAAGTGTCAGAGAAGATGATCGAAGCATCGCGAGCACAGGTCGCAGAAGTGGCAGGAGTGGTGGAGGCTCTCTACGACCCGGAATTTCTACTGGCAAAGATATTTTCTTCCTCCGCGGCGTCGACCGTGCGGCCTGCCATGAATGGTTCTGCTCTGATGATGAACCAGACACGAGGAAAGGCCTTTGTGTCTGGGTACACGATGACGTTCTCGCACAAGACGCATTGAAAGGAAAGAAATGGGTCGCGGTATCTATCGTCAGACCTGCAGGTCTAAGAGCCCAACTTGACCAACACCAGATGCAGCAGCTGAAAGAGCAAGAGTCAAGTGAAGCTGGATTACCGGCTTCAAGAATCGTTGCTGAGCTCAGGTCCTGGCCAGATGCACCACATGAGCATCACGCGGCACTATCATCAACATTATGCTCGGTTCTGGGATTTGAAAGAATGGTTGGCTGTATAATCAGGCTTGAACCAGCACAATCACCACTTCAGAGAAGTGAAGTCAAGTCAATCAAGTTCTATCCCTTTGTGCCAGACTCATCGTCCAAGAAAGAAGGCTTGAGGTTCGGAGGAGACACCAAATTGTCGAGACAAGCCGTCGCAAATCTCGTCAAAGAGATTTACGGAGCAGAAAATGGCCTTCTTCAAGGACCCATCTCGGACGGAATGTTACTCCCACCATCAGACGAGCCCACTACAATGTTTCGCTGTTTGGGTGGTATAGTCCGTTTCGAACCTTTGAGCGGAAAAATTCGAGAGAAGCCATCTGCATGGTTGCTAGGGGCGGAACACAATCTGATGTTCGATGCACAGTCTGAAATACCACGGGCAATGCCGCCAAGCACAATCTTCCCAACTTTTGATCCCGGACTGCCCAAAGAATCACCGGAACTGGTTGGCATCGACGCGACTATCAGAGAATGTATGGCTGATCTTAGACTTGGCTCTTCAATTCTGCTGACTGGTGGAATTGGATCTGGCAAGACAAGTCTTGCTCACTTTCTGTGCCAACGACTGAGCAATGAGCGTCTCTTCAACACCACATATTTCTCCTGTCGCAAGCTTCTTACTGACGAGACTCGAGTCTCGCACATCAAGGATACCTTCACGAGACTGTTCATGTCAGCCTCTTGGTGTGCAAGATTAGGCGGAAAGTCAATCGTTGTCCTCGACGAGCTTGACCAGATCTGCCCTGCCGAGACCGAACTTCATGTCGGCAACGATAATGGACGCAGCAGATTAATCACTGAAATCCTGTGCTCTATCGTGCGATGTTACTGTACCCCGGGCTCAGGCATTGCGTTACTCGCCATTGCTAAGTCGAAAGACACTTTGAACCACATCATCATCAGTGGCCATATCGTGGGCGATATAATCGCTCTTAAAGCACCAGACAAAGAAGCTCGTCGAAGAATCCTTACGAAACTCACCGGCGAAACCACAATGAGCATGCAAAAGGCTCCAAATGGGCATCTTCGCACCAGTAGCAAGAAGTCCGACAACATCGGTCAAAACTCGTGGATGGAACCTTCCCACATCGAATCTGCCTCCTCCGCCCCTCCAAGCGACCGCATCATCCTATCCCCATCTCTCGACCTCCTCGACCTAGCCGGCCGCACAGACGGCTTCATGCCCGGCGACCTTTCCCTCCTCGTCCACCGCGCCCGCAACGAGTGCCTAACTCGCACCATCTCCTCCTCCAACCCGGACCTCCTGACCACAACAACAGACCAACTCACTCTAACCAAACTCGACTTCACAGCCGCCCTCCAAAACTTCACCCCCACCTCCCTCCGCAACGTCCCCCTAACCCACTCCACCACCACCTTCGCCTCCGTAGGTGGCCTCCACCACATCCGCGCCACCCTCCTAGAAACCCTCCTCTACCCCACCAAATACGCCCCCATCTTCGCCAAATCCCCCCTCCGCCTCCGCTCAGGCCTTCTCCTCTACGGCTACCCGGGCTGCGGCAAAACCCTGCTCGCCAGCGCCGTCGCAGGTGAATGCGGGCTTAACTTCATCAGCGTCAAGGGCCCCGAGATCCTGAATAAATACATCGGCGCGAGCGAGAAGAGCGTGCGGGATCTATTTGAGCGGGCCCAGGCCGCGAAGCCTTGTGTTCTATTCTTCGATGAGTTTGACTCCGTTGCGCCAAAGCGGGGCCACGATTCGACAGGCGTGACGGATCGAGTGGTTAACCAGCTGCTGACTCAAATGGATGGTGCGGAGGGATTAGAAGGAGTCTATGTCTTAGCTGCGACGAGTAGGCCCGATCTCATCGATCCTGCGTTGTTGAGGCCGGGGAGGTTGGATAAGAGTCTCCTGTGCGATATGCCGGATTGGGCGGACCGGCTGGATATCCTGAGGGCGGTTAGTGCGAAGTTGGCGTTGGAGGCGGAGGTGCAGGAGCGGCTAGACGAGGTCGCAGAACGGACGACTCGGTTCAGTGGCGCGGATTTGCAGGCGTTGATGTATAACGCGCATTTGGAGGCTGTGCATGAGTTGATTGGGGATCATGAGCACGAGCCTTCTTCTGCCGCTGCTGCTGCTGGGAAGGAGGGGGTGAACGGGACTACAAATCGAAAGACTCCGCAACTGAGAAGATCCTCCACCTCCACGAAGAAAAGGGCCAAAAACCACGATTTCATCCAATTCCTTCACGACCCCGCCGCCGACGCCGAAGCCCGCGCCTCACTGACCAGCACGGCGCTGGAATCTCGCGTCGTGGTGGAGGAGAAACTCGCGGCGATGACAATTGCCCGGAAGACGGAGAGGCGGCGGCGACGGCTGGCTGAGTCTGGTGAGGAGGACCCGGACGGTTACTTGCATGGTGGAAGAGGACAGAAGAAGAAGAAGAAGAAGAGTGAAGATTCTAAGCAAGAAGTGGTGATTACGTGGGGGAATGTTGAGCAGGCTCTGGCTACGACGAGGAGTTCGATTAGTGAGCAGGAGCGGAGGAGGTTGGGGGCGATTTATCGTGAGTT
>JAABUK010012708.1_pt1 | contig 10675 bp, 13 predicted proteins | sample 5559141 | NCBI WGS metagenome assembly JAABUK01 (sample SAMN10711869, study PRJNA513367) | rock metagenome | isolation source: Antarctica rocks | place: Antarctica: Victoria Land, Pudding Butte nord | collected 2016-01-03
GCGCAGCCCGGCTCGCGGCTCCGGGCACGAATCTCGGCGCGCTGCAACGGGGTCAACTCGACGCGGATCATGGCGAGAAACCTCCTCGCCCACTATTCTACGACCTAATTACGTCGACCTGCTTAGAACCCCGGAGTCCGGTTATCGGTGGGGCATTTCGCTTTTTCTTCCCGTCGCGAGCTACGTGGATTTTTTCTTTTAAGATGTGGTTGCTGACAAGTTCTCGTCGGGTGAGCAACGCAGGTGAGGCACGTGCGGCGGTCCCCTCGTCAGCGCTTCATGCGCCTCACCTGCGCTGGTCGAGAGCTCCCGTTGAGGTCAGTGGTATGTAGTGGTTGTTAGTCATGAAAAATCCGCTCAGTGTGAGCTGCGAATGGCTTTGAACGAAACCAAAGCCCACCCGAAACGGACGAGTCGTTCAAACGTTATCGCACGTATCCCTTCTACTGTTTGATTGATTATGTCAAGATGGGTTCTTCTTCGAGCGGGGTTCCTTCGATGGCGGAGATCAGGACGTTGGCGACGCGCTGCACCTCACTGAGGTTGGCGCGCAGGCGCTTGGGGTCTTCGCCCCAGGTGGCGATGTACGGAAAGCTGTAATCTCCGGTGTCGAGCCCGAAGTGATTCATCGTCACAAACGCCGTTGACTCCGCCACCACCTCGGCGTCCTTGCGGTCGTTCTCGCCGTTGTGATTGGCGACGTAATGGCCGGCCTCGTGAACCAGCGTCTTGGTCTTGGAGATGTTGAGCGGATCGCCTAAGGAGTATTCCTCCCCGGTGTCTTCATCAACATCCGTTGGTCCGCGGCGAATCACGATCTGGTTCTTACCGGGGCTCCAGTAGCCCCTGGCGTGGCCGTGAATCTCCTTGCTCTCCATCAGTAGCCCTTCGTCGATCAGCCACCTGGAAAGCCGTTTGTTGACCTCACACGACACATCGGTGACCTCTTCCGACTCAATCGCATCGGGACGTTGCGGAAGCGGTTCGCCATCGGTGGCAGCGACATCGAACACGTTGCCGAGGCCAAACCCGGTGACGCGGTACCCCTCCTCCCCGGTGTCGGGGTCCTCCATCTTCTTCTTGAACGGGACGAAAATCTTAATCGCCTGCTCGCCCTTGCGCACCTGGCGGCCGAGCTCCTGCCATTTGCGGTAGCCGGCGACGCAGGTGGCGTCTGGGTTTTGGGCGTGGATGAGGAGCGAGTTGGCGAAGGAGTATTGGTGAAACTTGGCCATCGTCTTGAGATAAGCCTGATAGCCCTCGGAGGTGAGAAGACCTTCGACACCGGCTTGCAATGTGTCGAGGACCTGGCGCTGCTTGTCCGTCCTGGCGTCGTACACGTCGACGATCGACGGGGTTTGAACCGCCGCTTCGCTTATAGGCGGTGCGGTGATCGCTTCCTGATAACTATTCGATTTTTCCTGCATGAATTAGGTGATCGAGGCGAGGATTTGCGCCCCACATGGGTTGTCACCCCAGCTACCCTAGACGATTGACGAGATCGTATTCCGGCAGCCGCGTCTATCTATTTCCGCCACTCGATCCTTTGCATCATAGTGAATAACTAGAGTTATGTCAAATAATATGGTTCTTCTAATGGCGGCGGCTCCGCATCGCTCATAAGCGCTTCCATGGCGAGCAGACTGTCCACTTCCTTCGTCACGTCTTCCCGAGGCCGCAGGTATTTCTGGGCGTACCGCTCACGCAGCTCCGCAATCCGCTCACGGGTGGCGTTGCTCCCCACGGTGGGCGTCTTCACTCGGGCGATGTGAATGGCGGGCTTGCGCCAGAACCACCAGGAGCGGTCCATATGGGGGTAGCGCACCATGATGTGGCGCGGCCGCAGCGATTGCAGCTCCGTGGCCATCTTCTCGAAGGTGTCCTGCACGCCGAAGAACTGCTGGCTGACGCGACCGGATTCATCGGAGGTGGCGAACTTGATCGCCAGCGGGTCGAACTTGGTGAAGTTGGGAGCCATCACGCGGGCGTCTTGAAACCCCAGGGAGAACGCCACTCGGGTCGTATTCTGGAGGGCGTTGGCCAATCGCTCGGAGAGTTGACCCCAAGTTTGATGCGCCAGCCACAGCGTGAGCTTGTACTTGCGCGCCAGGGAAAGAATCCGCCCCAGCGCCCCTTCGGTCGTGGCGCTAAACATAGAGAACTCATCGAGGAAGAGATGATGCGGGATGCGATCGCTTTCGCGCATGTCGGCGCGGGAGAGGCTCGCCACTTCGTAGCCGTGCGAGATCAGCGCCCCCAGAAACTTCTGGGTCTGCTCTTCCAGTCCGCCCAGATCGTAGATGGCCGATTGCCCCGAATCCATGATCTTGCGAAAGTCGAGCGCGTTCTCGGTTTGGCCGATCGTGTAGCGCAGCTCGTGCGGCTGGACGAGGTCGAAGACTCTTCTGAGCGATGAGCCCGCCTGGTCGAGCTGATCCTTGATCGAGAGGCGGTCGAAGGTGGCGTGGAAGAAGTGTTTGACGAGGGGATCGGTGACGTGAGAGAGGAGCTCCGCCCGGTAGCGGTTGTCGGAGACCAAGAGCGGAAAGGCGGCGAACGGTAAGCGGTTCTCGATGAGGGTGTGGCAGCCGGCGAGCATCACGTTCTCAAACATCGGCGCATTGCCATCCGCTAGAGCTGGCCAGACTCTTTTACACGCTTCAACCATGATCGAAGCGACTTTGTCATCAGGGTAGGGTTGTCTGAGAACGTTGAATGGAACAAAGCGGTCGCGGCGTCCAAAGTCGATGAAAAACAGGCGATCGTCTGCGAGTCCGCGATCCGCGAGCATCCCAAGCACGTCGTCCGCAAGGTCAGAGTGTGGGTCGACGAGTGAACAGGCGATGCCTTGTGAGACGAGTTCGACGAAGCAGTGGGCGAGGAACTTGGACTTTCCTTGACCCGTGAGCCCAATGACGTGCTTATGGCTTGTAATCCCCGGTCCTTCGAGCCGGAGCTTTTTACGCCGCCACCAGGGGTCTTCGCGGCCGATGAGGAGCTTCGTTCTCCACATTAGCCGAGCACGTCCTCCCACAGCGGCGATTTGGCGGTTTGGAACGGCATCTCCCAGCTATGAGAGCCAAAGAAGATGCGCGGGTCGGTCTCCTCGGGGGCGAGGAGCGTGAAGCGGAAGACGCGCGCCCATGACTGGGATCGCTTGCCCAACGCCGCTAATTCAAGCTCCGTCCACTTCTTCAGATCGGCGATCCGCTTCTCGGCCGGTTCGATCCGCACGCCTTCTTTCGGCCGCACCACCGTCATCACGGTCGTCGAGCTGTAGCCGAAGGTCTGCTTGTAAGGCGAGGGATCGCCGGAGAGGGCGGCGACGTAGGCGCGGATCTTCGATCGCCATTTGGTGCTGACCTCCGTGCCGCGGTCAACCTCGATGCAAAACGTGCGGTAGGGCGCGCCCTGAAATCCATAGGCCACCCAGCCGTCCGGGACGACGTCGAAGCGTTTGCCGTCCTGCTGAACCGTGATGGGCGCTTTGTGCAACAGCTCGTCGCTTCTGAGACCAAGGAGGGGAAACACGCCGCCGGTTCGACGGGTCAGCAGTTCGCAGGTCACGAGCGTTTCGTTGACGGCGATGGTGTGCTCGAGAATCCAGGGTTGGGGCGCGCGCAGATGCACGGCGCGGGGCAGCTCGGTCGCCTGGCGTTCGAGCAGTTCGCGCCGGCCTTTGTTGGTGAAGGTCCACACGCGGGGATTCTTGCCGGTCGAATTGAGCCGCAGCCAGTTGTCGTCGTGGGCCAGTCCCGCGTGCTTGAGCGCCTTGAGCCACTGCGTGACAAAGGTGGCGGAGCCGGGGGCGTAGAGCAGCCGGCGCACTTGCTCGGCGGTCAGATAGCCGTAGCGGCCCAGGGCGAAGAGGATGGCGCGGCCAGGGGCGAACTCCAGGGGGGCGGCCTGTTGGCGCGCCTTGGTGCGTTGGTAGTCGTCGGAGCGGTAGCGGCGGGAAGTGGGTTGCATAGGAGTTTCATCTACCGTAGCACAACTAGACATAACAGTCAATGCGGCTCGAATTCCGGCGGACCGTCGCCCTCGTCGAAGAAGAGGTGGTCGGTTCCTTCCTCCCTCATCGGCGGAGCGCTGGCTCGTTGGGGAATCTGCGCGATCAACGACGTGGCGGCGGGGCTGTAGTCAAACGCTTTCATAATCGCGCTGCGCGCATGACGATCCAGACCCGCCAGCTCGTTGAGAACGAGCGAGTGGATAGATTCATCCGGTTGGGCGCACACCGGCGCGGTTCGTTCAGGCTTCCAGCGTGTCTGACCGGAGGGAGGCTCAAGCGTCTTGATGGTGTGCTCGACGGTCTCGTCTTTGAGTCGCAGCTTCACCCTGGCCGTGAAGGGATCGAGATGGGCGAAGGTCGCCTCGGGAGAAAAGTCAGACCAGGCTTTGACTCTCATCGGTTTGACTTTCAGGGCAAGCGCCACCTGAAACGCTCCAAGCCGCTCGAACTCGTTCCAGAAGGAAATCGATGGCGCTTCCCCCGTCTGGTCTTGGACCGCCGCCCAGTACCGCGAGAGCTGGCGCTTCTGCTCATCGACTTTCTGACGGATCGCGAGCATGTCCGGAGTCTTGCCTTCCTGCCGGATTGCCCGTGAGCGTTGGACCGGGTAGGCGTCGAGAAAGTCGCGGATGGCATGAAAGCTGGTCATGCCACGAGGGTCGTCGATGCCCTTTTTCTCGAGAATCTCATAGAGGTTCGGCGGGGTCACCATGGTCGTCGCTTCCCCGCGAAACTCACTGGAGAGTTCCCGGCTGTCCCGGCCGGAAACCTCGAACACCACGAAGTTGCGACAGCCCATTGCGGCGTCGCGGGCTTCCTCAGAGAGCTGGTTGCGCCGCTGGTGCGCCATCAGCACGCCTAAGCCGAACTTGCGCAGCTGCTCGATCATCTTAGCGAAGACCGGCGTGGCGAAGAGCTGGAACTCATCGGCAAAGAGGAGGAAAGGGCGCCGTTGGGACTCAGGTATATCGATGCGCGACCGAGTCGCCCAGGCGATCTGTTCAACGATCGTCGCTCCAAGCAACGCCACGCCGCCATCTCCCAGGCGGCCCTCAGGAAGCCGGAAGATCAGGATCTGACCACTATCCATCGCACTGCGAAAATCAACTTGCTCGTAGGCGCCGTTGACGATCCGCTCGACGGCGGTATCGAGGAGGTAAGGCTCAATCTTGTTGAGGATCGTTGCTCGGCTTTTTTGCTTATTGGCCTCGGTGAGTGGTTCGTATTCGTGCCGCCAGTAATCGACGACGCGCCGACTGGACACTCGCTTCATGCGCTCGGCCCGCAGCTCTGGCCTGCGCATGAAGTCCGGGCAATCGGCGAGCGTGCCGCCGGTGGCGGCCATCACGTAGGCGAGATTGCGCAGGGTATTCTCTAAGTTGGGTCCCCAGGAGGTCCCGCCCCACGCTCGCTTGAAGACCTGGACGGCGCTGCCCGCCGCGAGATTGATGCCGTGGTCGGTGCCGTCGTTATGGAACATATTAAGACCGAAGAGATAGCGCTCGTCCGAGGCGTCCATGAAGCGCACCTGGGATTGCCGGTGCTCGGGCACGAGCGCCAGCAGCTCCAAGGACGCATCGCCAGCCGGATCGAGAAAGCACAGCCCCCGGCCTTGCTCCATGTCCTGGCGCATCATCGAGAGCAGCAGGCTCGTCTTGCCGGTGCCGTTCTTGCCGACCACATACGTGCCGCTCATCCGGGAGATCAGCGGCAGACCAACCTCCTCGCCAGAGGACATATCCCCTCCAAACACAACACTATCCATCGCGCCCCTCCAGTTCAGCAATCACCACCGCCATCATCTCCTCAGGGGAACGCTCGTGCAGCTTTTTTCGGCTGGAGAAATCGAGATAAGCGATCTGGAGCATTGCGTTCAGGCTGTTGCGATGCGCCTTCGGCCCGGTCTCGATAAGGTCGGCCATGCGTGCCGACCACCGCATCCAAGCGCGGACGCGCTCCTCTTCGGCCTCTCGCGCTGCTTGCGCCTGTTGATCTCGTTTGCGTTGCTCTTGCTCCTTGCGCTGGTCCTCTTTCTCTTTATACGCCTGAGCGACGCGGGTCTGCGTGGTATGGACGTCTTCTATGAACGCAATGATCTGGGCCGTCGCATATCCCGGATACGCGATGGCAAGCTCTCGTGCCCTAAAAGTGACGCTTTTCTCATAACCGTAACGGCCGCTGCCTGCGTGAACCGGCGCTCCGTAGAAGAACAGCGGGCATGGGCTCGTCGGCGCCATGATAGAGATACCGAGCGTCATTCCCGTGCTCCAAAAGAAAGCGCACCGTCTCTACGTGGCCGGCCTGGGCCGCGAGGAACACCGGCATGTTCCCCTGACATGGGAGATTGACGGGGAGTCCGATTTCATCGACAACTTGCAGGAACTCCACCCAGCCGTCTTGCGCGGCGCGGTGGATGTAGGTGTGGGGCGGCCGCTCATTATCAAGCAGATATGGATTGGTCTCAAGGAGACCTCGGCAGGCTGCGAGATCACGGCCGACAAAAGCTGCGTCGAACTCTGCCTTCCGTCCGTCCATCACACCACTTCCTTGACATAACTAGAAGATGTTGCTAGAGTAAACCTAATTCTACTATGTCCGCCGAACACACCATCCACCAGTTCCCTGAGCCAAACTGGGATATGTCGGAGCCAGACCCCTGGGATGCCGTCTTCGCCCAGTCCGATCATGACGACCATCTCATCGACGTCGCCCTGCATCAGCAAACCCCGCCGCCGCAACCCAGTGAACTGCGAACGAACACCGAAACCGCTTCGAACACCAAAGCAGAACCGGAACGCAAGGTACGGGTCGAGCTCTCAGGCCGCGTCGGTCGCGATCCCCGCGCCCGGGAAACGACCAGGGGCGTGCTCATCGTCAAGTTTCCCCTCGCCGAACACCCGGACGGTCACGAGGACGAAACGACCTGGCACACGATTGTCTCCTTCAAGAAGCGCGCTCAAAAAGTGATCGAAACCGTCCATAAAGGCGACCAGGTCAAGGTGATCGGCTACCTGAGCGAACGCGCCTACAACGGCAAGACGATCAAGGAGATCAACGCCGTGGTTGTCAAGCCGCCGAAGGCGAAAGGGGGAGGTGAAAAACCGTGAAGGACATAGAGATCAAGAGAATCAAGAATGGCTATCTTATCGATCCAGCAGACGGTATGTTCCCAACCGAGCTGACGATTGCCTGTAAGACGTGGGAAGAAGTGGTTGAAACCATAGCCTCACTCAACCCCGACAAGCAAGAGTCATAACCCCGCAGGGTCATCTAAAACACGGAGAAGGAGAGTCCGAGAGGAATGCTCCGGGTTTTCGGTTTCGCCCCCATCGGGGGAATGCCTGACGACGACAGGGGAACAGAATGAGGATGAGGTGTGAACGAGGACGAATGATGTTCGACTGGAGGAGGAGAGGCAAGGGAAAAGCTGGAGCGGAGAGGCAATCATCGACGGGCCAACTTCCCCCTTGCCGCAGGCCGTTCCTCTCGGTCATCCTCGGGATCGAGCCCCGCCGGGTCCCGTGCCCCATCACTAGAACTTAACCTTCTAGCGCATACCTCTAGCGACTTTTCTTCGTTTTGAAGCGCTCGGGGTGCAGGTGCCGCTCCATGTCATCGAGTTTTTTAGTGCGTTCTTCAAGTTCTGAAATCGTCATCTGTTTCGGTGAAAAATTCGAAGTTTCTCTTTTCGAAAAATTCGAAAGCTCTCTGTTGTTTTCTGTTTGTTGTTCTCCTGTTTCTTGTGGGTTCTCCTGGAGAACTACCCGTAGTTCTTTTGGAGAACTAGGGTGGTTCTTTTGCAGAACTACCCCCTCGCCAAAAAACCGCAAGCGATAGACGTTGACATCCTGATCTCCGTGGTCGGAAAGCGAGCGTTCGATGACGAGGACGCCCTTGGCTACGAGGCCCTTTGCCCCACGCCAGACGGCTGAGCGGGACATGCCGGTGCCCTGGTCGAGCACCCGTCCGTCGCTGGTCGTGATGCCGGAAATGAGTTGATTGAAGGAGATTGCGTCTTCGGTCTTCTTGAATCCGAACGTTCGGCGGATCACGTAGAGCGCAACCCGCAGTTCGGACTCAGTAAGGTGAGGAGCCAGCTCGTCGAAGAACTCGTCGGGAACCTGCGTGTAGGTGGGGGATTGGAACCCGTTAAACATGTACTCGTCGGGCATGAAAAGCCTCCTGGGCGGTCTTGACCTAGCCGCAGGAGGTTGGTACGCTCAATCTTGCAAGGGATAGGGCGTCGGTTGGCCTACGGGTCGGCCGGCGTCTTCGTTTGTGCGTCTGCCTATCCTACGTCCTGGGTTTCCCCTGTCAACAACTTCCCCAACCAGTCCCAGCGAAAGCGCGTCTGATTAGGAACGCTTGCGATCTGAGGCTGAAGCGGAGTCTGCGCAGTTAGAAGACTTTGGGAGAGCTCCTCGACTCGACTATGTAAGGTCTGGAGCTCGTTGTCCTTACTGCTCATCGCCAGATGTAAGGCCTCGATCGTTTCATCTTTGCTCGCGATCACCTGATCCTTGGCCCGCAGGGCTTCCTCAAAGGCCGTGATGAGCGGGTGGATCTGTTCAATGACTGCTAGGTCGGTTGACGGTTCCTCGTGCGTTGGGGACAGTTCTATGGCCTCTGGGACCGGCTCCTGATAGGTGAGGGCGGCGAGCGTCTCCTCATAGGTCTTGCCCGCGTCGAGGAAACGCTTGGCCCGCTTGAAAAGCTCGAGGTCGTCCTGGTTGTAGCGGCGCTGGGCCATCCCCCCGGTTTGCGTCTGCGAGCTCTGCGCGCCAGGGGAGAGCAGCTCGGAAAAGCGCTTGCTCCAGAGGCGAAGCGACGGGGCGGAGATGCCGAGTTCTTCAATGATGTCCTTAGGCCTAAGCATGTAAGCGCTCCTGAGCGGTTGGATTATACACCGCTTATAGGCGGTTCAAACGCTTACAGATATGTTGACATAACTAGAGTGAACTGCTAACTTAAAAGAAGGTGAAGGAACGACAACCGGATCATAGTTACTATCGAGAGGAGATCGAGAAGTCGAAACGCCGACTCGCGGATCTGCATGAGCGTGGCATCGACGCCATGTCCAAATACGACGTCGAGATCGCGTATGGCGGCAATGGCCAGATGGCGCTCGACCAGGCCAAGCTGCTCGTTGGCAGTCACATCAATTACTACGGTGCTCGGCTGGAAGAGTTGGAGCCTGAGGTCCGGCAGATCGGTCTGTTTGGCGATGAAGTGGTCTTGGAGCGGGCTGTCGAGCATGACTTCTATGAGCCGGCTCCGGATGAGCACCTGGAGGACGCCTACGACCTGAGCCAAGGCGAAGGCTGGGACTTCAATGAAATCGAACAAGGAATGTATGACGATGACCCGTCACCCTATGGCGGAGCCTCCTCGGAAGAATGAAAGAAAACCATAGCTCCTATCGAGAAAAGATCGAACGATCGAAAGAGCGGCTCGCGGATCTGGAGGAGCGGGGCTTAGACGCGATGTCGCGCTCTGACATTGAGATCGCCTAGAGAGGCGACGGGCAGATGGCGCTCGACCAGGCGAAGGGGTTTATCCGCAGCCCCATCATCTCTGACACCGCTCGGCTCGATGAGCTTGGGGAAGAGGTCAGACAGCTCGACCTGTTCGGTCTGCCGGCCGCCGCAGACGTCTTCGACGCCCGCAGGGTGCGAGCTGGTGATCAAGCGACGAGTCGGGGGCGACGGGGGGAGCGGCGAACGAAAGGCCTCGCTTCACGACCCGTGCCCGCAAACCAGCACGTGCTGAAGGTCCGGCTATCTCCTCATCGCGAGATCGACGCGGACGGCCCCGGCTGCGTGACGTCATCCGCCGCCTCGCTGTTCAATCGCTACGCGATGTCTAACCATCGGCATCAGTGTTTGGAGTGAAGAAGTCCCTGATCGAGGCGCCTGAGGTTTCGCGCAACGTCAACCGGGGCCTCAGCCGTTTGCTGATCGCCGAGGGGCTGCTGCTGGAGACAAGGGAGCTGCCGGGCTCCGACCTGGCCGCTCACAAGAACGGGATTGACCCCCAGGAGGTGTCGGCCGAGTCGAGCGCCTTGGTCGCGCTCGATCACGTTGGCCTGCATACCGAGCATTCCGCGTTTGACTCTGTGGCCGGGTGGGCGGGGGACAGGCGGCCGCATCCATGCCAACCTCGGCGAGGTCCAGTGCGTCGCCGCCATCCTCATCTCCGCGATCGAGGGGGAGGCGGATCCCGCCCCTGAATCGCCGATTGACCATTGACATAACGATCATCGTTTTCTAGAATCACGTGATATGCGCGGCATCAATAAAGTCATCCTGATCGGCAACGCGACCCGCGACGCGGAGTTGCGCTTCACCGGTTCGGGCAAAGCGGTCGCCGGCATTCGTCTGGCGACCAACCGGGTCATCCGCGGCCAGGAGGAGACGCAATTTCACAGCGTCGTCTGCTGGGAAGGGCTCGCCGAGACCGTCTCGAAGTTCGTCAAGACGGGGGATCCGCTCTACGTTGAGGGGCGGCTCCAGTACCGCTCCTATCAGGACGAGGAGGGGAAGGAGCGCGGGGTGGCCGAGATCGTCGCCGCCGACGTGCAGTTCCTTGGCAGGCGCAAGGATGCCACTGCCGCGGAACCGAGCGATGCGCCGAATGATTCACCCAATGCCGTCCCGCAGACCG
>JAABUK010012709.1_pt1 | contig 10672 bp, 13 predicted proteins | sample 5559141 | NCBI WGS metagenome assembly JAABUK01 (sample SAMN10711869, study PRJNA513367) | rock metagenome | isolation source: Antarctica rocks | place: Antarctica: Victoria Land, Pudding Butte nord | collected 2016-01-03
GAATACCGAGAGATTCAGCTGAAAGCAGCTTGAAAAGATGTCCACGGTGTAGCAAAGCAGTCGTTTCCGACACTACCTCAACAACCTAGTGAACAACAATTCGCTATCAAGCCCAGGCTTACCGTGCAAATATAGTACGTGAGTGTCGCCAACGCTGCAGCACAGCCTGTATGCCTTGGGGTGGTCTGCGTACTGGACGTCTCTCGTAGGCGATTCGCTGAACGGGAGCGCTGCAGAGATGGTACGCATGCGTCAGCGCCCCATGACGCATCCCAGCGGGTTAGGGTTTCAGCGAGGGCAAATTGAAATTCGAACTGGGCGCAGCTGCGACCAAAGTCCACGATCCCACTAGCAATCCCGCGGGACTGATATTTTGCCTTTGGGACAGCTGATTAGTCAGCCTACGACAGCCCTACGATGCGGGGATTTGGTACCGAGTGCAGCACTTGTGGGTGTCACGGATACATCAAATGTTGCTCAACAACAGAACTGATCAGGCTCATGGGCAGCCAAGACTGGCTCAGCATCAACAGGATGCATCATATGACCCTGAATATAAACAGATTCCAGCGCTACAAACTTTCACAAACAGCGATTCACAGGGCTAGGCAACAAGTCATACATTCAGAGTGAGTCTTGCACCAGCACATGCCGACAAAGGCCAGGTAGAAAAGCAGCATAGTCAATACAGAGGAAAATGCACAGGCATATATTCAGCTTTTGCAAATTAGCACAACCCTAGGAAACGTGTTTAGGATCCACCGTCCGCAACTACAAGGAGTTGCCATACCAGCAACATGACTTCTGTAAGCTGCTGATGTGCAGTCAATAGCTTGTTTTACTGAAACTGACCCCGACTTCTGAAGCTTGGCAGGGATCCCCAGACTCTTCTTAAGAAGGCAGGCAAGACTCTGAAGTCTTCTGTCAAAATTTCAAGCAAGTCTGCAACTGCTGCATCATTTGTGAGAATCTCAGTGTGTTCTGCTCCTTTGTATGTCTTTATTACCGCCTGCGGTCCCAGCCTGTGTTGCAAAGGCCACGATGTCAGAAGTTACATGATCCAAAGCACACCAAGTGAATCTGAACAAGCGAAGAACAGTACATTGGTCATGCTGAGGGGATGACTGACACCAAAGCGAGGGCATCTGCAAACAGCTGTGAATATTGTACAGACAAGACCCTTTCCTACAAAGCAATTATCCCCTCTGGTGAGCTAAACAAACAATTTTGGTGGGCATGGAGCTCAACTTGCATTGCATGCAACAGGGTTGCTTGCACAGTATCAGGTGTCAGAATCACACAAGGTAAGTGCTGCAGACTTCAGAGGAAGGTGGCTTCACTAAGGTGGCTTTACTGCACCATAGCTGCTGCTGTGCCAAGCCTGGCATATCACCTGTCACAATCACTGTAACTATAGCAAACATCACACACACACTTTGGCAGTGACAGCACTGGTAATTTGGCAGTGATTGCGCTGGTGATAGCACACCGACTTTTGTAGTTTCCAGAAATGAGTTTGGGAAAATAACCAAAGTCAGTGTGCTATCACCTTCATAAAGCCTGGTGATAGAGGACTCTTGCAAGAAGAGTGGGTGTGACTACTGCTGCTCTTGCAATGCAAGCAAGACTCACTTGCTGCAGGCTTGAAGAGAGGCCAGGTTGACAGTGCCGTCGCCATCCCCCTGCTGAGTTCGGGTGGGTGCTGGGGGGGCTGATGCATTGAAATGGTCCACATTGTAAAGATACCCCTCGTCTGTGTCCATGCCGTAGCCATACAAGCAGTACACCCTCAGATCCAGCAAGGGGACTGGATATGTCAGTCCCCGGGTCACCTCATACACTTCCGCCTGCAAACAGCAAACACAGGATCGACCCCTGTAATGTAACAAAGTGGGCCCCTGTGCCCCATCCTGTAAGCTTGAGTCCTGTACACTTCAAGTCGGGCATTGAGGAGCTGTGATACTTCTTAAGCCCTGCTCAAATTCCCTACACTTTCCCAAACTGTCAGTGCTTGGGCCCTCTGAGTGTTCTCTGATCACCTGATGAAGTGAGCTAAGGTAATCTGCAATCTTTAAAGAGGTACAGCAGCAGTGTTGAAGTAAGTACCCCAAAGGTAGCTTTCAAGGGCGCCTATTTCGAACCTAAAGGGCGTGATTGCTTTGAATCCGAAAGGAAGTAGACTGTTGACATTTCTCCATCACACAAGCAATGGGTAAAAGATATAATGCTGCTGTTGATGCTCCTGTGGACATTCCTCAAACCTGTGCACTGTGATGGATAATGGACTGAGACCGCCCTGTACACATTATATCTTTAACCCATTGCTTGTGTGATAGAGAAATGTCAACAGTCTACTTCCTTTCAGACTCAAAGCCCCTTTCTGATCAATATAGACGCTTCTGAAAGCTTCCTGTGGGGTACTCACTTCAAAACTGAAAGGGTGTGAAAAGAATGCCTGTTTCATGTAGCAAATCTGAACTCAGAGGCACCACGAGACCAATATGAGACATTTCTACTCTAGGGACATCATTAAGACCAGAGTGCAGGCTACCAAGCACGTGCTCAACATTCCAAGAGGTGCAGATCTCCCTGACCCTTATCTACAGCACCACATTGCCATTTGCAACACAAGGACACTAGGCTGTTTGCCAACAGGCAGAGAGAGCTGACCTGCTGTTCCAGATGCAGGTCTCTCAGCATCCTCTCAATGTCTTTGGTGGTGTACTTGTCCCCGCCCTGAGTCTCCACCACCACCTTGTCCTGCCAGATGTCTGGCGTTGGGAATAGCCAGGGCGCTGCCGGAGCCGTTGACTGGATGGGCCTCAGCAGGTCATGGGGCACTTTGGGGATGTCAAAGTTGTCCCCTGACACGCTACCTGGACAGGTACAAGAAGCAAGGTACTAGTCATGGTTGGAAAACCTGGGTAACTTGGTGTAATACCTGGGTAACTTGGTGCAATACCTGGCTTCTCATTAAATTGACGTCAAAAGGCGTAGTCGTTCTTTTCTTTTCTCATGTTTGGAATGTGACAGCTGCTACTACCCAAATGGGTATGAAAGGGGGTTGAGGTCGATGTGGGCAGCTTTTGAGACCAGAGGCTGTGCTGATGATCAGACCTTGACACTTGAAACCATCATGGGTCAGCCAGGAGAGATGATCACAGGCTATGCAGCCAAACTTGGTGTTGTACCATGCTAGCTCTGCACGATATTTTCTTGCAGGCACAGAGCAAGCCAAAGAGGCCCAATGAGGCCCAGTCTCATTGCTCTTCAACAAAAGGCTGCGTTCAGCCGCTTTGCCTCACTGTGCTTGCACAACTGCATGACATGATGTTGGCACCCAACATGTTCATTCTGAAATGAAAATCATGGCTATATTGATCCCTGTACAGGCAACTGACGCGACGGATCGCACAAAAAACAGTCTTGTTGCACAGCTTGTTTGTACCGCTTCCTTTGACTGACTTATGTGAACGTGCTTCTTATCACATGCAGAGTCTGGTGCTTCTTTTCACATGCAGTGTCTGTTGCTGCACAACCTGTACATGTTTGTAAATTTGAATGCACAATGCTTGTGTGTTCATTGGGCCAGCATGCCTCTTTACCCACAAAAGCACATGAGTCACTAGGGTAATCATGATGATGTAATGCATTTCCTTCTTGATAGGATCTTTTTCCTGAATGCATACCTTTGAGGGCTGTGATGCTACCTTCCCAAGGAGCTGAAATTGCCACCAAGCCCTTCAAATAGGTAAACCTGCATCAAGACCAAAACTGCATCTGATCCTGGCAAATATGCATGCAACCTGATACGGCATGAACAGTGATCTGTTCAAGGTGATGCTCTTGAGGAAGATGAATTGCTGAAATGCCTCAGCTGCTCCACAGGGTTGATGTCAGCTGCTGCACAGGGGTGATGAGGTCAACAAACCAAGGCAGGTTATGATGTGACTGGTAGACATGCAATGTTTATGGCATGTCTTGTTGTCGAACAGGTTTGCAAGGATTTGCAGCAACAGAACACCATGGCAATACCATCATGACTGAATATACGTCTATGTCGTTGCATTGCGGCAGCTTCTCAAGCATGGCAGCATGAATTCACTCAAATTCACTCAATATCACAAAAAGTTGACTTCTGTTTTTGTTCTTTGGATTGTGTGTTTTTGTATTTGTGAGCCTACCTCCAGTCTGCAGATTGGCGAGTGATGAAGTAGAGGCTGACCAGGCAGCCCATGGAGTGGGCAACAATCACAGCCTGCTTGCCACCATTCTTCTTGACAGCATGCTCTATCAGATCCCGCATCTTGTCAAAGTGTCCTGTCTGCAGGCACCAGCGACGTACTGTGGCTTTGGCCTGAGACTAGCCATGACAGCTGCATGCACGCTGTCATGCCTTGAGCACTTGTCAAGGCCATCTCATGAAGGGGCATCAAACTGACGGAGCATTAACTTGATCAATTGCGGTGACAAGCAATGATGGCAATAAGTGCTGACAAGCTTCCTTGGTATGAACATACATAACTGAACAATGATGGTCCCAGATCAGCTGACAGCAATGCATATGGAGAGCAGCAACATGACAGCTGTGCTTACCTGAGCTAAACCATCGCCTGCCAGTCTAAAATCGTAAGGGGCTCCAAACAGATCTTCATTCTCTTTGTATCCAGCTTCTGTGAGTTTGTCTATGATGGGCTTGTATGTAGCTGTGAATCCTGGGAGGTCAGGGTCTATGGAGTATATTCCGCCTAAGCCGCCAAAATCATAAGGCCGTATCTGTATGCCTTCCTGATTGTGATAGCTGCATTACAGAAGCTGCACTGTTGTTCTGACATATGTTTATTGTCTGTTGCACGCTTCAAGGGGTCATTGTAGACTGTTGCTGACCTTCTCGTGGCTGGGTCATACTGCACGGTCAGCTCATCCATCAGGCAGTCTGGTCTGGAAGCTGCTTTCAGAGACAGCCATTCCACCTCCCAGTCGTGCTTTCTGCTGCAGTACCAGCTTGGAGTCTCTTGCCGGTCCAACTTAGCTTCAAGGACGGAACCAGCCAGGCCTGTGGACACAGTGCAGACACTTGCACAGGAACAACAGCAAGTCCAGTGGGGCCAGCACACACTCCTGTTTTTGCCAGGGCTTACCTGGGAGAAGAACAACAGGATTGTGTGAGGCCGCAGCGTTAGCCTTCAGGACCACCAGGACCCAGCAGCTGAGCGTCAATAGAGCCTTCATGCACGTCAGGAAAACGCGACCCCGGTCGAGCTGAGCTCGTCTGCAAACGTTAAGAAATAATATGTGTGCAGTAAACACCTAGACAGCAAGATCTCACAGAACGCTAGTGCCGTCTTGCGCTCCTCATCGACACAAACAGCATCATAGGAATCTCCGAGATGGTCTCGGCTGGTTTCGGAGCGTGCCAGTTTCTTTTCTGCCAGTTTCTTTTCTGCACGGTTAGCTTCCCTTTTGGCATTGGGTTTGTTCAATCTGTCTCTGCTGTACTTGCTTTGTACGCGATAGAACTGCTGGAGTACGACTCTGACTGCGTGACCTGCTTGCATCCATTGCTTGCGAAGCTCGCGACGACTAAACGTATTCTTGATCCTAGTAGACACGCTCAAGGCTGCCTGAAGAAGTGAACACAGTGCTGGTCCCGTCAACTTTCACGCTAGCTTGTCATGGAAGCTGCAGCAGATGCTTGTCGCCAAGGCAACCTACAACAGATTGAGTCTTTGCTTGACAGTGAACTTCAACGCCTTCTGAGCAAGACAGACGAGGATGGCAGGTAACAATTGATTCCCCTCGCAGACATCTTTCAAGCGTGACAAACCCGGCGGCCGCGGCAGCCTGGTAGTGCTCAAGCAAGCGTTGAGCCTTTCACATTATCTTACAGGACACTGCTACATGCAGCTGCTTCAGGCGGCAACAAAGACCTCTTCCAATTCCTGATCAGCAAGGGTGCTGGCTCCAGTGTGAACACAGCGGATGAAGAGGTAATGCCAATACATTGGTGTTTTCGAAACTGTCATGGTCTTTGCAGACAGTGTATAGCTGCCACATGCCTGCGACCGAATAGGCCTTGATACCAACAGTGGCCGCTCATGTGTGCAGGAATGGACGCCATTGCATTCAGCTGTCAGTGCTGGTCACACAGAGATAGTGCAGCTTTTGATAGCTTTGCAAGCAGACGTCAATGCAGCAAACTCAAGTGGACAGACACCCTTACACTACGCAGTAAGAAAGCTTGTTTTGCACCATTATGTCTTTGTTGTAAAATCTCCAAGTACTCGGTGCTGATCCTTTGTTGTCAAATCACTGTCCATCAGGCAATGCAGACTGTCTTGTTATAACATCTCCAAGTAGTTGGTGCTGATCTTGTGTTATCAAAACACTGTCAATCAGGCAATGCAGAACTGTGCAGAAATGCTGTAGCCAGCCTGTGATCTGCATGCCTTGCAGTGCAGGTGAGCAAAGGCCGCATCCCTTTGATACAGATTCTGCTGCAAGCTGGAGCCAAGGTCAATGCCAGAGACGCAACAGGCTCAACTCCTCTACACAGGTGCTTTGCAAAATGTATTGAGTCATGCACTGTTTGAGGCATCACAGTCATGAGTAGCATGAGCAGCTGTTTGCCCAGTGAAACATTAGGCATTATACATCCGCCTAGGACCAGGGTGCCAGCTCAGCCTTTGCTGCTATATCGAGGTCAGAAAGATCGTGCCCGCTGTGGCCTTGCCACTGATCTGATCCTTTGCATTCTGCACACGATTCATTAATCCCCATGACCCAGCCTGGCTGTTTGACACTTGACAAGCTGACAATCTGGGCTCATACATGGAGGGCTGCATGCAGCTTCAATGATGCAGTCAACCTGACTAAACTGCTGTGTTTCACCTCATCTATGCTGATTTGCGAAGGGGCTATAGCCTATGGTCATAGCTCCGGGCTGCCACCTCAGGAGGCTCCCATTATGATTGCTGAAAAGCACAGACTTTTCTTTTCTATTCTTATGCTGTTCTGCCTTGCAGAGCTTGTAGCGCCGGCAGACTGGATTCAGCTCGTGCACTGGTGGAGGGAGGCAAAGCCAGGCTGGAAGCCAAGGATGCCAGTGGGGCCACTCCTATGGGTGTTGCTGCCAGCTGTGGAGACCAAACCATGACACTGTACTTGCTGTCTAAGGGAGCAGACCCCGAGGTGTGCAAGTCTGCTTCTTCCTCAATGCTGCCAACATCTACAGTTGTGTTCCTCTGATCTGGACTGCGCATGCACTACTGGCAACGGATCATGCTGCAAGGTCTGGACAGCAGGCAAATGCAGCAGTGTGGATAATGATGAAAAACTGTATGCCTGATTTGCATAGCTTTGCGTCCGCGACCAGCAGCAGTCGAATATAATGGCGTTTATTTCAATGTATTGATGCTTCTGTGCAGGTGGAAGATAAGGAGGGTGAGACTCCCTTGAGCATGGCTGCAAAGCACGGCAAGCTTCGGGACCTCATGGTACAGGTGGCAACTGGGCAAATGGATGTGGATGAGATCCTTTGAACAGTCTTCACAGAGCTTTGCGCTTGTTTGCTCATCAGACACCTCCACTGAAGTGAACATGAGAAACTAGGAGGCTCGGCAAAGGCTGTCCATGCAGAATAGTGCGCATACAGATATCAGGATAAGTCAGGCATCTTACATAGTTTGCTGATGCTGACACATCAGTGTCAATATGTGACGCATGTATAAGCATCTGGCGAGATGTCTGTTGAAATGCACAAATCATCTGATACATTGCTGACAAAAGGCAGACACTGGCGACTGGATTGAGATGCCTGATGACAATCAGCACTTCCGTTTGCTCAGGTGTCCTTGCCAAGCACTGCATTTAGGGTTTCACCATTAGGGTCAATCTCAGGATGACAATGATTTCTGATCTCAATTCGCAGACAGCTCTGGGATGAAGGACAAGCTTGTCCCTTAAGGGTTTCCTGCATACAAACGTCAGGGCAAGATGGCATTCTGCTTACAGCGCTTATGGAGCTCAGAATATACTGTGTTGAGACTTCAAGAGGGGCCCATTTCTGCTGCATGGGGCTGATGTATATTGCGTAGCTTACTGACTAGTATAGCACCCAAAGCATCACTTTGTGGTCCAGACTACAAATGGTCTAATCAACATATGACATGCATGCATGTGACATACTGCATCAGTGGCAGCTGTTAGCTAGCTGAGCACTCCGGCTGCTAGGAGCAATCATTTTGTAATGTGACTGACATTTAATTGCCACATCTAGATCTGCTGAGCACAAGTGAGTGGCAGCTTCTGAAAATGCTGCACATGTGTACAGCTATTGTGCTCAGTCCAATATTAATCTGAACAGCCAACCAGCACCAGCATCATCATGATGTCAACCAAGTTGGTTGAACGCTATTGGTCAAACGCTATTGGTTGTGCTATCACCTCGCAGCAGCTGGACTCAGCATTGGACAGATACACATAAAATAGAAAGCATGATCTATGCCGCTGCGTGAGTTCAGGCAGCTATCAGCAGACAGTGTCAGTACTACACTAGTGCATGGCATCACTGTCGGTTGTAGACAATTGTGTTGCCGACTTTGGTCACTTTGCACACATCAGAGCCACTAAGAGCCAAGTGATCTTCCCAGTTTATTACTCATGATCCAGACTGCGTCACAGAGACAGTCATGGAACACAAGGAATCTACTATTATTATTCACGCAGGATTATGAAGCAGCTTTTAGATCTGGCGCGCTTTTCTGCAAATATATAGAGGACGGGACAGGACGCCGTTGCAAAGTGCTTCTTCAGCTGATTGTCGCAGAACGCCCAGCAACAGTCGCAATTGTAGCCATGACAGCTAGGCATGCTCTGCTGGCCGTCTTGTCCCTAGCAGCTTTCTGCAGTAAGTGCTGTTGCCTGCTTTGCAAGCTTAGGCTGCAAGCTCACCACATGCCTGTGTTGCTGTTTACGCAAGCTCGGCTCACTTATGCATGCAGTCACGCGATCTGAACGTAGTGCACTCATGTGACTCGTGTTGTATGTGAATGCAGCATTCGTCTGACCACTGATCTCTTTGCAGGCACCATGGCTCAGACGGAGTGCAGCTTTAGCGACTACGACATTCCTCTTCCGTTTGCGGGTTGCGGCCAAATTGGGCCTCATTCGCTCACTGGATGTGGGTAACGACCTGCAGTGCTTTGCTGGTTGGTAATGGGTTGACGCAGTCTTGAGCAAACACGTTTCCGGAATGTGCAGGTCCGTTCTGTGTGGTGGCATACAACCAAAGCACGCCGCTTCTGAGTTGCGGACCGGCAATCGATGAAGTCGGCGACCCCATTCCGTGCGGAGAAAGCGCAGCGTGCAAGGCAGGACAGATCTGTCCCATATCGCCTTGTCCTCCGATATGCCACACCACATGTAGCACAGGCTGTGTCAGCTTGTGATGTGGTGCTGGCATTATGCCCACTTTTCTTGTGCGCTGAGGTGAAGTTACTGGACTGTTTTGATTTTCACAGGATACTAGGTATCCAAAAGCCTCAGAGTCTGTTGAAATGGCATATAATCATTTCAGTGATTGATAATCATTTCAGTGATTGATAAACAATAAAGGTGACATATAATTATTGATTAGGTACGCAGCTGATAGATGTCGTGATCTATATAAGCAGCATTGCAGGTCAGTAGTAAAAAGATAACAAGCAGGAACAGCTAAGTTTAGCGAAGCACCATACGTTTCGTTTGTAACTACAGTCTTGTAATTACAGTTCAAGAAAATCTGCAAGCTTGTAAATCACACAAGGAATGATGGGCAATGCCAAGACCATGCAATGAATGTATACCATATATATGTGCAATGCAGCCACAAGGACAAGCAGCAATTGTTGCTGGCTGTGTACAACCACGTACCAAGATCAGAGTCAGCACTGATCAGGCATCATCATCATCATGACGGTGCCAAACCTAGGAGGCTGAGGCAGATTCACTTTGAAGCTTGGGGCGCCCAGATGAAGATGAGGCATCAGCAGAGGGGCGAAATGCAATGGGCAAGGCGATATCTGAGAGGTTAAGTTCAGAGGATCTGGTTCCAATCTGTGCGAGCTACTGACAAAGTAAGTCTGGCATTTGTAACCCACAGCAGATGCCTCCTGAATGCGCTCATTGAGCTCTTCACACAGTCACTCCTTAGTCAGGAGATGAGAGTTGGCAAGGACTCCAAGTTGCTCAGTGAACGTTCACCCCTACCACCTACCAACTCGCATTGCAAACGCGGCGCGCTTTCTGTTGGCCCCCTTGGGTGACAGCGCTGCTGAGGACAACTGGGACCCTGCTGGCTGCACGCTGTGGGCTGCGCTTGCAAATTGCTGGCATGACTGCAGCCCATTGCGAATGGTCTGGGGAACCAGTAGGTAGTAAGCGGGATGGGGAAAAGGCGGCTGCAGCTGGCGCTGGTGCAGATGTTGTGGGGTGCAGACATGCATACCCCTCTGCTATTCAACAGCTACGTCAACATTCATGGCAGCTGCATTTGATTCTTTAACCACAAAGGTTTTGGGCAAAGCAGGTTGCACGCCTGAGGTGCTGGGCAAAAGCTATGACAATCTGAGTTGCACTATAGTGGAGCAGAGACATAAGGCAGCTCAGTCAGTCATCTTCAAGGCCTTCAGAC
>JAABUK010012710.1_pt1 | contig 10672 bp, 13 predicted proteins | sample 5559141 | NCBI WGS metagenome assembly JAABUK01 (sample SAMN10711869, study PRJNA513367) | rock metagenome | isolation source: Antarctica rocks | place: Antarctica: Victoria Land, Pudding Butte nord | collected 2016-01-03
CCCTTCAGCAACTCAAGTCGGCTAACTCAGACTCATCAGACATTGCACTGGTACGGTATGACAAGTCAAGCCACAGTGGCAGAGGCGACAGAGCACCTGAGAGTGCTTGGCAGCAAGTGAAAGGCAAAGTGGATGTTGTCTTGTTTGAGGGGTGGATGCTGGGCTTCCGCCCTCTCCTGGACCAGGCTGCACAAAAGGTACACCACATCAACACCTTGCTTGCATTCCACTACACAGCAATGCTCGTCGAGCTTTGACCTGGCTCGTCTATCAAGATGTGGCATCTTGCTGCCACACTTCAGGCTGAACAGACACGACATGCCTCCTGCCGTTCAGTAGAGCACCATGCCACAAGCTTGTGCATATGCATCTTAGGCATGCATGCAGCAAGGTGCAACAGGTTTCTCTCAAAGAGTGTTGACCTTTGGTACCTACAACTCATCAAAGCTTGCTGCAGACATACAAGCAGCTGGGTTGTTCAGTAACATCTTGTGGTGATATTTGCAGGCAGGAGAGGACATGATGGCCATCAACAACCACCTCAAAAAGTACCCAGCTGCAATCGACAACTTCATAGATGTGTGGCTGGTTGTCAAGGTCACAGACCCACAGTTTGTCTATGAATGGAGGCTGGAAGCAGAGCACAAGTCCAAAGCAGCAGGAAAGCCTGGCATGGCTGATGACCAGGTGGCTGATTTTGTTGACAGATACATGCCCGGATACATTCACTATTTGCCTGGCCTGTACTCTCATGGCCCCACAACCAAGCAGCCTGGCAAGGTGCTGACCATCCAGATAGACAAGTCCAGGCAGCTCACTCAACAGCAGCCAGAGCAGTATACACATGAGGACTGAATAGGCAGACTTCATGGTGTGACTACGAGCGGAGCTAAGATGGACTTGGGTTGTAGGTGCCAAGCAGTATTGCAGTGTAATGTAGTTCATATAGTTTATGCACCAATGTGCAGACCATTTGGAACATTTGGAACCTCAAGGCAAGCAAGGCTGGGGCACATCTGCAATGCATCACAATGATTTATCAAAGATGAAAGCAAGAGCATGATTACACTTGATGCAGTACAGTAACTGAATATCTTGATATGATCTTGTGTTCCAACGTCACTCACTCAAGCAGATCTAGGTCTGTCGCACAGCTGGGGGCGTCCCACATGTACATTGTCAATGCATGGTATGACGTGTGACAGCCTCCAGAACTTGACCTATATGGGGCTCAAGATTAAACTAAGCATAAGAAAATGGAGCCAGTCTGTTGAGTAGGTATACAATCAAATCTGAGTTGCAATTGCTTGTTGAACAGGTGAATAGGATGTGCTATGCGCTGCTCTTGAAGCTGGCAGCAGGATCTTCTGGGTTTATGTCTGAATGGTCACGGTAGTCAAATGACATTTTGTTTGTCCTGTGAAGACACAAGTACACGCTTCATTGCCCCCACGTCCAGGCAAACCAAGATGACACAGAATGACAGGTGCAGCATGGTCGCTAGCCTTGTGAGCATTGCAGACTTGCTCCTTCTGCCAACGTCAACAGCTGAAACTCTGCTGGCAGGATTGAGCACAACATGCAGCACACAAACAGCATGCAGTGCCTGATCCTATAATATCAAGTGTGACCGATGCAGCAGCGTATTGCATACCTGAGTTTGGGATATGCCTTGTTGATGGCAGGTTGCAGCTGCTGATACACAAACCGATTGCCTGCTGGAGTAAAATGCAACCCATCACACAGCAGCTGGGTCTGCCAGTCACGCTGAGCTTGCATGCTGGTCCACAGATCAACCACAGGCAATTGTAACTCTTTCCCTAGCTCCACGACAGCAGCTGCATATCCTGAGGTGTAGTCATTGGTACGCTCTGGTAGGGTAGTCTCTGTTCTGGCTGTGCCAGATCGCTGCAAGCAGGCAGCTTGTTAGGCAGCAGTGAACTATCTCTTGCTGTTGCCCTGTGCATCAGCGTACCCCATGCACCAACATGCTGCTTGACCCCAATCATCAGCTGTGGTATGCTAAAGCTGTTCTGGGTCATGTAAGAGATGGACAGTTCGTGTCTTCCTATCTATCCTGTCTGTACCTTGGGCAGACCATGCAGCCATCTCAGTATGCACACTTCTGCTGGAGGGATGACCAGCAGCAACCCCACGACAGTGTCTGAACTTCAGCACTCAGTCATGAAAGAGTCTGCTACAAGCGCAGTGGCCTGCTTTAAAGGTCAGCATGCATGTCACCAGTATGACATTGCCATACAACACAATGCAAAGAGGTGAACATTTGTGGCTAGAACAGCAGGAGGAGCTGCTGTGCTGCATGCAGCTCATCATCAGTGCGTTGAACAGAGGTGCACCTGGCAGTTGTGCTGTATCCTGCCTTCCTCAAACACAGGGGGCGGAGCAATCAGGATGATTGAGTCTATGTTGGCCTCACGCAGGTGCTCAACCATGCTCTGCAGATTCTGCTTGAACTCATGCACTGGTACATGCTGCCGTGCACTGCAGCACTCTTGTTTGTATTACCCAGGCATCACATCATAGCTCAATCAAGTTCAGCTGTCAATGCATGCCACTCAAGCTCTGCGAAGTGCGTGTGTTGTGCCACAGCTTGGGGACACGGCAAGAAATGCAATGTGCCTTGTCTAAACCATGGTCTGCACGTCTGCTGTGATGCACCTGTGTCTGTCAGGCAGGGCAGCATCATTTGCACCCCAAAACAAGGTCACCAGTTGGATATGGTGTTGATCAGGTGGGAATATGCTGTGCAGCAGATGGCTGGCCCATCGCGTGTTGTAACCTGAATAGCCTCTGTTGACCACGTCTACCTGCAGAGCGATTGGCGGGAATGATTGCAATGAGGAGTCTTGGATCAGACCAATGCGAAACTGGCTAAAGCGAGAGTTGCCGTAGACGCGGTGCTACTTTTCGCTGATAATTGTGTGCAAGCGCAGCAGCCCAGCCTCCTTCTGAGTCTGAAGCTTTCTGCGTGAGGCTATCACCGAAGAGCACGAACTCTGGTCGCTGCATTGCTTCAAGAACTGACCAACAGGGTTGTTCAGCAGAGCAGACGTCGATTGCCCTCTGCGTCACGCTCCCTGTGCAAACAGGCAAAGTAACAAGTAACAACAGAACAGCTCCGATGTGCCGATGGCTAATCAAATTGTCGCACATAAACATGATTGGGACGCCTCATCCGCTTCCTGGGCTGAGCTTGGGGTCTTGATTCAAGACTCTGCTTGGGGTCTTGATTCAAGACTCCTGCTTGAATGACCGAATGTCACATGCAGAATGTATGTATGTATGTATGTATGTATGTATGTATGTATGTATGTATTGTATGTATGCTTGTATGTATGTATGTATGTATGTATGTATGTATGTATGTATGTATGTATTGTATGTATGCTTGTGTGTATGCTTGTATGTATGTATGTATGTATGTATGTATGTATGTATGTATGTATGTATGTATGTATGTGTGTATGTATGTATGTATGTTTGTATGTATGTATGTATGTATGTATGTATGTATGTATGTATGTATGTATGTATGTATGTATGAACGAACGGAACAGGCAGTCGGGACGCAGAAGTTCCCGAAATCGATTTGGGGTTGAATCCGTGCGTGGTGGAATCCCCGGAAATCGTGCGGCACAGGTGAGTCAACAATGGCGCGCACGTGGGTCCCCTCCGCTTGACCGCGCGTAGATGAGGCGTCCAAAAGATGGCCATGCAACTGCAGAGCTGCAGAGGTTTACTGACCAACTTACTTTACCGTACCGTATAGCAAGATTCATTGACGTCGTCAGTGTTGTCTTCTGCAGTTCAGCAGGTCTTTCACACTCTTGCGGAGCGCCTTTCCAGCTTCGAACTGCAGATCACAAGAGAAGTTCCGGTGTCTGACGTTCGTCATATTTTGTAACTGATTTGCCCTGCAAGTTGACCATCAGCTTATTTCGATCTGTAGTGGCAAGCTCTTAACGTGTGGCCTCTTGATTATCGAAGTTACTGCAATTGCAGCGGCTTGATCTTCAACGGTAGGCGATGGCCGATGAGGCTGCAAAGCGTGAGCAGGCGCTGTCCGAGTATCGCAAAAAGCTGTTGTCACATAAAGAGGTCGACGCTAAGGTCAGGAACCTCAGGGAGGAAGCCAAAGAGCTGAAAAAGGATTACGACAAGACAGAGGATGACTTGAAAGCTTTGCAAAGCGTGGGTCAAATAATAGGGGAGGTGCTGAGGCAGCTTGATGAAGAGAGATGTGAGTGATCTGGCTTGCACCTGCAGCATCTGCATGCCATTTGTGAGGCTTGTCCTCGCACCTCACATGTCCTACACCTAGATTGCAGCTCGGACAAGGAGCCTGACGCATGTCAGACTGCCAGTGTGCTGTGCTGGCAGAAAGCATAACAGCCTTTGCTGTCTGCAGTCATCGTCAAAGCTAGCAGTGGGCCCAGATATGTCGTGGGCTGCCGGACAAAGGTGGATAAGACCAAGCTTACGGCTGGCACTCGTGTTGCCCTCGACATGACCACTCTTACAATCATGCGAGCTCTGCCTAGAGAGGTACTTGCCTATCTCCTAGGAGAGCCTGCCTCTCCTGCCTCCCATGTTGCTGCGCATCCTACTGCTGTCCATCTAGCCATGCACCAGGCATGATCTTGCAGTGTTGCTGCCTGTGACTGCATGTTGCGCTACAACTTGTTCCTGTTTCAGGTGGACCCTGTGGTATACAACATGCTTTCTGAAGATCCCGGCAAGGTCGACTACTCCATGATTGGCGGCTTGGGTGAGCAGATCAGGGAGCTCAGGGAATCCATTGAGCTGCCATTGCTGAACCCTGAGCTGTTTATCCGTGTTGGCATCAACCCCCCCAAGGGTGTATTGCTATACGGCCCTCCAGGCACTGGCAAAACGCTGCTTGCCAGAGCCATTGCTAGCAACATTGATGCAAACTTCCTCAAGGTGACCTGATACTGCCCGGTCCCTGTCAACCTGTACAGTCAAGGCTGACTCATGATGGCTTCTGCTATCAGTATCAAGTCCTGGTGTGATGCTGGTCAACTGCAAAATGGCTGACACGCACAGGAGTGAGCGCAACTCGCCGGTGTAAAGTAGAGCTCAATTATGTGATATCCACTAGCAGCCATGCCTTGTTGTTTGATGTTGCATGTATTGGTTCCATCCTTTAGACATGCGGTCATGCTTTCCCCCTAGTATGCTCATCATGTTCATGATGATACTCATTGCAGCCTGCCTCACACAGGTTGTGTCCAGCGCCATAGTGGACAAGTACATTGGAGAGAGCGCAAGATTGATCAGGGAGATGTTTGGCTATGCAAAGGAGCATCAGCCGTGTATCATCTTCATGGATGAGATTGATGCAATTGGTGGCAGGCGGTTCAGTGAGGGCACCAGTGCAGACAGAGAGATCCAGCGCACGCTCATGGAACTGCTGAGTCAGCTAGATGGATTTGATGTAGTAGGCAAGGTGCGCACACTTCTGCGGTGTGGCTTGATCAAAAGTGGAAAGCGCTGCCATTGCTGCAGAGCACAGACTTGATGTCGGATATGATGGGCATCAATGAATCGACTTGAGCAATTGCCCTCTCTGATTCCATTTACATCTGTGGAGTTGCAATGACATGCCCTTGATGTTTTGTCCTGCTGCGTCACTGTGGTGTGCATGACTCTGAGTGGTTATGCACACCAAGATTCATGCACACTGTCTTGACATTGCAGGTCAAGATGATCATGGCTACAAACAGACCAGATGTGCTGGACCCAGCTCTCCTGCGGCCAGGCAGATTGGATCGCAAGATAGAGATCCCATTGCCAAATGAAGTGGCACGCATGGACATCTTGAAGATCCATGCCTCCAAAGTCACAAAGCATGGAGACATTGATTATGAAGCTGTTGTCAAACTAGCTGAAAACTTTAACGGAGCAGGTAAGCTTGGCTTAGATGCATGAGCACAATCTGATCTGGTGTCTAAATACTGACACCATCTGCAAGGGTTTTTGGTTCAACACCGTGTGTCGTGCTGTCTGTATGCACCAATGTGACATGTTGCTATGTGCGACCAGACAAGCCTGTGATGATCTATGTGTTACAGATTTGCGGAACGTATGCACAGAGGCTGGCATGTTTGCAATTCGAGACGAGCGCGACTATGTTGTACAAGAAGATTTTATGAAGGCAGTTCGAAAGATGAATGACGCCAAGAAGCTAGAAACCACAATCAGCTATGACTCTAGTTTTGGTGACGGAGGCAAGAGCTGACAGTCTTGTAACTACATCCTTTTCATTCATGTATACAGACACAGCCAGCTATCGGTTTTGCATGTATACATACACAGCCAGCTACCGGTTCTGCAAGTGGGGATTCAGTTTACACATGTTGGGGCGGCTCTACCTACAATCTTCAAGACAATGCAAAGCATATAGCTGCATATTGATGCTCAACAATGACTTAAGTCTGCAACTGTTCGGTCCCATGTGCACATGCTGCTCGCAAAATGAAGCGCTCAGCGTCGTCTGCGACCCTTTGGACGTTTGTTTTTGCGACCTCCAGCAGGGGGCTCCTGTGGAGCTTGGTACCTTTGACGCTGCCGAGCTGCATCAGGGTTGCCAAAGTGCAACCAGACCTTGCAACAGTCAACACCAAGCTGTCTAAACGCTCCACTGTCCAGCATGCCTTGACACACTGAAAGCTCAGTGACATCATAGATTGCACCATCTGGGTGGAGGCATGCGTAGATGACCAGCTCGCCTTGGTTCAAGAAAGACCAGAAGCCCTGCTTCTGGGTCACCCAACCTTCTCCCATCTTCACCTGCAAATGAAAGCACAGTGTGTCTCTTATGCTTTTGCCTTGCATGCTTGGCTGCTCAACATCTAGCTTTTGCTTTGGCGGCAAAATAAACGTGCAACTCTTCCAGCCTTGAAGTCATTACACCACAGCAAGTTTGGCCATCAATGACACTGATCAAGACTGCTGTGTCTGAAGCAGCTTGGCGACTGCATGTGAATAAGATCAGCAACCTATGTCAGTGCCAGCTTACAAGGAGTCTAGTTCCCATACAGATGCTGCGAAGGGACCCTTGTAACTGAGCGCACACCACAACAGTGCAATGTTAGCTGCTGTAACAGGTTGACTAGCGTGCATGTAGTGCCTTACCGCATGGTAGCAGTAGCACTCCTTGCACCAGCGGGCTTTCTCTGTGGACATGGTCGTTCTGATCAACCTGTGCAGCTCTCCGCAATGTGTGCACCTCTGCCATGCAACATTTGGGTCATGCTCCCTGCAGCGTACAAATGTCTCATGCAGAAGGTCTGTCGGATGACTGTTACACCTGTTGTACTTAACTTCTTTGCAATGGTGGTGTCTTGTGACGCATGTCAGAGCAGACTGAAGACTGGTGATGGTGCGCACGACGTGGCATCACTCATGACAGGACAACTTTGAAAGAAAGTACATGAGCATTCACTCTCTTTGCTTCATCGTGATGCAAGCTGACCTGCATGCATTTCACACATGAGGACAACAGGCGATGGCTGCAGACACAGAAGATAACATGTCTTCTGTGTGAAGGCAATGGCGCTGCAGCAAGGAAACGCTTACTCTGCATGTCCACCAGCTGTTGAGGTGGCAGGTCTACGGGGAGGCACAACTTGCTCAGCGTCATACTGTCGCCGCTTGCTAGGGTCACACAGAGTCTCAGCAGCCTGCAACATTCCAGCCAAACAATGAGGTCATGCTGGTGAAGCACATGCCTCTGGCATAGACCAGAAGCCTACTGCTCTGGTGTGTATTCATCATGGAGGGCGCCAAGCATTAGACAGTCACTCAGCAGGACTGAGATCTGCCAGAAAGCGTGCACTCTGAGCCAAATGCTATTAAGCACATGCAGATGCAGCAATGAGGCAATGATGAAACAATCAGCTCACGTTGGTGACTCTGTCGAATGCATCCCTGGCGCCAGCCACGTCAGTTTTGTCAGGGTGAACTACAAGGGACTTATTCCTCCTGGCTTTCCGTATGCTGTCTTCGCCAGCTGTGGTTTCCACCTCCAGCACTGAGTAATGGGTGGTGGCCGCTAATATGCGCTTCACCTCACTCTTGGCATCTGTGCTGCCCTGCCTGCCAGGTTGTGCAGGCCTTGAGGCGCCTGCAAAAGATATCTGCTTAGCTGGATGGAAGGATGCATGTGTGATATCGTGCCTTGAAGAAGGTGAATGCTTGGATGAACAAACGACTGAGTGTACACACACGTGCATGCATCATCCATCCAGCTTACGATGGATTCTAGTCTGCGTCCTTGAGGCCCAGTCCAACAGACATTGTTTGAAAGCAGATCTTGAGCCTGGACGTGGATTTGCAATACAATCACAGCAGGCAGTCTGTCTGTGTGGAGTGGCGTAAATCAGCATAAGCTTGCATTGGCCTGGCAAAATATAGGCAAGAACCATGTGGAAAAGCCTGGAGCTGTGAGAAGAAAGCACATGGCTCTGTCAGGAATAGCAAATGCAACAGCAAACACAACCTGTAGTAGCATGATAAGTGCATGCAAGAGGGCGCAGGCTGTAGTAGCATGACAGTGCATGCAAGAGGACATCAGCACATTTCACCTGCTGATGCTGGCGGAGGGCCACTAGATGATTGCTCAGATGAGTGACCACTTGGCTGATCACCAGATTGCTTGTTGCCAGACATTGCATCTTCTCTGAGCACCTCCTGCCAGAACCACCATACAGCCCATACACTTGCCTGCAACATATCCAGGGGTTTTGACTTGCGGTGTAAGATATTGCAATCGTGTTGTCTAACCAATAATGTTTGGGGATGTGTGGAAAGGGACGGGGATGAGGAGGGTCCCAGGGGATGGGAGTTGACGTGAACCTCATGCCAGGTGTATGCCAGCAACTCCACCTTGCGTTGCAGCCTACATGCTGCCTGTATGCACCATTCTTGCCTTCATCATGTACTACTGATCTGTACTACACATTGTATACATTAACAGTGTATTCAGGCAGGATAGGATTGCAAACAGTTATTAGTAAGTGTCATCATGCTGACTCAGTGCTGGACCAGTATGCTGAGACAATACTGTATCATCATATGAAGTCAGAATTGCCACAGGTACTGATCAGTACTGCATGAATGACGCATACATGCAGCATGTATGATGACAAACAATGGATACAGGCAGCATGCGTGATGATGAATGCTCATCATGTGAACAATGCACACATGAATGATGCAAGCATGATGCATACAAGCAGTATGTGTCGTGATGTGCCTCCTGGATTCATGCAACATGTGCCAGCGCAACAGCATCAGTCACCACCTGCCTGAGGCCGCAGGATCAGCACAATGCAAAGGACTTCTATTGTAGAGCAACAGACAGCAACCATAACAACTCCTGGTGTAAGGGTAGATCGGTTTGAAACAAAGAGCCAGAATGGTGCATATGCCAAGGCTGAACAGGGAGTGCATGGCCACAGACTATAGACCACAGACTGGCTGGGTTCACAACCTGTTTGAGAGAAGTCTCACCAGCATCATAGTCTTGTACACGAAGCCAGTCACATAAGTGTTGCTGAGTGCACATTGAGACAGCTTCATGGCCACAGCAGTACTCAATATCTCAAAGGACAAGAAGTAGCTCAGCGCAGCAGAAAGCACGCTTGACAGGGCTGCAGCCCAGGTGTACCCCATGAGGTTCCACAACACATAAATGCTGGAGGTAATAGCAAACCACCTGGCTGGTATGCAGCATCCTGCAGCAGATCAAATGCTTGATTAACAGTATCCTAAAGCACATCTAAAATGTACATGTAAACTATACTGCTGGGTAGAAAGAATGGCACACGAAGCAGGCATATACAAGAATGTTGCAAGCTGGGCACTCTACTGGTGCATCTTTGGAGGTTTGCAAAATGCGAACCAGAATGGTGCGAGGCTTCAAGCGAGCCTCAAAGCAGGAAACTTACGCAGAACAGCAGCAATGGGGATGGATATCCAGCCAAATTGGAACCAGCTGACAATAGTCTTGGTCACATTCATCATCCACTTTAAGGGCCACATCAGCCAGGAATCATTGCCCCATAGGACCCACTTGACAGTCTCATTGGCAAGTATGCAGAAGCCCCCATACAGCATGACCAAACCCAGAACAGGAGAACCCACATAGGTCACAACCATTGCCCAGCGAGCACGAGCCTTCCAAGCAGCCTGCAATGCACACTGCTGACTAAGGCGTCTGTGCACACAGATGTAAAGCCATTGGTGCACAGAGCATACCTGCATGACATGGATGCAAGTTTCTAGTCCTGTGAATCTTGTGCCCGATGTGCATCGTCATGAGCAAATTCAAGGTGTCATTTGTGATGCGTACTTGCATGCCTGCGACCTGATGCTACCATAGCTGCATGCACATACAGCTTCCTGGATGTTGAACCTTGAACAGGCATGGGTAGACACACATGTGCATGCACGAAGTAACAGCATGCAGACCTTTGTGGAGCACGCGCTGTCGAGGCGATGTGTTATCAGAGAGCCAAACATGCCCACCTCAAGCTTTGAAAGGCTTCTGCGATTGCCACTTATCACAAGGAGAGCTGGCACCACATTCATGAGGATCTTGAAGCAGGCCATAAGGCAGACCAGG
>JAABUK010012711.1_pt1 | contig 10671 bp, 9 predicted proteins | sample 5559141 | NCBI WGS metagenome assembly JAABUK01 (sample SAMN10711869, study PRJNA513367) | rock metagenome | isolation source: Antarctica rocks | place: Antarctica: Victoria Land, Pudding Butte nord | collected 2016-01-03
TTGGAAAGACAGCTCAGAAGACGCCATTTGCCGCATCTATGACTCATCACAGAAGCCAGGCTTTTGGAGGAGCTTTTGGGATGCAGTGTGGCCAACATTCCGATGGTCAGAAGCACTTGTTGATGGCTTGCTGACTCCCACCTATGAAGTAGATATCGGCTACGCCCACTTTTCAGATAACAAAGTACATGTTGATATGCTGATGGAAAGCAATCAGAAGCTTTATGTGAGCTGGGAGTGGCTGTGTGAACAACTTCTGGATTCTTTCGCTACAGTCTTGTCGGAAGCCTTGTGGGCGGCCATGACAGCCAGGTCATGGCCGCTTGGGGAGCATGGAATCGTGCTGAGTATGCGTCTGTACAGGCCTGCAAAACATGGAAGATATCAAGAAGTCATACATCATACCGTAGACAGTTTCGGTCCAGCTGGCTCTGACTATTTGGAAACGTTCAGCATGCAATCCTGTGACATGCACAATTGGTGGGACTTTACCCAAAGTCCGATCCCTGTGCTGCATGCTCGTATGCAGATAGTCACAGTGACAGGAACGTGGTGTCGCTGGCTTCCTAATGCAGATTGGCCGCTGTGGCATGCCCACCATGGGAGTAGCATGCAAGGTACAGTAGTAGGGGATTTGTTCCAATCTCCCCTCAAGCCCTCTAGGAGAATGCAGATATAAAGGATGACGCATATGCATGTGATCCATCTGAGAATGACCTGACTGCGCTTGCCAAAGAACAGTCTGAACAGTCTTGAAAGTATTAACATGCAAGGTCAATCATGAGCCCTGCATGTACAACTATTGATCAGCATTCATTCGAGCTTGGCTTATGCTGCATGCAATGCAGCGGATGCTGTGCCTTTTGTGCAAATGGCATATTGCGATGCTGCAGAGCACTCGTCGTGCATCTTGTTCTGTGATGTCATACTGATGCATGCATCAAACAGTGCAAGGACACTGGCAAGTGTGGCAGAGCTTTGTGCATGATTGATAGATAGACAGATAGAATGTCATAGACAAAAACTGCTTCACACATAGTACTGAGCACTTGACACTGCAGAGCAGTAGCTATTGAACAGGAGTGGTACCTTGGCTTGTTGGCGTTTCAGGAACATGAGATCTCTGGAACTGGAACTGGAACTGATGTGCAGCTTCCCTGATTCAGGCAATGGCCGCAGAGCAGTGGCTGGTCCCGCAGTGCGAGAGTCACCAAACAGCTCAGAAACACAGCCGTCACGATAGCAGATTCTTAGCTGTCCGCGCACTCTCGGGACCTCGTCGTTGCACCATACTGATCTGCAAAAGCAGATCGCGATGTCAGGTCGGTTCTCTGGGTCACAGTCCGGTCGCCATTGCCATTAAGTTTGCCCACACTCTTGTGGTAAGCTCATTGAGAACACCTCGACAACCTGCAGGACCGCAAGCTGGTGGTGGCTGGTGTGAAGTTGGGCCCCACGGCAAGCATAAGCATGTCCCACGGCATCAGCAAGAACCAGGTTGTCAGCATCTGTTGTTCCCACACTTTACCCATCAGCCCCCAGATGCCGTGGGTATCTCTGATAGGAAAGAGCTTCAGGACGTCTTCAGCCTTACCCTTCTACCAGACACAGCACTCGCCTGCATTTTCCAGAACCTAGACAGCTCTTCAGCCTTCAGCCTGGCACAGACATGCCGGGCATGTGCCGGTGAATTTGCACAGCAAAAGTCATCACTTGCCAAGAAATGTCTTGCTGAACTTACCCCAACTGTCACTTGCACCCTCAGAGGAGACCATGATGAAGTTGGCCAGGATAATGTACATGTTCCATCACTTTCCTTTGCAGTGCATTGGAAAGACAGTGCAAAAGACGCCATTTGCCGCATCCATAACTTATCACAGAAACCAGGCTTTTGGAGGAGCTTTTGGAATGCAGCGTGGCCAACATTCCAATGGTCAGGAACACTTTGTGATGGCTTGCCGATATTGACCGACGAACTGGACGTGGGCATACAATATTCATATAACTCAGTACATCTTGACATGCTGCTGGAAAGCAATCAGAAGCTTTATGTAAGCTGGGAGTGGCTGTATGCTCAACTCTTGGATTCTTTTGCTACAGTCTTGTTGGAAGCCTTGTGGGCTGCCAGGTCATGGCCACCTGGCGAGCACAGAATCATGCTGAGGATGCATCTGTACAGGCCGGCAAAAGACGGAAAATTTCAAGAGGTCATGCGTCATACCACAGACTGTAGCAGTTCAGACTCTGACTCGGAAACATTCAGTGTGCATCCCTATCCTTGGTCAGAGTATTCTGAATATCCGGTCCCTGTGCTGCATGCTCGTATGCAGAAAGTCACAGTGACAGGAACGTGGTGTCGCTGGCTTCCTAATGCAGATTGGCCACTGTGGCATGCCCACCATGGGGGTAGCATGCAAGGCACAGTAGTAGGGGACTTGTTCCGATCTCCCCTCAACCCCTTCCTGGAGTATGCAGACTTAGAGTATGACATGTATGCATATGATCCGTGCTACGATCACTTGACTGTGCTTGCTGAAGAACAGTCATTGAAAGCGTTCACATGCAAGGTTGATATTGAGCCCTGCTGGTACAACTATTGAGTCATTCAAACCTGCCAGGGTCTTGTTGCAGCGCAAAGTGTACCTTTTGCACAAACGGCATATATGTTAATATATATCATGTTGCTTTAGGGCACTGGCCATGCATGTCGTTCTGTGATGTCAATACTGATGTATGTACGAGCAGTACACTAGTGTGACAAAGCTTTGCGTATGAGTGAGCCACTGTTGGCTGCCCTGTACATAGACAAACACTGCATCACAGATAGTACTGCAGCACTTAGCACCGCAGAGCAGCATTTCGTTAGCATTGAACATGTTATCTGCAGACTAGTAGTCAGCTTTAACTATTCTGGAATCAATTTTGCATGAGACATTTGCAAACCATGACTGAACGTTAAAAGCGTTTTGACTCTTATCCACTCTCTGTCATGACTATTTATGGAACAAAGTCCTATCAGCAGCCAAGCTCCAATTCCAGACAGTTTCACCTGCAATGTCTCACTTAGCCTTGTAAATTTCAATTTTAATACAACTCATGAAACAACAAGAACATCTGTTCTGGTGCGTGCAGCACATCCCTTCCAATGTTACAATAGTCTGAGGGGGGGCTAGAAAATAGACAAATGTATAGGCATTGTACCACTGCTCAGTACAAACACAGCCTGTTGCACTACATGTTGTACCACCATACTTGCTGGTTACAAAGGAATTCAACGGCCAATATGTTGCACGCTAAGGCACAGAGGCTGGAAAGAAAACAAGGGCTTGAACTTACCCAACTTACTGTCTATGATGCTAGCTGACCCAAGCATCCTCTGCTGTCCATTGACATCATGAACAGGGTGATGGTGATGATAGCACTGACACTGATACTGCCTGACAATCTTTAGTTGCACATCTCTAAGACTGCTGTTTTGTTGCATGAAGCTGCTCCTTGCGCTGTACATTGTCTTGTGCCAATGGCCAGTGTCCTCAGATGCTGGAACCACACTGCGACGGACTGCCAAATCCGGATGGTATTCAGGTTGGTGTCAGCCTTGAGCGCCTCATTCAAAGAGCTGTCCTGCAGCCCTGCTAAGTCAATCAGAGAGGGGGGGGAACTAAGTCAACCAGCATCCTGACGTTGCCAAACAATTCCTGCACACTTGCTGTCTGAGGCTTTGTGACGTGGTGGGCTTGGCGCTTGTGATCAAGGTTGGCATTGACAATGAATTCCATTTCACGTATTGATGATGGTAATGTTGGCAAAATTTGTACTTGCTTAGCAACTCCGGCTGGTGACGGTGCTGCTGATATTAGGGGCACTGTTGGTGTCACAGCACGTGGCAGGACAGGAAAATGTATGTCACTAACAGCACGTAAATTGGTGTCTGAGCAAGGTTTGCTGATGTGGAGCACAAGGCAGAGTTTTCCGATTAGGTCGCACAAGAATGTCTTACCTACCGTGCTGTTCTTCTCATAGGTTTCGTGAAGTTCAACTTCGTCCACATCGTTTGCAACGACTCACGACAACAGACTTGCCCTATTTCCGTTTACCACCACCACTATGAAAACCCAGCTTTCGTTAATGGGTGTTTATTCGGTCTTAATGCCTTGCGTGTTCGCTAAGCCGTCCCTACCGGGTCGTTGAACCTCCAACGATTGCTTTGCGACCCGGCCAATGTCTTGTGCTATCGCTCATCGCAAGGTCCATGGTTTCGGAGTGCAGACATTAGTAATCAGGTGTCGCTCCGCTGACGGGCTATACCGGCGATTTGTAACAGCAACCGCAGCCTGCAGCGCTTTCTGACAGCATGTCAGGCTTTGCAGAGGCACCTGCTGAGATCTTGGGCTCTATTGTTCGATTGCTGCCTTTGCGCGAGAAGCTGCAGTGCGAATGCGTGTGTCAGAACTGGTTGCAGCTGTTACGCGGCTCACACACAACAACCTTTCCCCAACTTGCCAGCACGGTATGGGGAAATGAACTCCGTATCATTGTCTGTGGGCCGCAGCGCGTACGAGATAAAATTCGAATTTCTGCCGTCGAGGCCACTGAAACTCGTTCGGCGCGTACCGCGATTACGTTGAGTGCGGCAGACACAAGTCAAACCGCAACAGAGCGACAGTTTGTTCGCTGGTTCGCCAGAGTCGCTCCTCACATAGGCAAGGTCGCTGTCTTCCTAGAAGCTGGCGAGACACCTACTGAACATCTGGGGGGAACAGTATCTCGGGGTGGTTGGGTATTCCCTCAGATTTTGACTACACTGCATCTTGGACAGAGGATAGGTCATGCACCGGAGCTACATCTCTCAACAGGCAAGTTGTGCAGACATAGCTGTGACAGTGCTGCAGCCTATACCTCTAATGTGCTGTTTGACAGCAGGCTGTGCAGGACACTGCGCATGATGTGCAGTACATGCATGCAGAAGACTTTGGAGCTATTATAGGTTTTCCAGAATCTGTTCCTGCAACTTTGACCGCTTCCTTGATGCAGATATTGAAAGACTCACACACTTCCCAGTTTGCCTCAAGATTCTGGCAGACTTGCTGACAGACTGGACTATCACAGACCTGGTGTCTGATGCACAGCTTCAGATGTGGGGCCAAGTGGGCCAACTGACTACCCTGACTCGCATGACCATCAATGACCACTATGGAGTGTTTGATGACAATGAGTACTATGACATGGGGGAGTTGCAAACCTTGTCCAAGATGCACAGTATGGTCCTGAACGACTACTGCGATCTTGCCAGAAGGGTGCCAAACTATACACGTCTGCAGCGTCTTGAGCTACATAGCGGATCAGATGACGTGGTTGACTTGAGCTGCTGCACCAGCCTGACAGCCTTGCATCTCAGTGAGCGTCAGGATGTCCTCAGGAAGATGATTTTGCCTGAAGGCGAAGATGTGCGCTTGCAAGACTTGCACATCAAGTACCTTTCTATGGGAGGAAAGGGGCCTTTTGACATGCTCAACCTTGACATGGCGCTGCAGTTGACGTGCTTGACACTGTACAACGCTTGTCCTGACAATTTGCAGCAGGGTGCATGGCCAAAGGCTTTGCCAGTTCTGAAGAGCCTCACCCTCACTTCTGTCACACATACCTTATCACCCAAGCTGTGCTTGTACACACAGCTTGAGGACCTGAACTTGTCGTTAATACATGTCAATACCCTGCCCATATGGTTCAACAACCTGACACAGTTGAGAAACCTGTGGTTACGTAATTGCCAGTTTTCCCAGTTTCCCACAAGTCTCTTAGAACTGTCCCAACTGAGAACCCTCGATATGAAGTACATGTATCCAGTGTCGCTCCCAGAGGGCATCTCAGCAATTGTACACTGGTCACATTTGTCTGTTCTTGACCTCTCTACGCACTCTGGCACATTGCATGATTTGGACTCGCATCTGATTCTGTTGCTTCTGGACCATGCTTTCAAGCAGAGGGGAGTGAGGTCACCTCTGCTTGTAGACAACATCTATAGTATGTGAAGCAGGCAACTGTAACGAAGGTCATGAATGCAGTGACATTGCTGGTCAAGATGCTTGTGATGTTGACTTCAAGGGCAGTGTAGCCAATGTTTGCACATTACAGGATGATTGCTTTGCTGGCTAGATGTGCTTGCACTGCTTTGCTGGCTTGATGTACTTGCGCTGCTTTGCTGGCTTGATGTGCTTGCACTACATTGCTGGCTTGCTCTGCTTTCCCGGCTTGCTTGGCTGTGCATGTGAAAGCACTGGCAATCTGATCGGTGATAACAGAGTGGACTTTGCACTCTGGGAGCTAACCCTGTGACACCCCTGATGTCAATGCACTGCTGAGTAGTGCTAGCCTATCTGACCATACTGATGAGGTGCTCGGCAGCACTTGTGATTTAGCTGTCCGTTTGCATCTGCCCAGCAATTGCAAGGCCCATGCGACATGGTTGCAGGATCAGACATGGCCTTTGAGTGAAAGTACCCTGTCTGCAGGAGGGAAATGCCAAACTGGCAGTTTCTTCAAACTACTCCAAGCTGTTCATGCAGCTGAAAATCCAATGTTGCCATAAGCCAAGGCAAGATTAGGTCGCAGCGCGCACAAGTCTGGTCACCAGCTGGTGTCTGTCTTAGAATGTACAGTCTCTTGAATGCAAACTGGTCATTACAGGAGAGCAATGCATTAAGAGTCCACATTAAATTTACGACCAAGCCATCCGATGCAATGGATGCGCCATGCAAGTTTTAAGATTCCAGTTTGAGTACAAAAACTTATTGAAACGATATATGTGCGGGCTCGATGGCAAGCCAGGCTGGCATATCTCAGTTACACTTAGCGACTAGCAATAAGTTTTCTGTTCCTCTGAGATAGGTGTCTGAGCGTCACATTTGAGTTCCAATCAATGTCGAGACATAACACTGATAGTTGTGAACAATTCGTCATGCAGACCAAAGGCCCCAAATCATTGCACTATATATGAAGATAACAACGACATTCGAAGATAAAGTGGAACAAGTGTGTATTGCACAAAAGCAAGACGTTTCCTCTAGTCAGCCAGGCGTATGGGCAGCCCAACATATGCTGTGCTGGCGAGCTGCAGGGCTACACTGCCTTGGGGACTGCTGCGGTCAAATCAGCCATCCAAACCTGCTCGAACATGCTGTAATCCACAACCTCCTTTGCATCCCTGGGAGAGGATGTCATCCCTGCTGCATTCACCACCTTTGCAGTTGCTGCCATGGCTGCCCTTGCGCTCACTCCTCCAGATTCCTTTGCAGCAGCAACAGGCAGAGTTGCCTCTGATTCAGCTGCAGAAGCTGCAAGGGCTGCATTTGCATCTCTGGATGAGGCAGAGGTGCTGGCAACTGTGGCTCTGCCCTTCTGTGCAGCACTTGGTAGTGGACAGAAGGGAGCATCTGTGTCTTCTGACTGTGCTATGAGGGACTTGATGAGCTGCTCAGCAGCTGATGCCTCCGCCTTGGTGCAGCCATGACTGATCAAAGACTCCTGCATGCCGAACTGAAACACTGGCATCCCCTATCGCCTCAATTTGGGTGCTGAACCCAAATGGTCATACAATGGGCAATGCACGGCAGCTCTTCAAGCCACTGGTAAACACACTCAGCCTTGAAAACAGCAAGTGAGGCAGCTGGCTGAGCAATGAACATCAACCTGACCCTGATCATCATTGCAGAAAGGCAAACAACAGCTGCAGTACAATGTACACCAGCAGGAAGCCACTGAGAAGCACTGCAGTACGATGTACACCAGCAGGAAGCCGCTGAGAAGCACTGCTGTACAATGCACACCAGCAGGGAGCTGCTGAGAAGCCGCTGCAGTACAATGTACACCAGCAGGAAGCCGCTGAGAAGCACTGCTGTACAATGCACACCAGCAGGGAGCTGCTGAGAAGCAGCTGCAGTACAATGTACACCAGCAGGAAGCCGCTGAGAAGCCGCTGCATACCTTGACTTGTGCAATGGTGATCTTGCTCTGGCCTTCAGCGATATCGTCGAAAGTGTCCAGCAGCGGGGTGGAGCCATCGCTGACATCAGCCTCCATCATGATGACTCGCCGCATGGTGCGATCCCACTGCACCTGCACCGCAACAAAACAAGAATGTTGTCTGGCAAGTTTCCACTTCCCTGTAGACATGAAATATGCCTTGCAAGTTTCCACCGTCTTGTAGACAAAAATTATGCCTTGCAAGTTTCCACTTCCCTGTAGACAAGAGTCATGCCTTGCATGTTTTCACTGTCCTGTAAACGTGAACTATGCCTTGCAAGATTCAACCCCCTTGTAGACAAGCTTCAGTCAGAGACGCCCACTGTGTGGCCTTGGGTCACAAGTAGCTCCTGTTGGGCTAGGTGTCTGTCAAGCAATTTTATGCACAGTCTTGCCACAAAGATCTGCGTTGTTTGCTGAATCTGCTATGCTGAAACAGCTGCCCAGACTTGCTTGGTATGACCGCTGACTGTGCATGAACGCTGACTGTGCATGACTGCTGACTTGCCATGGCCACCAAACGATATCTGCTCACTGAGTTGAGTAACATTACAAGAGTCCAGACCAGAAAGGGCATCGGGGCACCATGAGAAACCCAACAAACACACAAGCAGGGTGCCTTTTCCTGACTGGTCTTTCAGTTGACTGACCTGCCAATCAGGCTTGATTGATGCTCCCTCTAAAAGCTCCAGATCATCCTCCTGTGATTTGCCTTCAGACCCTTCCATGACCTGCACGCACACAAACTAAGCGTCAATCCTCAGCTGAAAATGTATGCCTGCAGAGTCTTCCAGAAGCTGCAAACACATTATTTGGCAGTCAAAGCACAGATGCTGACACCACATTGAGCTGTGAAGGCCATCAGCATTGGTCAGCTGCCCAAAGAAAACAATCATCATTAATGCTATATTCTATGATATTACAATTTTAGTAATGATAAAAATGTTCAAGGGCTTGGCATAGGCATTGGCAGCTATGTTGCTGCAGCTGGGATTCAATTTTTGGGCACTCACTCAGCACTGCTGCATAGTTCAAGCATGCAGGTGGCATGATGTGACACAGAATGATCAAACAGCTTGCTTCAACTCTCAGCATAAAGAAAGCAGACTGCTGGTGACAGGCACAGCACCACCAAATAGCCTGCTTCGCAGCTCAGCATGAGGAAAGCAAAGCACAGACAGCAAGCAGATTCCTGGTGACAGATACACCAGAAAGCTGGTCAGGGGTTGAGCAGGCAAGACAATGTGGCACATTCCACTGAAGGGTCGTTTATCAGCATTGCGATGGTGCATGTTGGCTCACAGGACTAGGTTTTACGCACACCTAGTAGGTATCTGTCAAGAACGATTATCTGGACTGCCTGTATAGATTACTTATTGTTATTTTTATCATTATCATTATCGTTATCATTTCATTATCATTATCATTGTTGTTATTGTCATTATTATTATTATTATTATTATCACTGCAATGGTTGTGATGCAGCACTAGCACCAGCCCTAGCAAGCGTGTACATGGCTTGGCAGCAGCAAGGGGGTGCCCACCTGCAAGGCCAGCTGGTCAGGGGGGGTGGCCAGAGCAAGTACAGAGTCCATTCTGAGCAGGGAGGGGTCGTCAGGGCCCCGCCGGTGCTTCAGCCAGTGGGGGTGCATCTGCCTCAGCCGGGTGTTGTCTGCCCGGGCTGCCCACCTACCCATGATGTCTGTCTTCTCAGCTGCACACCAAATCACATAGGTTTATTGTACAGTCTTTGCAATAAATTTCACCATTTTGCAAGGCAGCAAACTTGACATGTTATTACCATTTGGCAAGGCAAAAGACTTGGCATTCTCTCACCACTTTGCAAGGCATCAAACTTGACATGTTCTCTCACCACTTTGCAAGGCAGCAAACTTGACATGTTCTCTCACCACTTTGCAAGGCAGCAAACTGTGCAAGGTCTCACCACTTTGTAAGGCAGCGAACTTGGCATGGTCAGAGAAGGCCAGCAGCTCATGGGCGTCAGCACCCAGGAAGTCCAGCTCTAGGATGGGGGTGGCGGATGCAGTGGTCAGCACATTCCACATCGTGTTGTTCTCTGGGATGGACTTGGTCTTGCCTGCCAGCCGGATGTTCCACCAGTTGCGCACCTCTGGGGCCTGCACAGGCAACCCCACTCATCACAAGGGGTACCCCTCATCACAAAATCCACTGGTCAGAAAGTGCCACCACCGGAGAGTAGTTCACGTCTGGATGCAGAAATTGTATTCTCTCCATCGACCAACTCAGTACCACAAAGTGTATCAGAAATTGCCACCAGTGATCACCAAGTGCCACCGCCGATCATCAGAAATTTGCGGTCAGATTGTGCTTGCAAACAACAAAGGAACTGCAGGAGGCTAAGCGTAGTCCTTCAGGTTTTGCCTCTTCTGCCTTCAGCTCAAAGGCAATGCCTGGAAGCTTGCAGTGATTGCAGCATTTTATCTGGCTTTGGACCTGTTCAGGGTCCAATGCCACACAGATCTCTGTGAAAGACCTGCTGAGTGCTTGCAGTCAGCAAACACCATCATTGTAGCATGCAGCTGAGGCACAAAACAAGCTGGTGACTTTACGTTGCAGCAGGCAAAAGGCCGTGCAAGCACACGACCATGCTACATGGCATTGCACAAT
>JAABUK010012712.1_pt1 | contig 10671 bp, 14 predicted proteins | sample 5559141 | NCBI WGS metagenome assembly JAABUK01 (sample SAMN10711869, study PRJNA513367) | rock metagenome | isolation source: Antarctica rocks | place: Antarctica: Victoria Land, Pudding Butte nord | collected 2016-01-03
TATTTAGGCTATTTAACGCTTGTTGAATAGATTGCTCTTGATTTGACGCCATTTGGAGGTATATTGGTGGAGATTTGAGGGTTTGAAGATAGAGGGTGGTTGGGTGGGTCGGAGAAAAAACTGTCCCGTTTTGTGGGGTGTCCCGCTTTGTGGTGTGGCCCGTTACTGGCAGATCCTCGGTTCCTGCACTAGCTTTTGCACTGCGATTGACTTCAAACTTCACCAGCATTCTTCAGAACATGTCATCTCAGGTGTGGCTTTGATGTGCAGAAATATGCCGCGATGATGGTATAGGTACGACAACACTCCAGTGGCCCCCTTACTATCGATGGTCATGTCACGACTGGGCTTCTCCGAAATCCAGAAGCCCTCACAACTCGCACGCGACTCCCTTGAACTTGCTTCCCTTGCCTCGTCTGAGCCTGATGACGGGCGCACGTCCGAGTCGTCCTCTAGATCAGGCATACCTTCCTCGCGGAAACTCTCGCTTGAGAACGACGATCCTTTGGACAATGCCAATCCAGCGAATAGCGCCAGGCGCATGACCCATGGTCGATCATATTCCATATCTTCAGCTTTCGACTTCACGCCTGCTCTCTTTCCGCTTTCTTCAACACAAGGAGGGTACGCTCCGCTGGGTGCTCCGTCGTCTACGTCGCTGGAAAGACAGCCTGAACGCTTGGAAAGTGGAAACCTCGAAAAGCACAAAACCTTGACCTATCTGAACGGACTATCGTTGATTGTTGGTTTGATCATTGGCTCGGGAATCTTTTCTTCACCCGGCCTGGTCAGCTCCCATGCGGGCAGCCCTGGAGGTTCTTTGATCGTATGGACAGTGGCAGGTGTATTAGCATGGACAGGGGCTGCCAGCTATGCTGAGCTTGGAGGAGCCATTCCTCTCAATGGAGGAGCACAAATATACTTGGCCAAAATTTTTGGAGAGCTATCGGGTTTCTTGTTTACTTGGTGTGCTGTCATGGTCTTGAAGCCAGGAGGTTCCGCCATTATTGCAATTATCTTTGGTGAATATCTGGTCCGAGCATTCATTGGAGCAGAGGTCGAGACAATTAACCCCTGGATCAACAAGGGAGCAGCAATTGGATCCATTATTGTCGTCACCCTCGTCAATTCCATTTCGACCAAGATTGCCACCAGAATCAGTGACATGTTCATGTTCCTTAAGTTCGTGGCTCTTCTTGCTGTCACTGTGCTTGGGATCGTGGTCGCTGGAACCGGTCTTTCCTTCAAGCATCATCCGAACGAGGACTGGAAGTCTCATGGCTGGTTTTCAGGCACTAGCACAGACATCACAGACTGGGCCGTTGCTATCTACGCCGGTCTATGGGCTTTCGATGGCTGGGACAATACGAACTATGTCACCGGCGAATTTAAAAATCCAACTCGCGATCTCCCAAGAGTCATCCACACTGCCATGCCACTCGTCCTCCTATCATATCTTCTAGCCAACGTCGCGTACTTCTTTGTTCTTCCGAAAGCCACTATCGATCATAGCAATACCGTGGCTGTCCTGTTTGGATCACAGATATTCGGCCCAATTGGATCCCTCATTCTTGCACTCATTGTGAGCGCGAGCTGCTTTGGCGCTCTGAATGCAACAACTTTCACTTCTGGTCGGCTTGTTTATGTCGCTGGAAAAGAAGGCTATCTTCCTGCCGTTTTTGGCAACATCGGAATTGGCAATCCCGAAATCCCAAACCTTGGCCGACTGAGGAAGCGCTCGTGGCTTGTCAAGACTGTCGCTCGAGTGTTTGGTGATGATGGCAGTTTGGGCTTCACCCCAATCAATGCGATGGCTTTGAACGGGATACTTTGCATTGGGTATATTGTTGTGGGTGAATTCGAGGCATTGATTACATTCTCCGGCGTTGCCGGATACACGTTCTATTTCCTCACCGTATTGGGATTGATTGTTTTGCGAATCAATCAGCCGAACTTGGAAAGACCGTACCGCACTTGGATCACAACGCCTATCATATTCTGCTGCGTCAGTTTATTTTTGGTCAGTCGAGCTGTGATTGCTCGACCATTTCAGACGCTCATCGTTCTTGGCTTTATCCTGTCCGGGATACCCGTGTACTTTTGGAGGATATCAAAGCGGGATGGGTCTCGAAGAGAAAGTAAAAGCAGTATAAGGTTCTGGCGGAGATGGGGGAGGTCCAACAACGGCTCCAGATAGATCTGTATTCTGTAGATATTCTCATACATCTATGTATGCTCCAAACCAGCCCAGTGGGATACAAGGTCCGGAGGTCCTGTTCGGATGTACAGAACCGAGCCATTGCAGCGCTTTAGATGAGTGGCTGCACGGTACTGTACTTTACGTTGCCAAATCGAGACGGGGCAGCCCCCTTTCATGGCTTGGCATCAAGTTTCGGGCCAACATAGCATGCATCTGGCCTTCTGATATCCCCAGTTCTGGTCAACGGACGTTCTCTACTCCCCTTTGTTGCGGCCTCAATCAGTGAAAATGCTGCAAGTTTTGCGTGGCTGTGTTACTCTGGTGATTGTTTCTATTTTCGCTACCCTTTCATTGTCGAGTCTTGCAGCCTGCGCGGCTTCTGCAAATGGTGGCGCCTCCAATGGGTCCTTACTCTGGGGACCATACAGACCAAACCTGTATTTTGGCGTACGACCACGAATACCCAAAAGCTTGCTGGCAGGCTTGATGTGGGCAAAAGTGGATGATTTTGCAACAGTCCAAAATAGTGAGTCTGCTTCTGGTCCACGAGTGGGGAACATGTTCTCACATGCCAAAGATTTGCTCTTTCGCGTAGCTGATCCGTTCAGACTTCAGGCATACCTGCGAACAACATGAAGGCATGGCTGGCTATGGGTGGGAGGAGTATGACATTCGAAGCGGCGGGCGTCAAACCATTCACGATGCTGGCAACAACATCGATCTGACCATCGACTTCGTCAAGACAACGGGCAGTCCAACGGGAGGTTGGGCGGCGAGAATCAAAGGAGAGCCGCGAGGGGATGCGCCGGAGCGATTGAAGACAACGGTAGTTTTCTACGCCGGCATGGATGGATTTGGAAGCCTCGAATTCACAAATGAACAAGATGAATTGGGTCAGGAAGGGACTGTTACTCTCCAAGGACAGACTGCCGACTTGGGCGACTTTAAGATTGATTTCACCCGTGGGCCAGACAGCAATGTTGCTCCGAAGCACCAGCATCCAAGCTGGGACTCCAAACCCTTGGACCGAACCATGGCGTCGAGCATGCAAGTGCCGGCTGATGCCCTTTGGCAGGCCAAAAGCATTTTGTTCACGAACATGAAAAATGAGGTCGACAATTATGTTGCGGAGTATGGGCAGGAAAATCCACCCCCTGCCTGGCAAATGTTTACTATCGCCAACGACATCAAAGACGGAAACTTCCATATGGTGCAGAAGACTTTCGAAGGACCGTTTGAGTTTGATATCATTTTCACGGCCACAGATGCTCCAAGTCTGACATCGGAAGGGATATCCACAGCTATTGCAGACACATCTAAGTCGTTCAGAACCAAATTCGCTCGGGTCCTAGCTCCAAAAGCACCGTTTACAGATACTAAATACACGAAATTTTCACAAGCGATGCTATCAAATCTCGTTGGCGGAATAGGCTACTTCTACGGAGACTCTCTCGTTGACAGGTCGTACGCACCGGAGTACGAAGAAGAAAATGAGGGTTTCTGGGAAGAGACAGCAGATGCAAGAGGAAGGGCCCAGGTCAATCGTGAACCACCGACTGAGCTCTTTACCAGCATCCCCTCCAGACCTTTTTTCCCGAGAGGGTTTCTCTGGGATGAGGGATTTCATCTGATACCTATCGCAGATTGGGACATGGACTTGGCGCTTGAGATTGTACAGAGTTGGTTCAATCTCATGGACGAAGATGGCTGGATAGCTCGTGAACAGATCCTTGGACCTGAAGCGCGAAGCAAGGTTCCCCTAGAGTTCCAAGTTCAATACCCACACTACGCCAATCCTCCGACTTTGTTCATGATCCTCGATATATTTGTCGACAGGCTCAACGCAGATACGTTTGAAGCTGCCCATGCAGCTGCCCTGACAGACCGTATTCGGAAATTCTATCCACTTCTCAAGCGGCAATATTTCTGGTTTCGTAAGACTCAATGGGGCGATATTAAGTCGTACGATCGTGAAGCTTCTTCAACAAAGGAGGCCTACCGATGGCGTGGGAGAACTCCCCGCCACATACTCACCTCTGGCATTGACGATTATCCTCGACCACAGCCTCCACACCCTGGCGAGCTACACACTGATTTGATCAGCTGGATGGGTATGATGTCGCGCTCCTTACGCCGGGTAGCCGAATCACTCGGCGAAACAGAAGATGCCGTCGAGTTCAGGAACTATGAGAACGCTATCACGCGAAACACTGATGACCTTCATTGGTCCGCTTCGTCTAATATCTTTTGCGATGCAACCATCGACGACTACGAGGAGAGCGTGCATGTTTGCCATAAAGGTTATATCTCGCTATTTCCTTTCATGACTGGACTTGTGCCGGCTGATAGTCCGCGGCTGAAAGCAATACTTGATTTGATCTCGGATCCTTCGGAGCTGTGGAGTGATTACGGCATCAGAAGTCTGAGCAAGAAGGACGAATACTACGGCACGGACGAGAATTATTGGAGGAGCCCAATCTGGGTGAACTTGAATTACCTGATCGTGAAGAACTTACTGGTATGCCGTAACCTCTGCCTCGTTCTCGCTATCAGAGAATTGACAAAATCTAGGACATTGCTCAAACCTCTGGCCCTCACCAGGACCAAGCTCGCCGGATGTATGTCAAACTTCGACGTAATCTTGTAGAGAATGTCTACCGTGAGTGGGAGAAGACAGGCTTCGCTTGGGAGCAATACAATCCCGAGACTGGTGAGGGTCAGCGGACGCAGCACTTTACAGGTTGGACGAGCTTGGTGGTAAACATCATGGTGATGCCCGATCTGAGCAAGACCGGATCGGGTCATGATGAGCTGTAGCATAGATATAGAAATGTCTTGCGCTTGTTATTGGAGGTGTTGTGGAAAGATCATCATTTGGAACGCCATCGTGATGCCATCGTGGTAAGGGAAAGGTCGCTTTCACCGCCGATGCTTGTAATGACTATCCCTTCGATCATCCCGGTCATTGTGGAGGGGCGAACGACTCCGATGCCTCCTGTGTTCTCTCTTCCCGTGATGCGTCCTGTCTCTGCTCCTTGGCCGTCGTCTTCGCGGGCGTTCTCTTGACCTCGATCGAGATCTTCTCCTGTCGTCTTGTGCATCTCTGTCTCGTCCCCTTCGACAGCGGTCGCAATCTCGGCTGCGACTTCGGCTTCTACGTCTCTTGTGACGTGACTTCTCATTCTTGTCTTGCCTCACGTGGTGGAGGCCTCCAACCTGACCACTGTCCTGGTTTGCTTGAATGCGCTCATCTGAATCTCCATGCTTATCTGCAGCCTTTCCATAGCCCACTCCCTTGCCACTTTCAGCATCCTCATCTTCCGCAGCCTCCTTCAGGATCTTGTCCACTTCCTTCCTGTCACCTAGAGACGCCAGATTGGGGTTCCTCGGTGGCACATCATAACCAAGTGCCCTTGCCAAAGCGTCCTGTTCTGCTTCTTTGATCCGCTTTATTTCCTCCTTTCGTTCCCGTTCAGCTTTCTCTGCTGCGGTTTCTCCACCCTCTTCGTCCGCATCACCCTTTGCATACCAATTCAGGTCTCGTCCTTTTTGCCATCGACCGACCGGCGCCATGAGCGAATGTCCCAGGTAATTCTCTCGGTGACTGGATGATTGTACATCAGACCACTTGAAGTCGGCGCGGCCACCCCGAGAACCCTCTTTACGTACTGTGGTCAACAGATCCATATCGAAGGCGTGTTCGAGCTGCTTGGTTGGTGGAAGAGATGGAGAGATGCAGGTTGGGCAAACGCGTGGCGTTGCAGACCATCTACCCTGCGGTGAGAATCGCAAACAACAGGCCCAAGAGTCCTTGACGATTCAGGCGGTCGGGGAGAAAAGAGAGCGTGTGCAGATAGGATGGAATCTGGAATGGATGGATGATAGGGTGGAGGCGAATATCTTGATTGCTACTATGAGAGGTGATCCAGCGAGCCAGCTTGCCTCAGTGGGGCTGCTGGGTGGCTGATCTGAGCTCTCACTAAGGCACTCGCGTGCATGAACTTGCACTCACTGGACACAACCATCCTGTCCAAAGGCACCAGTAGCCCTGTGCTGCCAGATAAAGCATTCGATTGGCATACAAACTCCCCCGTTACACGGTGACACATGGGAGCAATCCCCAATGCCCTTCCCGTCCCGACGTCTTTCCTCGATGTCAGATTGTCTCTCTTGTGTGCAAAATTTCTTGTTGTGCCACCGTCTCCACATCATTTACTATGGTCGCATGTCTATGTTCTGAGAACTCCATTTCATTTCCTATCTTCTCGCTTTTGCCTTCTTTCAGTCCCGATGCTCCAATTTGTGACCACGGGTAGCCGTCCTCGACGTGATCATGGAGGATGATAATCGACATCTCCAGCCTGTGAAGCTTGACATCATAGGCAGCGAGACAGGCAGAGAGAGAGTGCGTATCTCTGACATAGCCTTCATCACGAGTTCTACCGCTGACCAAACACAGTATGTAGTGTCAGTCCCTCCGTGTCACTGATCAGGATCCCGCAAATCAGATCTGACCTCTTCTCTCAGAGATGATTGGGTTGTGGCACCTCAAATCGCGAACTGGCGAAACAACTTGGTACCCAAGATATCACTACTTCCGCAGCACGATTTGCTGACCAGGCCTGCAGACAGCTTGTTCTCAGCGTCACAATCTTCACTTCGTTGCGCACCAAGAAACCGTTGCCGTCTTTCAACCGTCATTCCCTTCACATAAACTTGGACGTCAACCACACCTCAACATCCTACCAAGCCTCGCCAAGGCAAACGCACGAGGCGCATTGGATCCATCAAGACCCAATAGTATCAATCATTTGATAGTAGGTGAGCTAGGATCAGAAGAGATACTGTTTCTGTCCACAGATTCAGGCAATGTGGCTGCTTATTACACCGCTGCCATCCAAGATGGGATTGAGAAGGAGCCATACAAATTCAGCCGAGAAGGCCGTGGTGATTTGGTTGGGATCCGACCCTTCTTCACCCACTGGGTGTATGAAAGCGCTTGGGGGCTGTCTATACACAAGCATGCTCGCATGCTCGCTGTTAGCTCAAACAGACCATGCTATCAAGCGTCCATCGGTGTAGATGCTGCGATCACAGTTTTCTCTTTCGCCTTGACTAGTTCCAGTGGAAAATCAACTCCAGGAAGCAACGATGAGCTGACTTTCACGGAAGAGGACGAATCCGAATGGAAGTTCTGGGTTCCTAACACCGCAAACCCGACGAAGATGCCAGACCGCTCACAGAATTGGAAGACAAGGCTTGAAGCGCATACCTGCAATATTCCCAGCGTCTCATTTGTCAATTCAGATGACGATCGCGAGGGCAATTACTTGCTCAGCACCGATATCAAAGGCATCACAAAATGCTGGCATATATGGCAGAGCAATGTCCTTTTTACGTGGGATTTCTCTTCTATAGGCAGAACGTCCAACCCTTACCTCAACTCTCAGCAGACTTCGTAAGTGGGTCCCAAACATCGTCCTGCCATCAAGACTAACCCATCGTAGGAGTGGTTGGACAGTTTTAGCACTTGACCCAAGCAGCTTTCAAGTCGTCGATACTCATGAAGAATTCTGCGGCGACTCAGCCGACAATGAGAACTTTGCCCGCTATCTCGATATCACGAGGAGTCTTCGTCTAGTCCCCGGGCATGACAGGTCTTTAGCTGGGTATAGTGCTGTTTCTGCGTCTGATAGCGACAATGATGAAGATGATGAGGATCCCCTCGATCAATTCGATGGCAATTTCTCGGATGACGATAGTCCAGATGTCACTTCACCTGGTATCTCTCATGAACTTGCAAATACCAATAGCACGCGGCCAGAATCCATGGACCCCCAGCTATATTCCAATTCAAACGACTTTAGTCAGGTCGAAGAAGGTGAAAGTAGCGGGGCTGAGATTGGTGATGAGAGCACAACAAGTGGTCTCATCAGGGTTGACAGTCGACTGATCGAAGATGAAGATCTCTCAACTGATTGGCCAGACTTCAGCATGCCAGGAGGATATAACAGCAGTGAGCTCTATGGAATTCAGATCGGCTCCGGTGCTGTGAAGAAAGTCAAACTGCACCATCCAGGCACGCTTCCAGCATTTCAGCAACCTTTACCGAAGCCGAAAGGCCCCATAATTCCTACCCTTCACCTGTCAGCTTCACACCTGCGCCTCTTCGATGCTAAACGTTCCGAGGAAGCTTCAGTCTACTGCTCAGAACTTCTCAGCTTCCAGTGGCCAATGTACTATGCGACCCATCCAGCTATCGACCGCTTAAACCTGACGCAATATATCCCCGAACTTGGAATAGTGGTTATTGGAACACAGATCGGACGGGTTGCCGTTTGCTCACTCACCAGGAAAGGATCGAAGGGTCCTTTCGGAGTAAGAGTCGAGTGGATCCTACCGTTTGAGTCGCAGGAAAAGGACCACGAGAGACCATTCACGCAATTGTTAGGGATCGCGGCTGGACCTGTTCAGGGGCATCAGCTATCAAGGTCTAGCTCGGTATCTGAGGATGACGAGGATATGGAAAGGACGTGGTTGCAAGATAGGGTCGATGATGACGGGGTCTTGATAACCTTCGATCCCAACATCGTGAAAATGAGGCGAAGCAGCAGCGGCAGCACTGGTGAATGCGGTCCCAAAAAGCACTGCTTTGACGGACCATCCCGAACGAAACCCAGAGACAGAGCAACAGCAGCCTGTAGCTCCAAGCGCCGTCGAACTCTACCGCTAATAGTAAACCAAGCATGGCCGTCTCGTTCCGAAGTCACCGAAGCAAGCGCCGTCATGGATGAGCCGTGGAGAGGACTCGAATACTCAAGAAGATACAGGTTGATGGTGACGTACTATGATCAGACGGTTCTGACGTACGAGCTGTCGAGGGAGAAGCCGTTTGTGGGCGATCCGGCGATGGGGAGGCCGAATTGGAGGAATAGGGAGGAGTTTTGGTGATTTGATCTTGGTTCCCGTGAGTGGTTGAAGGGGGAGGGTTTGATGATAGGTGAGCCGAGGGGTTATGAGAACGACTGATGAGCCTCTTGGGGGCATTCTGAGACGAACAGAGATGGGCAACAGGCGTTGAACATGGACCTACAATACACGCTGGGATGGGTGTTCGGTGCGGCGTACCTGGGCAAATGAACGAATGAAGGAGGGCCTTGAGCTTGGATCTTGTACATGTTTCGATCCTCTAGGTTAGGTTAGGTTAGCTTAGTGGAATAGCTTGTCACATCACACACAATGGAGACACGACGATCTCTATATCATATCATATCAAGCCAGGCATGAAATCATGCTCATGGTCCCCCACGCACGGAGTCCTCGTACCAACTTCACTCACTCCCTCACTTGTGAAACCCAGAAGTCCCTCGTTCCTTTTCTGCCCTCCATCCATCCATCCATCCATCCATCCATCCATCCATCCTCCCCTACTCACCCGGCCAAACAACCAGACTCTCTGATCTGAACCACTTTCTTCCCCCCGCCCCAGCATCTCCCTCCATTCCCTTCATTGCAGCTCAAGCTCCAGCTTCAAATCAACCTCCTTAATTCGCGCAACTCAGCTCGATTCGTCGATGTAGATATCCGATTCAGACTATGATCAGTCACTCTATTCTCGCAGCTACTCATGCTTTGTTTATAAACCTATTTTGAACCCAATTCTTTTCTATAGTCCATACAGAATATATATAGAGAATCAAAAGATTACTATTCTCGAGGAGAAAAGAAAAGTAGAGCCGCTTTAGAAAAGAGGAGTAGAGAGAGAGAGAGAGAGAGTCTGAATCGACCATCTCGAACTCGATCAAATAGCTACTATTACTGACTGATACCATCTTAAAATGACCTCGATGAACAAATCATACTCTGACTAAGTCCCCACCCGGCTACTGCGCCAGCCCGCCGGGTTTTACACCAAAACAGGTCCTTTTCATACCCCTGTTAAAATCTATGAATATCTGGTTTGTTTGATTGATTTAAGCTTCTTTATATAAATATTATATTATATTCTATATATAATTGATAGAGCTAGTATTATGATACATAAAAGTGAGGAGATCATTTTCTCATACATATTTGGTGTACGGATGGTAAAGGCTTCAATGCAGACCGTAATGGATTCTTCGTTGGAAGTGCTGTTCCCAGGACTGGTGAATGTGTGTTTGAGAGGGCCTATAAGAGGTGGAAGCGTGCTTCGGATCATAGTCCCAGTCTCTCGCCTGACCTTTCTTATTGGGAAGACACCAGGTTTAATGTAGTTCAGCTCCGAGGTAGAGACCGTCCACTTTGATCTTGCTCGCAATCAGGGGATCCTGTTGATCATCCTCTCAGCGCTGCCGACCTCGTCTTTCGTCTCTCAACGCCCTTTCATTACCCTCACCCACCGAGCCATCCAAGACCGTTTCCTTCCCTCCCATCCATTCCTTCATCCCTCCCTCACGTCAAACTCCAAACCTCCTCGGATCCAACCACCC
>JAABUK010012713.1_pt1 | contig 10671 bp, 7 predicted proteins | sample 5559141 | NCBI WGS metagenome assembly JAABUK01 (sample SAMN10711869, study PRJNA513367) | rock metagenome | isolation source: Antarctica rocks | place: Antarctica: Victoria Land, Pudding Butte nord | collected 2016-01-03
AGGCGGTCAATCAAATCCTTGAACGTTACGAAGCAGCGGCAGCTTGATGTAAGACAATCAATACGGCAGCCGCAATAATTCCATCGCAATCGCTAAGAATTTCTTGCAAGTGCTTCACCTCTTTGTGGGATTCTTTCCAAATACCGTTCGCTAATTCGATCTTTCGCTTTTTACGCTTTAGGGTGTGTCTTGTCGTAAACCTCGATTAATTTTTCCATCGAAACGTGCGTGTAGATTTGCGTGGTGGAGAGGCGCGCGTGGCCTAAGAGTTCCTGTATGTCGCGTAGGTCTGCGCCGCCGTCAAGGAGGTGCGTGGCGAAGGAGTGGCGTAGAGAGTGCGGGCTGATGTCGTGTATGCCTGCGCAGATTTCTATGTATTTATCGACCATGCGCCCGACGGAGCGGGTGGTGATGCGCGTGCCTTGATAATTTAAGAAGACCGCGTTCGAGTCGCGTTCGGCGAGCGGCGCGTTCTGCAAAAAAGCATTCCTCACAGACAAATAAAGCATCAATGCGTGAAGCGCCGGATCGCCGAACGGCACAATGCGTTCCTTGCGCCGCTTGCCGGAGAGACGCACCATCTTGTTCTTGAAATCAATGTGATTCAAATCGAGTTTGACGAGTTCGGCGACGCGCGCTCCCGTGCCGTAAAGAACTTCCAGAATGGCGCGGTCACGCTTGCCTAAATCCGTTTCGATGTCCGGCGTTTCGATAAAGCGGATCGTCTCTTCGATGGAGAGATGATTCGGCAATTTCTTTTCAAGGCGCGGCGTCGCAACCATTCGCGCAGGATTATTTTCGACGACGCCTTCGCGCACCAAAAATTGAAAAAAAGTACGCAAGGCCGCGAGCTTTCGCGCAACCGACGTTTTCTTTTTCTGCGCCGTGTGTAATGACGACAGCCACTCACGAATCGTGATGTGGTCAATCTGCTTTATATCAATTTCGCGCCGCACATTTGCTTTCTCATCAAGCGGCGCAAGGTGATCGTAAAACTGCCCTAGATCGCTCGCGTAATTGCGCAGCGTATGCTCGCTCACGTTACGCTCGTAACGCAGGTGCTCGAAGAACTGTGCGAGTAATTTGTCGATCATAACTGGCAGCGTTAATACAACTCTTTGCTGTGCTCGTCAATTCCCAAGCCGGAAATCTTCAATAGGTAAAGACAACACTCTCGATAATCGTCGTCGGCAGGAGACCATCTGTTCACAGCGTGATAGCAACCTTGCCTGTAGCCTTCAAGAATCCAACTCGCTCCGTCGTTGCCCTCTATGCCGTCTTCCATCGGCAATCGCCAGAAGCAAGCTTGCGCAACACGCCGAGCAAATTCATCCCACTCGCTTTTAGTGAGAGACCGTATCCGATTAACAATCAATTTGCCGGGATTATATCCACCAGCACCGTTAAGCTCCTTTACGATCAATATTCGCTTGTCACCCGAACGTTCAAGACGGATTATGACAGGATGATGAAAAGTGCGCATCCACAAAAAGCGGTAGCTTTCATCTTTGCCCTTAGAAGACAAAAGCGCCGGTTCGCTCATTGCAGCCAAGTGTTTTGTATAGAGATCAACTATGACTTCGTTCTGCTCTTGTTTATCGCAGAAGTCGTATGGCGAGATTCTTTTCATAGAAGCAGAACTCATCACATCCAACTTCGTGGAGGCTCCGGGAAAGCACGAGTTTGCAACTGGCTCATTCAGCTTTTCGATGGGTGGCGTGCGATAAGCGATCCAGAACATACTAACGGTGACGCCGACAGCAAAGGTAAGGATGGCAATGATAAGCCTAATCGTCGCTCGTCGCATGTCGGTATCACCTCGTTAAAGAATCTGCAATCCGGCCTTTTATCTTAGACACCACGTGGCAATTAATGTTCCGTTAGCTTTTATTTTCAGCCTTTCGGTGTGTAATAGCCTTTGCGTGCGCGGACACGCAGGTTCGCGCGGGCGGGCACGCGTAGGGAGATGATGCGGAAACGTCCGTCGCGTGCGTCGTCGTTCGGGTAATAGCTGAGGACATATTGTTGCGCGAGGTCGGCGGCGATTTGCGCGAAGGCTGTGTCGAGGTCGTTCGTCGCACGCGGCACGTAGACCGCGCCGCCGGTTTGCGCTGTGAACTGTTCCATGCGGCGTTCGGCGACGAGGTCGCGCAGGTTGGCGTTTTCGATGTGGCCTGTTTGCACAACGTAAATCTGGCAATCGGCGGCTTGAGCGCGGCGCAAAACTTCATCGAAATCTTCAAAACGGCGGCTCGCGGTTTCCACACCGTCCGAAACGATGATGATAACTTTGCGTCCCTGTTGCGGGCGCAGGTATTCGGCGGCTTTAACAATCGCGTCAAAGAGCGGAGTTGCGCCCTGCGGTTTGCCGAAATTCTCGATGGTGCGCGCGAGTTTCTGCACGTCCTTTGTTAAGGGCTGCTCGAGCGCGTTGTCGGTTTCAGTCGTCACGGAATAAATCGCGGCCTCATCAACCGGGCGCATGACTTGACGAAAGAAACGCACGGCGGCCTGCTTCTCGAATTCACGCGCTTCCCGCAAACTTTGACTGTTATCGAAAAGCATCGCCATGCGAACGGGCGTGTCGGCGCGGCTTAATTCACTGACGGGCTTTGGTTGCCCGTCAATGCGCAACTCGAAATCTTCGAGCTTGAGATCGGCGACGGCTTTGCCTTTGCTGTCAACGATGGATGCAGGAATCGTGACGAGGTTCGAGTTGATGCGAATCACGTCTTCCGGGTCAACTTCCGTTGGCTCGGAACTGTTGCCGGAGGCAGGCGGCGCGCTGCTCTTGTTCGGTGGAACGGTGGACGTCACCGGCGCGTTGATTGCGGGAGTTTGCGTTGAAGCGGCGGGCGCAGGCGCGTTGGCTTTTGTGGGAGCAGACGGTGTTGCATCGGGCGTCGGCATTGTCTCGGCGCGGCGCGGGCGTTGCGCGGTATTAGTAACAGGCGGGCGCGACGGCGTTTGCTTTGCGGGAGTTGCGTTGGTGCGTCGTCCCGATTGGGCAAAAAGGAATGCAGGTGCGAAACTCACGCCCGCGAGCAGCGCAAAGCAGAGTGATCCGCACAGCAACCTTGCTCGCCCGCTTACGGCAAGAAGAAACTTTCGCCGTGCTAAACGGTGGCGGCTAGCAGCGGCGCGTTGTTCGTGCGCTGAAGTGTGTCGAGCCAGATGTTCCATTCCTTTAATGCGAGTTCGACTTGCAGTTGATGGCGCTCACGCTTGCGTCGTATGCGTCGCCTGTGTTCTTCGGCGAGCGGTTCGAGCAGCGCGAAAGTAATATTGATTGGCTGATAATTATTCGTCGCGGCGCTTGAAACGTAACGCGCGAGCGCACCGACGGCACTCACAGGCGGCGCTTCGACAAGCTCTTGTTGACATGCGAAGCGCGCGGCATTGATTCCCGCAAGCCAGCCCGTCGCAATTGATTCAACGTAGCCTTCGACGCCGCTGATTTGACCTGCGAAAAAAATGTGCGGACGTTCTCGCATTTGCATTGTCGCGTGGAGCACACGCGGCGCGCGAATGTAAGTATTACGATGAATCTGTCCGTACTGCAAGAACTCCGCTTCTTCTAGGCCGGGAATGGTTCGCAGCACGCGCGCCTGCTCCGCGTAGCGTAGATGATTCTGAAAGCCTACGAGGTTGTAAGCGTCCGCCATCAAGGTTTCCTGACGCAGTTGGACGGCGGCGTAAGGCTGTCGTCCCGTGCGCGGATCGACGAGGCCGACGGGCTTCATAGGCCCGTAGCGCAAAGTATCCACGCCGCGCCGTGCTAGTTCTTCAATCGGCAAACACGCCTCGAAGTATTTCGTTTCTTCAAAGCGATGCAGCGGCACGCTTTTGGCACCCACGAGCGTTTCATAAAAGAGTGCATACTGTTCTTCGTCGAACGGGCAGTTAAGATAATCGTCGCCGCCTTTGTTGTAACGCGCGGCGCGGAAAGCGATTGCTTCATTCACAGAATCGGCGGCGACAATCGGCGCGATGGCATCATAAAAGTAAAGTTGGTCGTCGCCCGTCAAGCGCATGATTTCAGTTGTCAAAGCGTCGGAGCATAACGGCCCGGCGGCGATAATCGTGATTGCGTCGTCAGGGATTTGCGTTGCCTCTTCGCGCATCAGAGTGATGTTCGGATGCGCCTCGATGCGTTCGGTGATGAGCGCGGCGAACTTGTGGCGATCAACGGCGAGCGCGGCTCCGGCTGGCACGCGCGTCTCGGTTGCCGCTTCCATGACAAGCGAACCGGCACGGCGCAATTCTTCTTTCAAGAGATACGGCGCAGTTCCCGGCTCGTCTGATTTAAGCGAATTGGAACACACGATTTCGGCGAGCTTGTCCGTGCGATGCGCGGGCGTCGAACGCACCGGGCGCATTTCGTAAAGCCGCACACGCGCGCCCGCATTGGCCGCCTGCCAAGCCGCTTCGACTCCGGCGAATCCGCCGCCGATCACAACAATTTCATTCATAAGTTTTGGATGCAACTCTTACGGTTTCTGCGGTGACGCAGCGTCTGCGGTTGGCGTTTCGATTTTGTAATCCTTGAATTCCGTCTTCGAGCGCCGGTAATCGCTGAACTCCTGCGTCACATTCACGTTGAAGCCTTTGAACAATAAAACTCTAGCGGAAACATTGGCTTGCGAAAAGCGCGGCAGCCAGACGCCGTCCGTCGAGACGCGCGCTTGCTCGAAGGTGAAGGTTGCGCCGGGACGAATTGACGCGAGCAGTCCGCCGCCGACTTTAATGCCTTCGGCGAATCTCGCTTCAAAGCGCATGATCTCTTTGTCGGCTGGATCAATCCACGCGACGCCGTTTAGTTTGGCGACGATTGATTCCGTGCGGTTCGTTGGACGAAAGCCGGGACGCGGGCGCACGTCGAAGACAATCGCCTCTCGATTTTGAAAACGTTCGCGGCGCGGCGAGACGAATTCGCAGATACGAACGAAGTCTGCGACCTTCAAATCGTCATCGTCGTCCTTTTTCTTTTTCGCCGTGCCGTTCTTTTCCGCATCGAGTTTTTTCTGTTCCCGCTTCTCGCGCGCTTCTTCATACTTGGCGACTTGTTCCTGAATTTGTTTGTCTTGCTTGGCGGCGCGTTCAGGCGAGAGCGGCACGCCGTTTTCGCTTATCAATCTTGAAAACTCACCGCCGCCTTGAAGACGCACAATCTCTACAATCTTCACGGTCTTCTTCGTTTCTTCGCCGCGATCATTGATTTCGCGCTCGGTTCGCTTTTCGGTATACGAATAATCGGCAACGCGCTGATCTATTTTTTCCTGATTTTTTTCGACTTCGCGCAGGAGCGCAGGAATGTCCAAAGCCTCCGCAGTCGGCGGATCAAAAACGGCGTCGGCGATGTTCGTATTGTAACGCGCGGTTTGCAGCGTGAGACTGCGCGGCACATTATCCTCCACTGTGATTTGAAGACGATGAGGCTCAAGCGTGCCGTTACCTTCGGCGCGGTAATCGCTGAAACTCGTTTCCGTGTGCCGCGCATCGTCGGAGATTTTCAAAAGCAGTTTGCTTGCGACGCTAAAGTAATAACGCAAATGTGCGCCTTCCCGTGTCGAGAATTCGACGACATAAGAAGGTTCGTTGAGCGTGCGATCAAGCGTTGTGGTGCGCGCGAGTATGTTCAGTTTTTTGTAGTCGATTAAATGGCTCGCCGAAAGCGCCGCTTGAAGTTTAGCCGCGCCCGCTTCCGCGCCCGTGAGCGTGCGCGAAAGACCGCTCGCGTCGCGCATCCAAGCCGAACGCGCGTTGGCCGCCGCGCTGATTTTCCCGCCCTCGCTTGTGGTCGAATTCGTCGAATCCATGCGCGCGGAGGCGGGCGCTTTCTGCCGCACTTCCCACACAACGCTTCCATCTTCGGCGGGCGCGCTTGTCCATTCGTAGGTCGTATCCCTGATTGCCATCAAGCGTTTTTTGCCGCCTGTCGCTTTCAAATAATCGCTGACGATTTTTTCGGGCGCGGGCAATCGTTGCGCGCGCGCGCCGTTGTTGCTTTTCTGCGCATGAACACCGGATGACGCGCAAGTGAGCGCGAAGACGACGGCGCAGAGTTGCAGGACGCAGAGTGTTTTGTGAAGGCTCGACGGGCGCAATTCCAACGGTGCGCCCGTTGGTTTAGCATGAATTTTAATCATCGTGAAAAAGCGAGAAGTTAAAAGGCGGACGTCAGATGCTGGATATTAGATGCCGGTTAAAATCTAGAAACTAACATCCGACATCTAAAATCTGACATCCATTTATGACGGTTGCCCTTCGGTTGTTTTTGAAGCGTCGGGCGGTTGCGGCACATCCGAATCCATTGCTTCGGCGGATTCCTCTTCGATTTCCGGCGCTTCGTTTGGCGTTTGATTAACTCGCTCGCTTGTTTCGGCGCGTGCTGCGCCCGTCGTCTCGTCTCGTGAATTACTTGCTTGTTCCATACTGGTTCCTTCCTAAAATATCGAATATTGTTCAGCGCTTTTTCGTCGCTTTGCCGGAAGTACGGGCGGATCGCTTGGCGGCGGAAACTTTTTTACTTGCACTCTTTTTAGCAACAGTCTTTTTGCCCGCGCTCTTTTTGGCGACGCTTTTCTTGGCAACGCTCTTTTTAGCCGCGCCCGATTTGCTGCCGACTGTTTTCTTGGCGGTGGTTTTCTTTGCAGCTTTCTTAGCACTCTTCTTCGCGCCGCCCTGTGTTGGCTTCGCGGTTGATTTCTTGGCGGCTGTTTTCGGCGCGGTCTTCGTGGCGGCCTTTGTAGCAACGGGCGCAGCGTTTTTTTCGTTTTTCTTCGCTTGCTTGGCTTTCTTCTTGGCTACTTTCTCGCGCACGTCGGACATCAATTGCTGGATGCGTTCGGCCTCTGTTTGCGGAGCGGCGGGTTCGGTTTCGCCTTCACGTATGCGGCGTTCTTCTTCTTGGCGCGCGAAGTGATCGCGCTCTTCCTCGCTGATCTGCGTGTGGTGCTGTTGAAACTCGAATTCGTTGAGATGGTCGCCGCCGATCTTGAAGTTCGGCTGGTTGCGTGTAGCATCTTTCGGCATATCCTTCGTGTCCCTTTCTGCGGCGAAGAATCCCTTGCTTGACAGTGCAAGCGACGGGTTCGTATATTAGTTTGCCAATTCAAAGAAGCCACCTTAGCTCAGTTGGTAGAGCAACGGTTTCGTAAACCGTAGGTCTGGAGTTCGAGTCTCCAAGGTGGCTCCAAATTTCTTTCAACCTTTATAATCGCTAATCCGACTCAAGGCAAACTGTTCAGGGCGTTCCTCAGTTGCCCAGCGCTCCTTATCACCCAAAGGCAGATTTATGTAGGGGCAGGGCTTGTCCCTGCCCGCATTGCGATTACATAATACTGCCCGCATTGCGATTACATAATACACGGGCAGGGACAAGCCGCTGCCCCTACAAGATTCGTTTATGACTCACAACACGACTTCATCCACTTCTATCGAAGATTTTATACGGCGTTGGAAAGCATCCGGCGCGTCGGAGCGTGCGAACTACGTCTCATATCTCAACGAGCTATGCGATCAATTGGAGGTAACGCGCCCTGATCCGACGCGGCAGCATGATGAGTCGAACGCGTATGTGTTCGAGCGCGCGGTGACGTTTCAGAATGGCGACGGAACGACGAGCACAGGGCGGATAGATTTGTACAAGCGCGATTGTTTCGTGTTGGAAGCGAAGCAGGGCAGCGACCGCACTGCGTTGAATGCGCCGTTGTTCGACGACGCAAACTTTGCGACGGAAGCGCAACAACCGCGCGGCAGCGGCAAAGGCCGTAAGGGAACGGCGGTGCGCGGGACGCGCGGGTGGGATGTGGCGATGCGTGAAGCGCGCGGACAGGCAGAACAATACGTGCGTGCGTTGCCCGTAGCGGAAGGCAATCCGCCGTTTCTGATCGTCGTTGATGTCGGTTATTCGATTGAGCTTTATTCGGATTTCACGCGCGCAGGGAAAACTTATGTTCCCTTTCCCGACGCACGCAATCACCGGATTCTGATTGACGATTTGAAGAGTGAAGAAACGCGCGAAAGACTGCGTTTGATCTGGACTGATCCGCTCGCGCTCGATCCGGGACGGCGCAGCGCGCGTGTGACGCGAGAGGTGGCGCGGAGTCTGGCGTTGCTGGCGCGATCACTGGAAGAATCAGGCCATACGGCGAAGCGCGTGGCGAGTTTTCTGATGCGCGCGATCTTCACGATGTTTGCGGAAGACGTGCGGTTGATTCCGGCGGGCGGGTTCACGAATGCGCTTGAGGACGTAAAGCAAAGCGGTGTGGAGATTTTCGCGGACATGATCGGCTCTTTGTGGGAGACGATGAACGCGCAGCGCGTCATACGCTTTAACGGTGGATTGTTTGAGAGTTGCGAAGCGTTGCCGTTGACGCTTGCGCAACTTGAGTTGTTGATCGAAGCGGCGCGCGCAGATTGGCGCGATGTCGAACCGGCGATCTTCGGCACATTGCTTGAACGCGCGCTCGATCCACGCGAGCGCCATAAGCTCGGCGCGCATTACACGCCGCGCGCTTACGTCGAACGCCTTGTGATGCCTGCGATTATCGAGCCGCTGAGGGAAGAGTGGGACGCTGTAATGGCGGGCGCGGTGACGCTGGCGAACAACGGAAAACTCGCGGAAGCGGCGGAAGAAACAAAGGCGTTTCATCGTCGTTTGTGCCGCACGCGCGTGCTCGATCCGGCGTGCGGCAGCGGCAATTTTCTTTACGTTACGCTCGAACACATGAAGCGTCTCGAAGGCGAAGTATTGGACGCGCTGCACGGCTTCGGCGATAGTCAGGGCATACTCGAAGACGCGGGCATGACCGTTGATCCACATCAATTGCTGGGCTTGGAAGTGAACCCGCGCGCGGCGGCGATTGCAGACCTTGTGCTGTGGATAGGTTATCTGCAATGGCACTTTCGCACGCGCGGCGAAGCGTTGCCGCCGGAGCCTGTGCTGAAAAAGTTTCACAACATCGAACGCCGCGATGCGGTGCTTGCTTACGATGCGATTGAGCCTGAAGAAGACGAGCGCGGGCAAACGAAAACGCGTTGGGACGGGCGCACGACGAAGAAGCATACGGTGACGGGCGAAGACGTGCCGGACGAAACAGCGCGCGTCAACGTTGATAAATATGTGAATCCGCGCAAGGCGATGTGGCCGGAAGCGGATTACATCATCGGCAACCCGCCGTTCATCGGCAATTCGCGTATGCGTGCGGAACTCGGCGACGGTTACGTTGAAGCATTGCGGCGCGTTTACAACGACGTGCCGGAGTCGAGCGACTTTGTAATGTATTGGTGGAATAAGGCAGCGGAACTTGTACGTGCGGGAGAAGTCAAACGCTTCGGCTTTATTGCAACCAACAGTTTGCGGCAGACATTCAATCGCAGAGTTTTGGAGCGACATTTAAGCGCAAAGAATCCTCTGTCGCTTATCTTCGCTGTGCCGGATCATCCGTGGGTTGATGAGACGGATAGCGCGGATGTGCGTATTTCAATAACGGTGGCAGAAGCGGGCGAGCACGAAGGCACGCTCGGTAAAATCATAAGCGAAACGCGCGGGGACATGGAAGGTTTAAGCGTCGGAATCGCGGAGCGTAAAGGAAAGATTCGGGCTGATTTGACTGTGGGCGCAAACGTTGCTGGTGCAGTTGCGTTGGAGTCGAACAACAAAATCAGCAATCGTGGCGTGGTGCTTCACGGTGCAGGATTCATCGTGACGCAGGAAGAGGCGGCGCAGTTTGGGCTTGGACGGATCGCTGGACTTGAACATCATATTAAGCACTATCGCAACGGGCGCGATTTAACGGACACACCGCGCGGCGTGATGGTGATTGACCTTTTCGGTTTAGGGGAGCAAGAAGTACGCAATCAATTCCCAGAGGTATATCAGCGGGTTTTGGAACGTGTGAAGCCGGAACGTGACCACAACAACCGCGCTTCTCGTCGAGACAACTGGTGGATTTTCGGTGAACCGATAAGTACATTTCGCCCCGCGCTTGTTGGACTCAAGCGTTACATTGCAACGGTAGAAACATCGAAGCACCGCTTTTTCGTTTTTCTTGATGAGTCCACTCTGCCAGATAACAAGCTAGTCAACATTGCGCTTGATGATGCTTATTACTTAGGCGTGCTTTCAAGTCACATTCATGTTACTTGGGCGCTTGCAGCAGGCAGTATGCTTGGCCCGACTCCTGTTTATGTAAAGACAACTTGCTTCGAGAAGTTCCCCTTTCCCGATTGCACAGACGAACAGAAAGCGCGCATACGCGAATTAGCCGAAGCGCTCGACGCGCACCGCAAGCGGCAACAAGCACAGCATCCGACGCTCACCATCACGGACATGTACAACGTTCTACAGAAACTGCGCGCGAACGTCGCGCTCAACGAACGCGAACAACTCACACACGCGCAAGGCTTGATCTCCGTCCTCAAACAAATTCACGACGACCTCGACGCAAGCGTAGGCGCGGCCTACGGCTATCCTGCGAACCTCTCCGACGAAGAGATTCTTGAACGTCTCGTCGAACTAAACGCCGCCCGCGCCGCCGAAGAACACACAGGCCACATCCGCTGGCTGCGTCCCGCCTACCAGAAGCCAGCCGGAGGCATCGCCGCAGCCTTCGAGCCGGACACGGACACCGCCGCCCCCGCCATCACCCAAAAAGGCAAACAGGA
>JAABUK010012714.1_pt1 | contig 10671 bp, 10 predicted proteins | sample 5559141 | NCBI WGS metagenome assembly JAABUK01 (sample SAMN10711869, study PRJNA513367) | rock metagenome | isolation source: Antarctica rocks | place: Antarctica: Victoria Land, Pudding Butte nord | collected 2016-01-03
AGCAGCGTTGGAGTCGGCGGAGCGCGCTGGCGGGGCGCTGCGCCCAGACCTTGCCGACCCACCCTGCGTCCAGACGATAGACCGCCCCCTCCATCCCAACGGCGAGCGGTCGCGCGTCGGGGTAGCCGAGCGCGACGAACTCTTCCTGCCAGGCGGTGCTGTGCTCTTGCATGGGCCGCAGTATACGTCAGCGGCACCGGGCGGTGCGGCGCAGACTTCCCGGTCGGGCCGCGCCCGCTCGCCGCACCGCTCCCCGTCTCACCCCGGCCCGGTACGCCGCGCACGCTCAGACTCGCGCGTGCAGGCGGCTCCCCAGGTCTTCGAAGAAGCGCAGCAGATACCCATCGGGGTCGAGCACGATGAACTGGCGATTGCCGACCTCGTCCCGATCCCGCCGATACCACCGCTCCTCCAATGGGAGGTAGATCGGACAGCCCGCAGCGCCGACGCGCGCATAGAGCGCCGCCACGGCAGCGACCTCGATCTGGAAGTTGACCCCGCGCCCGTAGGGATATTCGAGCGGCGCGGCCAGGAACGCGCGCCCCACCGCTTGCTCGATCATCAGCTCCGCGCCCTCCCGCTCGAGGTAGGCAAAGCGCTCCTCCGGGCGCGCATAGCGCACCGCGAAGCCGAGCAGTTCCGTGTAGAAGGCGAGGCTCCGCGCGAAATCGGCGCAGACCAGTTCGGGGACGAGACGCGCACCGGCCATAGCACCGCTCCTCTATCGGACAACACACGATACCCATCCGACTATCCTCGCATCCTCACGGACCCGTGTTCACCGGTCCCGCTCGCGTAGTAGCATACCGCTAACACGCCGGAACGCCGCGCAACGAGCGACAGGAGCAGCACCATGACCGCAACGATCCTCCCACCCCTCACCCCCGCGCTCGAAGCGCAGCTGGACGCGCTGCCGCTGGCCGCGCAGGTCGGGATGCTGATCGCCGGGCGCATCTGGGGTGCCCTCGATGCGGAGTACGAGGCGACCATGCGGGCGTGCCACCTCGGCGGGGTCGTCCTCTTCGCGGACAACATCGGCACCCCGGACGAGACGCGGTCCCTCACCGCGCGCATCCAGGAACGCTGTGCCCTGCCCGGCCTCCCCGCGCTCGTCGCGATCGATCAGGAGGGCGGGCGGGTCCGGCGGCTCCACGACCCCGCCACCGCCTTCCCCTCCGCGATGGCCGTCGGCGCGACCGGCGATCCGGCGCACGCGGAGCGTTGGGGCCGCGCCACCGCGCGCGAGCTGCGCGCACTCGGCCTCAACTTCGATTTCGCGCCGGTCCTCGATGTCAACAACAATCCCGCCAACCCGGTGATCGGCACCCGCTCGTACGGCGAAGACCCCGCCGCCGTGGCTCGCTTCGGCGTGGCCGCGCTCACGGGGCTGCGTGCGGGGGGCGTCGCGGCGACCGGCAAGCACTTTCCGGGGCACGGCGACACCGGCACCGACAGCCATCTCGATCTCCCGCAGATCGCGGGCGACCTCGACCACCTCCGCGCCGTCGAACTCCCGCCGTTCCGGGCGGCGATCGCGGCGGGGATCCCGGCGATCATGAGTTCGCACATCGTCTTCCCCGCGCTCGACCCGGACGGCCTCCCCGGCACCCTCTCGCGCCGCATCCTGGTCGGCCTGCTGCGCGACGTACTCGGCTTCGCGGGCGTGATCGTCAGCGACGCGATGAACATGCGCGCGATCGCGGATCGTTGGGGGGTCGTGGAGGGCTCGCTGCGCTTCATCGAGGCGGGGGGCGATCTGGTAGAGCCGCTTGGCGACGAGCGCGCGATCCACGCGGCGATCGTGGCGGCGGTGGCGTCGGGGCGGCTCCCCGCCGCGCAACTCGCCGCGTCCGTAAGGCGCGTGGCACAACTGCGCGCCTGGCTCGCGACGCAAGGGCCAGCCGACCCCGCCTGGCTCGGCGCGGCGGAGCACCAACGATGGGCCACCGCCATCGCGCACGACGCCCTGACCCTCCTGCGCGACGATGCGGCGCTTCTGCCACTCCGCCCCGATACACGGCTGGCGATCCTCGAATTCCTCCAACAGCCCGCCTACCTCGCCCCGAGCGACCGCCCCGCACTCAGCCCGCTCGCGGCGGCGCTCCAGGGGCGCTTCCCACACGCGACGAGCGCCACGCTCGCTGGCGTCGCGCCGACCAAAGACGACCTCGCCGCCGCGCGCGCCGCCACAGCGGGGGCCGACGTGATCCTCCTCGGCACGCGCGCCGCAAATCGCCTCCCGGCGCAGGCCGCCACGATCGCCGCGATCCGCGACTGGGGGCTGCCGATCGTCGCGGTCGCGCTCGCCGACCCCTACGACACCCGCGCCTACCCCACCCTGCCGACCGCACTCGCCACCTACGGGGCCGACCCCGCCATGCTCGACGCCCTCGGCGCGGCGCTCGTCGGCGAACTCACGCCGCGCGGGCGGCTCCCGGTGACGGTAGAAGGTGAGGGGACGGGGATCACGGCAGCGACGCAGAGACGCAGCGCGACGAGAGATTTAAGGGATGGGGCAGGAGGCACAGAGACACAGAGGCCGGAAGAGCTGAGAAGACAAGAGCGGGGCGGAACAGGATAAACGGAGGCACAAAAGGGGAACGGGAGAACGAAAGGATTTGGGATTTTCCAGTCCCCGGAGGGGATAGTATGCCCTTCATGGGTACAGTGTCCCCCGGAGGCAGTGCGCCCTGCATGGGTGGGAGCTACTGCCCTTCAGGGGTATTTTAACCCCGGAAACAACGCCAACAACCCCACCGCCCATGCGCCCACTTACGGTGCTTGTAGCGATCCAGTCCGCGCAGGCGGACATTGTGCCCTTCATGGGTATATTATGCCCTTCACGGGTACTTCGTGGCGCAGCCTCCAGCCGGGAGCTACTGCCCTCCGGGGTAGTGGCTGCCCTCTGGGGTAGTGGCTGCCCGCCAGGGTACAGTGTGCCCTTCATGGGTGCTTCAGTCCAACGGCTAAAACCACGCCCAATGGCACCCCACGCCAGGGACGGCCCGCACCCCGGCTCGTCGCCCAAAGGAAACCCGGCTCGCCACCCCTCTCCCCATCCGAGGAGAGGGGGATGTGCCATTGCAGGCGCTTCCATGCAAGGCGGACAGCGGCGGTGTATGGCGCTCAGCCCCTACTTCGGCAGCGAGATCGTGCGCTGCGTTTCGGCGGCGAGCGGCGCGGCCGCGAAGGGGGCATCGTCGGGAGTGAGCGGGAGGGGCGGGACGATGAGGGCGGGCGCGTCCGACAGGGGCGTGATGCGCCCGGCGACAACATCGTGCAGCAGGGCGACCGCCACGCTATCGAACTGGCTGTCGCGCCCGCCCTGGAGACGGCGCAACGCCTCGGCGGGGTCCAGCCCCTGCCGGTACGGGCGATCGGCGGTCATGGCGTCGAACGCATCGGCCACGGCGAGCCAGCGCCCGATCAGCGGGATCGCTGCGCCGCTGCGCCCGACATCGTAGCCGCGCCCATCGGGGCGCTCGTGGTGCGCGCCCGCCCAGGAGGCGATCGCCTCCCAACCGGGGATCCCCAGGAGGACGCGCCGACTATCGGCGGGGTGCTGCCGCATCGTCTGCCATTCCGGTGCGCTCAGCGGGCCATTCTTGTCCAGCACCAGATTCGGGACGGCGAGCTTCCCCAGGTCGTGCAGGAGTCCGGCCAGCAGCACCGCCTCGGTCTGCGATGGCGTGGCCCCCGCCAACCGGGCGATCGACCCGGCCAGCGCCGCGACCCGGTGCGAGTGCTGCGCGGTGAAGGGCGACTTGGCATCGACGATGTCCGCGAAGACCCCGGCCAGGAGCGGCGGCGTCAATGCCTGCTCGCCCGGCAGGGGCGAGGGGCGGAAGGCCAGTTCGACCGCGAGCGCATCGAGCCATTCGCCGGGGTGCGGCGTCGTCTGCTCCGCCAGCACCGCGCGCAGTGTGGCGGTGACCGTCGGATCGAGCCGCTTGCCCGCCTGCGCGATGAGGTGCGCCGCGACGTCGGCGGGGCTGGCCTCTTCACCCCAGATCGTCGCCAGCTGTGCCGCCAGGACGACCCGCGCGACGATCGGGATCCCCGCACCCGCGAGGCGACCCGGATTCCCCGAGCCATCCCAGTGCTCGCCGACCGCGCCGATCGCCCCGACCGCGCTGACCGGACAGCGTAGCTTCGCCGCGAGCCGCGCCGCCTCCGCATTCCGATGGGCGAACTTGCTCTGATATTCCTTGAGGCCGAGGAGCGCGTGCGTCCACCCCTTCACCCGGCTCGTCGCGCGGTCGGTCTGGCGACGTTGCAGCTTCCAGAGCAGCGCGGCGAAGGTGACGGGGCTATACGTGTCCATCCCGAAAACGTGGCGGTGGAAGGCGACATCGTCGATGCCGACGCTGGCGGTGAAGGTGCCGCGACTGGCCGCGCACCCGGCGTCCTTGAGGAGCGCGGTCAGGGCGATGTCGGCGCGGTCGGTCACACCGAGGCCGAGGCGTCGCCCGACCTCCAGGCTCAGCTGCGCGGTCGCCTGGGAATGCCCGACGCGCCGCCCCATGACGAGATCGAGCGCCAACGACAACCCGCGCAGCGCGTCCCACAGGTCGACCGGCGCGTTTTCCTCCACCCGGCTCAGCATACCGCGTCCTCGCACACCGCTCGCCACAATCCCTATCTCGCTGGGCCGCAATAGCGTAAATGACTGTCCAGCATCCAGTATGCTGCGCGGGCAGGGATGGTGCTAGAGCCATCTTTCCCAGGAAGGGCGGGAGGGCCAGGACGAGTTGCGCGCTATCCTACCAGAGGGACGCTGCCGTACGACCGCTCTACGCCGGCCAGGGTGATAAGAGACCGATTCGCGTCCCTACAGCCGCGCCGGATCCGGCACTACCGGGGCGTCTCGTCGTCGTCTACGGGCTCCGCCTCCTCCTCCTCGGCCCCGGCCTGCCCGTAGAAGACGCGGCGCTCGCTCAGGTGCTGATCGGAGGCCAGCACGCGCCGCACCGCGATCGGCAACTCGTCGTCGTCATCCCCGAGATCGGGCGTATTCCAGTCCGGGGTCTCATCTGCGGGCGCGGCCTCGTCCCGCTCGTCGTCACGCCGCTCGTCGGAATCGTTCATCACCCCTCCTTGCGCCCGCGCTGGGGTTTCCATCACGCCGCAGCATCCTCGCCGCGAGGAGCTGTCCTGGGCTCCGCCCGCACCTCGCGCTGAACCCTAGCGCGCGGCGATCTGCCACTCAGCGATCGTGCGGAAGCGGTCGCTCGGCACATCGAGCGGATCGGCGTTCGGCCCGCTCACGCGCCTGGATACCGCGAAATGATACTGCGGATAGTAGAGGATCAGGCTCGGCACCTCGCTGGCGAAGAGTTGCTGGAAGGTCGCGTAGGCCGCCCGCCGCTTCGCCGGGTCGGTCGTCAGGCGGCCATCTTCCAGCGCCTTGTCGGCAGCGGCGTTCGCCCAGTTGGCGAAGTTGTAGCCGGTATCGGCCTGGCTGGAGTGCCAGCCGCTATAGGGGTCGGGGTCCGCCGCCAGCCCTTCCCAACCGGAGAGCGCGGCATCGTAGCGGCGCGCGGCCAACGCCCCCGCCAGTTCGTCCGCCCCCTTGGCCGATACCGTCACCTTGACCCCGATCGCCCCGAACTGCCGCGCCAGGATCGTCGCCACCCCCGTGCGGAGGGGATCACTATCGGTCAGCAGGGTGAAGGCGAGCGCCTGCCCCCCCCTCGCCCGCGTGCCGTCCGCCCCGACTTTCCACCCCGCCGCGTCGAGGAGTTGTGCGGCGCGCGCCGGGTCGTTCGGCCAATCTTGTTTCGCGTAGGCCCAGGAGTTCGGCAGGATCGGGCTGGCCCCGGCGGTCCCCCACCCCTTCAGGCCGTCGCGCACGAGTTCGTCGCGGTTCACGGCCAGCGCCAGCGCCTGCCGCACCTCGCGCGCCGCGAACTGCGGGGCCTTCAGGTTGAAGAAGAGGGCGGTGTAGCCGGCCACCGAGGGGCCATAGACGTCGACGCCCTCCCCGACGCCGCCGACCTCGGCCAGCGACGCCGGGGGGATATAGCCGATGCCATCGACCTCACCCCGGCCCAGTGCGGCGATCGCCGCGCTGGTGCTGGCGTAGGAACGGAAGCGGAGCCCCTGCACCTGCGCCTTCTGCCCGTAGTAGCCGTCGTAGCGCTTCAACGCCACCTCGACCGTCGTCGTATCGAGCGCGCCGAACGCGAACGGCCCGGTCCCGACCGGCTGTAAGTTGAACGACGCGCTCGCCAGATCGCCGGGGCGCACCGGGGCGAGGAGGTGCTGCGGGACGATGCCGAGATCGGTGTAGGCGAGGAAGGGGGCATACGGCTTCGGCAGGGTGCAGATGACGGTGCGCGCGTCCGGCGTCTCCACGCTGACGGTGCGCCAGAAATCGGCGAGGCCCGCGTCACCGGTGAAGGCGGCGTCCTGGATAGTACGGATGGTGAAGAGGACGTCGCGCGCGTCGAACGGCTGGCCGTCGTGCCAGGTCACGCCGTCGCGCAGGGTGAAGGTGTAGCGCTGGCCGTCCTGCTCGACCTTCCAGGAGATCGCCAGATCGGGCTGGATATTCCCGGCCGCGTCGGTGCGGGTCAGGCCGTTGAAGAGGAGGGCGCTGAGATCGCGGTCGGTGCGGGTCTGCGCGAGCAGGGGGTTGAGCATCGTGGGGGTGCCGACGGTCGCCTCGCGGTAGACGCCGCTCGGGGCGACGACAGCGGTGCCCGCGCGCGCGCCGAACGCGGCGGGGGGGCCGAGCGTGCCGCGCGCGACCGCGACCGCCACGCCACCCACGATCGCCCCGATGATGACGACCGCTCCGACCAGGGCGAACCAGCCGCCACGTCCCAATGCCCTCATGCCCCTCCCCGCCGCTCACTCAGCATACTCGCGGACACGCGGCGGCCCGCCTCGGCCCATGCGAGGCGGGCCGCCGTGCGTCTCCTCTGTTCGGCGCGTCTAGCCCTTGTAGATGCTGGTCACCACGGCGATGATCATGAAGGCGACCGCGATGCCGATGGTGAACTGGAAGAGGGTCTTCTCGACCCCGCGCCGGGTGCGGTAGATCGAGTCGCTCCCGCCGCCGAAGCTGCCGGTGAACCCCTGCCCGCGCAGTTGGAGCAAGAGGGCGATGATCAGCGTCACCGCCAGAATCGTCTGGACGACGAAAAGAATATTCAGCACAGTCGCGCGTCTCCTCGCTGCCTCGGCGTCGCGGGCACCGTTCGCCCTGCGCGGCCCCATTCGATCGATGCCGCGAAGTATAGCACAGGGCCGCGTCAGGTTCGGTACGCCGCGATTATATACCGCGTACGTATGCGGGCGCAAGGGGTGATCGCGGCGATGTGGTAAGGTTGTCCGACAGGCACCTTCCGGCCCGCGCCGCACACCACCCAGGAGTCACCAGTGGAGCGCAACGTCCCCTTGGCCCAGCCGCGCCGCCTGCGCGAGAGCGCCGTGCTGCTCGCCCTCTACGAGCGCGACGACGCGGTGCAGCTCCTCTTCATCAAGCGCACCGACCGGGTCGGGACGCACAAGGGGGAGATCGGCTTCCCCGGCGGGCGGATCGAAGCGGACGACGCCTCGCCGCTCGCGGCGGCGCTGCGCGAGGCGGAGGAGGAGGTCGGCATCCCGAGCGGCGACGTGACCCCGCTCGGCGCGCTCCCCGCGGTCGACACGATCGTGACCGGGATGCTGATCTTCCCCTTCGTCGCGCGACTCGTCGCCCCGCCGACGCTGATCCCCAGCCCGTTCGAGGTGGCGGAGACGATCGAGGTGCCGCTGCCTCACCTGCTGGACCCCGCGACCTACCACGAGGCGGACCGGATGATCCGGGGCGTGCGGCGCCGCATCTTCTACTACCGGTATGACGCGCACGAGATCTGGGGCGCGACCGGGCGGATCGTGCAGCTCTTCCTCGCACGCCTCGAAGCCTGGGACGCCCGCCCGCCGCAGGTCGCCTGGACCCTCGACGACGTCGCCGCCGCCCTCGACGCCACGGCGTAGCCTCCTCCCTATACCCACGACCTGCCCCGCCTACGGCCAGCAGAGGTAGCGATGACACCCGAGCAGATCGCCGTGATGCGCGACCTCCTCCTGCGCTGGCAAGCGGGGGAGATCGGTGGGCTGACCCTCTACGATGAAGCCGAGTACATGTGGGATGCGGGCTACCCCTGGCCCGAATACGACCGCGACGATCCCCGCGCCATCCCGATCGACGTACTCCATGTGCTAGAGGATCTCTACGCGCAACTGGTCTTCCGCGAGGACATTCCGGCGCTGCTCGCCTTCCTGGACACGCCGCCGGGCGAGGAGCGCGCCGCCTGGGATACGCTGGACCGCTACTGGGAGGCGATCGACTGGGACGCTCGCTTGCACAATCACGCCCAAGAATACGTCCGGCTCGCCCCTACCACGCTGCCGCCGAAAGACTGAACCGCCGTTGGCACCGCCGATGCGAAAGTAGCTGCACCCCTGGCCGGAGTTGGCCCGGCTCGTCCTCTGACGACCTCCTCAAAGAAAGCGGGCAACGATGGCGGGTCACCACGATCACCACGACGAGACCGAGCACGATCATGGCAACGCAGCCGCCGCGCCCGCCGAGCACGGCCACGAGCATGGCGCACACGGACGCGAGCCTGATGCCGGGGGACACGACCACGGCACGGGGGTGCTCGGGTGGGTACGCGGCACCTTCGCGCACTCCCATAGCATCGAAGACAAGATCGACGCCTCGATGGAGTCGAACGCGCTCGGCATCTGGGCGCTGAAGTGGTCGCTGGTCGGCCTCGGGATCACCGCGTTCCTCCAGGCGATCATCGTCGTCATCTCCGGCTCGGTCTCCCTCCTGGCCGACACCATCCATAACTTCGGGGATGCGACGACCAGCCTGCCCCTCTGGGTCGCGTTCGCCCTCGCCAAGCGCGGTGCCAGCCGCCGCTTCACCTACGGTTACGGCAAGACGGAGGACGTGGCCGGCGTCCTCATCGTCCTCGTCATCTTCATCTCCGCGTGCATCGCGGCGTATGAGTCGATCACGCGCTTCTTCCACCCGCAAGAGGTGCACTACCTCGGCTGGGTCGCGGCGGCGGCGATCATCGGCTTCATCGGCAACGAGGCGGTCGCGCAGTTCCGCATCCGCGTCGGCAAGCAGATCGGCTCGGCGGCGCTGATGGCGGACGGGCAACACGCGCGGGTGGACGGCTTCACCAGCCTCGCGGTGCTGATCGGCGTGGTCGGCATCCTGGCGGGCTTCCCGATCCTCGACCCGCTGATCGGCATCGCGATCACGATCGCGATCCTCTTCATCGTCAAAGACGCGGCGCGCGCGGTCTGGCGACGACTGATCGATGGCATCGAGCCGGAGATCGTGACGCAGCTGGAGCGCACACCGCTCGATGTCGACGGGGTGCGCGGCGTGCATCGCGTCCGGGCGCGCTGGGTCGGCCACAAGATCGAGGCCGATCTGCACCTCGCGGTCGACCCCGAGCTGACGGTGCGGGAGTCGCACGCGATCGGCGAGCGGGTCGAGGAGGCGTTGCGCGCGCAGATCCGGTCCCTCGGTGGGGTCGTCATCCACGTCTGCCCCTCGGACACGGCGCAGCCGACCGCGACCGTGCAGCCACAGGCGCGCGCCGCCGCCCCGACCCTCGCGCTGATCCACGCCGCGTCGCACGAACACTGAGAACGAGGAGCGGGGGAAGCGCCGGATGGGACTCAACTTCGCCGCTGTCCTTGGTCACGAGCTAGAAGCTGATAGGCTGTGGGAATTGCCGCAAGTTCTCGGTGCCGCGCGTGCGCCACATCTCACTCACGCTATCGCGGAGTTCGATCGTCGCACCAACGAGTATATGATGGCACGCTACCAGATACCGCCGAGATTCCCTAACGTGGCGGAGCAAGCCTGGAATGTGAGCCCGACACAACTGCCTCTTTATAGGGACGCGACGGGCGCGCTCACATTGGTAGAACCCCCGGCGATGCATGAAGAGCTCGGCAAACGTGGACAGCAGATCCATTTTGCCCCGGTAGATGCGTGGCGCACAGTAGGTATGGCGGAATGGTGGGCGCTGGAGAAACCGCTGGAGGCAGATGGCCCCGCAGGGCTCATGCTCACAATCGGACCACACGCTCTTGATATATCGTGCTGGCTCCGCTGGGGAATCTTTCTCACAGAGCCTACTCTGCTATCGGCGCTTCGCTACGTCTGTTACGAGTTGTCACGTGTGGTCGGCTCGCCGCTGGCGATCTACACTTCCGACACCCGGACTCCCATCGATGCCATCGCCGAAGGATCTACCATCGTGGAAATCGTCGCACAACTCCGCGCCAGTCTCGATACGCTCAGGCCGATCCTCTCAGTGCTCGATAAGGACTCTGCATTAGACAACAGTGATCACGATGCCTACTACCTCGATACCTTTGCCGATCTGTGAATGGGCGGGGCATGGCGGACACTCTCGCTCACCTTAGATCACGTCGCTCGACATTAACGCATAGGCGTGGAGGGATGCGCTATGGGCCTCGATTTCATCGCCGTCCTGAGTCATACATTCGGAGCAGAAGAGCTACGTGAGTTACCCCGACTCCTAAGGGCCTCTCACGGAATTAGCTATCCCGGGGTGGGTGGATATCGATGAACCACTTGCCCAGGGTGGCGTGCCTGGTGAGGTGCGTCTCCACCTCGGCCAT
>JAABUK010012715.1_pt1 | contig 10670 bp, 7 predicted proteins | sample 5559141 | NCBI WGS metagenome assembly JAABUK01 (sample SAMN10711869, study PRJNA513367) | rock metagenome | isolation source: Antarctica rocks | place: Antarctica: Victoria Land, Pudding Butte nord | collected 2016-01-03
CGGCGGCATGGGCGGCGCGCTCGACCTCGAGGTCGGAGGCGCCCGGGCGGCCCATGCGGATATTGGCCGCGACCGTGTCGTCGAACAGCAGCGCGTCCTGGCCGACATAGGCGATGGCATCGCGCAAGCTGTCGAGCCTGACGTCGCGCAGGTCGGCGCCGTCGATGGTGATGCGCCCGTCCAACACGTCGGCCAGGCGCGGGATCAGCGCCAGCGCGGTGCTCTTGCCGGCGCCGGAGGGCCCGACGAGGGCCACCGTCAGCCCCGGCGCGGCATCGAAGCTGAGGTCGCGCAGCCCCATGCGGCCATCCGGATAGGCATAGGCCACGTGCTCGAAGCGGACCCGGCCGGGTCCCTCGGGCAGCGCCACGGCCCCGTCCCGCTCGCGCACGCGGGGCGTTTCGTCGATGACCCGGAATCCGCGGGCCAGTCCCGCCAGACCCTCCTGCAGGGCGGCGTTGAGCGAGCCGAGCGAGCGCAGCGGCTGCGAGGCGAGCAGCAAGGCGGCGATGAAGCCGGAGAAATTGCCGATGCCGCCGGTGCCGACCGCGGCACGCCAGCCGGCGAACCCGATCACCAGCGCCACCGCGGTGCCGCCGAGCACTTCGAGCATCGGGTCGAGGAAGGCGCGGCTGCGGGTCATGCGCAACAAGGCGGTGTAGAGTTGACCGAAGGCGGCGCGGGCGCGGGCGGCCTCGATATCCTCGAGCCGGTAGGCGCGGACGGTGCGGGCCTGGGCGAAGCTCTGATAGAGGAAGGCGGCGGTCTCGCCCATCTGCTCCTGCATGCCGCCCGAGGCGCGGCGGATGCGCTTGCCGACCCGCTGGATCGGCACGGCGGCCAGCGGGTACATCGCCGCCGCGATCAGGAACAGGGCCCAGTCGAGGTAGAGCATGGAGCCGACCAGGCCGATGATGGTCACGCCGTCGCGCACGCTGTTGACCACGCGGGTCAGCGCCTCGCGGATCAGGGTGACGTCGGTGGTGAAGCGGGTGGCGAGCTGGGCCGGCGGCTCGCGCTCGACCTGGGACAGGTCGGCGCGGGCGAGGTGGACGAACATCCGCTCCTGCAGCTCGCGGATGACCAGCAGCACGAGCTGCTGCACGATCACGGTCTGGCCGTACTGCGCCACCGACTTGGCCGCGGTGACCAGGATGACGATGACCGGGACCTGATACAGGATGCGCTGGTCGCGACCGACGAACATGGAAATCGCGCGGTCGATCACGATGGGATAGAGGCCGGTCAGGCCGGCCACCAGCGCGGTCAAGGCAAGAATGACGAGCAGCCGGCCGCGATGGTGGCGCAGGTGTTCGCGCCAGAGGCGGAGCATCAATCGGCGCGTGCTGTCGTCGGCGACGATCGTGCCGATCGGGGCGGCGTTCATCTCGCGGCGTCTACAGGGGCGCGGCGGCGCGCGCCAGCCTGCCCGACTGCGCCAGTCTGCACGACTGCGCCAGTCTGCCCGAGTGCGTCAATGGCGCCGAGCCGCACGCCGGGCCAACTCGGCGCGGCAGTCGGCCGCGTCGGCGGTGCAGCCGCCGTCGAGCCACCATTGGCGGACCGCGCGGATCAGCGCGCCGATCTCGGGGCCCGGCGGGATGCCGAGGGTCAGGGCGTCGCGGCCGGCGAGCGGAAAGCAGGGGGGCGGCGCCGCGGCCAGGCGCTCGCGCAGGGGCGCGCCAGCCGAGCCATGCGCAAGCCAGGAGCGGGCGATCAGGATGTCCGGCGCGGTGTCGGCCAGAGCGCGACGGAGATCGGCGCCGTCGAGCGCGAGATCGGGGGCGGGGGCGGCGAGATCGGCCAGCCGGGTGCGCTCGGCCGTGGACAGACGCAGCCGCTCGGCCAGCGACGCGCCCGCCCCAGGCGCCAGCGCGGCCAGCCGCAGCATCGGCTCGGCCGGCGCCCCGGCCGCGATCAGGCGCTCGAGGGCCGGCAACCGGGCGGCCTCCGGGATGATGGCTGCGAGCACGCCGAGCGCTTGCATCAGGGCGAGCGAACCGGCCGGGTCGGGCGCGAGCAGGATGCGCTTGAACTCGCTCCAGACCCGCTCCGGCGATAGGAGAGCCAGGCCGGGCACGCCACCCTGCAGCGCCGATAATGTCGCTTCGTCAGGCGCTTGCCGGCCATAGCGCGCCTGGAATCGGAAGAAGCGAAGGATGCGCAGATAGTCTTCCGCAATGCGCGCCGGTGCGTCGCCGACGAAGCGCAGGCGGCCCTCGCGCAGATCGCCGATGCCGCCGAAATAGTCGAACACGCGCCCGTCGCGGGTCATCGACATGGCGTTGATGGTGAAGTCGCGCCGGGCGGCGTCGGTGCGCCAGTCATCGGTCCAGGCCACGGCGGCATGACGCCCATCGGTCTCGACGTCGCGGCGCAGGGTCGTGATCTCGAAGCCGCGGCGCCGCGAGATCGCGGTGACCGTGCCGTGCTTGAGACCGGTCGGCGCCCATTTCAGCCCCGCTTGCTGCAGCGCGGCGACGACCGCGTCGGGGCTGTCAGGCGTCGCGAGATCGACGTCGGACACCGCGCGCCCGGCCAGCGCGTCACGCACGCAGCCGCCGACCAGCCGGGCCTGCGGCAACGCATCGAGCACGGCGGCCAGGGCGCGGTCGGCCGCGAACGGGGGCGGCGCGAGTTGCAGCGCCGGCGCGTCGGTCACGCGCCCGTCGTCAAGCTCCATGGCCGGGGATGATCCGCCCATCCTGCATCTGCGCCGGGACGTAGCGCGTGCCGCCCCCATGCCGCTCTCTCAAGCTGGTCCAGACCAGGCCGGCGCCGAGCAGGATCAGCCCGGCGAGGATGGCGACCAGCGAGCGGCGCGACGGTCCCGGCAGGCCGCGCCGGAATGTCGTGTGCCAGAGCAGGTAAGCGGCGAGCGGCGCCAGGAAGAGCGCGAACTCGAGCAGCCGGATCATGCCGCCCTGCGCTCCCGGGCACGCAGGCGCTGGGCGAGGTGGACCAGGATCGCCGCGGTGGCTCCCCATATATAATGAGTCGTGTGCGGCCAAACCCAGAACTCGCGCATGCGGCCGCGGAACTCGGCCTGGCGCCGCTCGGGTGCCGCCGGGTCGAGCAGGACGGAGAGCGGCAGCGTGAAGATCGCGTCGACTTCGGCCGGGTTCGGCACCAGGTCGAGCGGCTCCTGCAGCAAGGCCAGGATCGGGGTGATCCGGAAGCCGGTGCCGGTGGCGTAGTCCGGCAAGCGGCCGAGCACCTCGGCACGCTGCCGTTGCAGGCCGATCTCCTCTTCCGCCTCCCGCAGCGCGGCCGCTTCCGCCGACGCATCGCCGGGGTCGATCCGGCCCCCGGGAAAGGCCACCTGCCCGGCATGCGCGCTCAGGTGCGACGTGCGCTTGGTGAGCAGGATCCCGGGGTTGGGCCCATGCAGGATCGGCACCAGGACCGCGGCGGCGATCAACGGACGATCCGCCAGCACCTCGCCGGCGCTCGATTCGATCGGGGCGGCGATCGCGCCCGCCGGGGCCGTGCTCGGGTCGGCCGCGAGCCGGGCGCGTATCAGGTCGATGTCCATTACGGCCAGAGTAGCGTCAAAAGCGCGGAAACGGGAGGCGGGTTCAGATCTCGCCGCAGGCCGGAAGGTCGCCGAGGGAAAAGAACCGGTGCTGGCTCCAGACGCCGAGCACCCGCTTGCCGCAGATCTCGCCCGGGACGGCCAGCGCGACCAGCTCGTAATAGACCGCACGAGTGATCCGCGCTTCGAGCGGCGGTCCCTCACCACGGATGTGCAGATACGGGATCGGGTCGCAGTCCAGGCAGGCATGCCGGATGGTGATCGGATGCTCCGGCCCGGCGGCGACGACCTGGTCGACATTGGTGCGGAACGAGAGGATCTGCGCCGCGCCCACGCCGGTCCAATCCATCTCGACCGCGGTCCACGGGGCATCCTCGACCTCGATCCGGCCGCGTTCGGCCGGGGTCTCAAGCCAGAACGACCCATCGGCCTCGCGTTTCAGCACCGAGCTGAACAGACAGACCATCTCACGCCGCCCGATCGGACTGCCCCTATAAAGCCAGGTTCCGTCCCGCTTGATCAGGAAGGGCAGATCGCCGCACTCGACCGGTCGCCGCCGGCCCTCGCGCGAGGGCACGAGAATGGAGGACACCGAGGGCGTGCCCCGGACCGGGGCCGTCAGGTCTTGCAAGGCTTGGTTCACGTCTGCGTCTCCGAGGCGTGCGTGCTTCCGTCCGCTTGCGCGATATAGGAAGCTGACCCCCGTTGATGAAAGACCCGGTCGGCCACAGATCGGAAGAGAACGCTGCTTCTGCATAGGGTAGGCTGAATGAGTGATGGAGCGGCGGGCCTGGTCGGCGAGATCGAGCGTCTCGGACATCGCATCGGCGCGGCCAAGGCCGAGATCGGCCGGGTCATCTTCGGGCAGACCGAAGTGGTCGAGCAGGTGCTGGTGACGCTGCTGTCGGGCGGACATGCGTTGCTGGTCGGAGTCCCTGGCCTGGGCAAGACACTGCTGGTCGACACGCTCGGCACCGTGCTCGGGCTCGAGCCGAAGCGGGTCCAGTTCACGCCGGACCTGATGCCGGCCGACATCACCGGCTCCGAGGTGCTGGACGACGACGGCGCCGGCCGCCGCAGCTTCCGTTTCGTGCCCGGCCCGGTGTTTTGCCAATTGTTGATGGCCGACGAGATCAACCGCGCCAGCCCGCGCACACAATCCGCGCTGCTGCAGGCGATGCAGGAACGCAAGGTCGCCGTCGGCGGCGTCGAGCATCCGCTGCCGTCGCCGTTCCACGTCCTGGCGACGCAGAACCCGATCGAGCAGGAGGGCACCTATCCGCTGCCGGAGGCGCAGCTCGACCGGTTCTTGCTGCAGGTCCAGGTCGGCTACCCGGATCGCGAGGCGGAGCGGACGATGCTCCTGGCCACCACCGGCGCACGACAGGAGCGGGTGCAGGCGGTGCTGAGCGCGGATGAGCTGGTGGCCGCGCAGGGGCTGATCCGCCGGGTGCCGGTCGGCGAGAAAGTGGTGGACGCGATCCTCAACCTGGTGCGCGAGGGCCGGCCCGAGCTGAGCGGGCAGGATACGGTGCGCCGGCATGTCGCCTGGGGGCCGGGGCCGCGGGCGGCGCAGTCGCTGATGCTGGCCTGCCGCGCCCGAGCCGTGCTCGACGGCCGGCTGGCGCCGAGTCTCGACGACGTGGCCGCCCTGGCCCATGCGGTGCTGCGGCACCGGATGGCGTTGAACTTTTCGGCGCGGGCCGAGGGCGTGGGCTTGCCGGAGGTGATCGACAGGCTTGTGGGCCAGACGGTTTGACCGACCTCGCCTATCGGCAGGCGCGGCAGGCCGACGCGCTTGGCGCGCGCCTGCCGCCGCTGCTGGTGGCGGCCCAGCGCGTCGCCTCGACGGTGGCGCAGGGCGTCCATGGCCGCCGCCGGGTCGGCCAGGGGGACAGCTTCTGGCAATTCAGGCCGTTCGCACCGGGCGATGCGCATACGCGGATCGACTGGCGCGCCAGCGCGAAATCGGACCGCTCGTTCATCCGCGAGACCGAGTGGGAGGCGGCGCAGACCGTCTATCTCTGGCGCGACGCGTCACCGAGCATGGAGTGGCGCTCGGGCGCCGCGGTGCCGTTCAAGCGCGAGCGGGCCGATTTGCTGTTGCTGGCGCTCGCCTCGCTGCTGCTGCGCGGCGGCGAACGGGTCCGGCTGCTCGGCGGGCCGCCGCGGTTGCGTGGCGGGCGTTTCGCGCTCGAGGACCTGGCGCAATCCCTGGGCGAATTGCAGGGCGGCCAGGGGGTGCCGGCTGCGACCCCCCTGCCCCGCCACGCCCGGATCGTGTTGATCGGCGATTTTCTGCAACCGCTGGCTGAGATCCAGGCTACGGTGGCCGCCATGGCGGCGATCCCGGTGACCGGTCACCTGCTGCAAGTGCTCGACCCCGCGGAAACGCTGCTGCCCTATTCCGGCCGCGTCCGGTTCAAGGGGCTCGAGCAGGAGGCCGACACGCTGGTGCCACGGGTCGAGGGCGTGCGGGCCGCCTATGGCGAGGCGCTCACGGCGCAGCGCGAGGGGCTGAACGCGTTGTGCGCCGCCGCCGGCTGGAGCTTCGCCACCCACCGCACCGATATCGCACCGGAACGCGCGCTTCTCGCCGCCTACGTGGCGCTCGCGCCCGGATGATCTTTACCGCGCCGATCCTGCTGCTCGCATTGGCCGGGTTGCCGGTGCTGTGGTGGCTGCTGCGCGTGATGCCGCCGGCGCCGAAGACGCAGAGTTTTCCGGCGATCCGCCTGCTACTCGGACTGCGCGCCGACGAACGCACGGCGGCGCGCACGCCGTGGTGGCTGCTGCTGCTGCGTGTGGTCACCGCCGCGCTGGTGATCGTGGGCTTGTCCGGGCCGGTGCTGGACGCGGCCTCCGGCCTGCAGGGCGACGGCCCGTTGCTGCTGGTGATGGACGATGGCTGGGCGGCGGCGCCGGACTGGACGGACCGCATCGCGGCGGCCGAGCATGCGCTGGACCGGGCCGAGCGCGCCGGCCGCCCGGCGATGCTGCTGACGACGGCGCGGTCCGAGGCGAATGCCGCACCCAAGCTGAGCCCGACCATGCCGGTGCCGGAGCTTCGCGCGCGATTGGCCGCATTGCGCCCGAAGCCCTGGCCGCCGGACCGGCGTGCCGCGGCCGCTTCCCTCGAGGGCGTGCGCGCCGGGGATGTGATCTACCTCGCCGACGGCATCGCCGCACCCGGCGATGATGCGTTGGCCCAGGCGCTGAGCGCTGCCGGCCCGGTCAGCGAGCGTCGGGCCGACCCGGTCACGGTCTTGCTGCTGCGCCCGCCGATGGTCGAAGCCGACCGCCTCGTGGCCCCGGTGGCCGCGGTGCCGCAATCCGTCGATCGTCCGGTCGCGGTGCTGGCGCAGACCGGCGACGGACGCACCTTGGCGCGCGCCGAGACGACCCTGCCGGCCGGCGCGGCGGCGGTCGACGCCGAGCTGCGCCTGCCACCGGAGATCCGCAACGAGATCTCTCGTATCGTCTTGGAGGGATCGGCGTCGGCCGGCTCGGTGGTGCTGCTGGACGAGCGCTGGCGGCGGCGCCCGGTCGGTCTGCTGGCCGAGCAGGACGGCGCCGACACGCCGCTGATCGGCCCCTTGTTCTATCCGCGCCGGGCGCTGGCGCCATTCACCGAGTTGCGCCAGGGCGGGCTCGCCGACCTGCTCGCGCGACCGCTGTCGGTGCTGGTGCTGGCCGATGTTCCGCTCGAGGGCGAGGATGGTGCGACGCTGGAGAAATGGGTCGAGCGCGGCGGGTTGCTGATCCGCCTGGCCGGGCCGCGCATGGCCGAGGCGAGCACGGATCCGACGCACGAGGATCCGCTGCTGCCGGTGCGGCTGCTGGCCGGCGACCGCCAACTCGGCGGCGCGCTGTCCTGGAGCGAGCCGGCAGGGCTGGCGCCGTTCCCGGCCGAATCGCCGTTCGCCGGCCTCGTGCCGCCGGCCGAGGTCAAGGTCAGCCGGCAGATGCTGGCCGAGCCGTCGGCGGACCTCGCCGCCCACACCTGGGCGTCGCTATCGGACGGCACGCCGCTGGTCACGGCCTCGACGCGCGGCGCCGGCCGGGTCGTGCTGTTCGGCGTCACCGGCAACGCGGACTGGTCGAACCTGCCGCTCTCGGGCCTGTTCGTGGACATGCTGCGCCGGCTGGTCGACCTCTCGGCCGGTGTCGCCGCGGCGCAGGACGACGCGGTGCTGGCGCCGGTCGAGACGCTGGACGGGTTCGGCACGCTGTCGCCGCCGCCGCAGGCCGCAACGGCGGTGTCTGGCAAGGAGTTGGAGCAGCCCGCGGTCTCGCCGTTGCATCCGCCGGGCCTCTACGGACCGGTTTCGGGACGGCGGGCGCTCAACCTCGGTGCGGCGCTGCCTGAATTGCAGAGCAGCCCGTGGGTCCCAGGGGCGGCGCGCGAGGGCCTGCGCGCGGTCGGTTCAGAGCGCGTGCTGGGCCCGTCGCTGCTCTCGCTGGCGGTGCTGCTGCTGGCCGCAGACCTGCTGATCTCCTTGGCGCTGCGGGGCAAGCTGCGCCTGCGCGCGGCGACCGTCGGCGTCCTGCTGCTCGCGTGCGGCGCCGCACCTGCGTGGTCGGCCAACCTTTGGCCCTCGCTGCAGACGCGGCTGGCCTATGTCGTGACCGGCGATGCCACGGTGGACGCGACCTCGCGCGCTGGCCTTGCGGGGCTGTCGACCTACGTCAACCGGCGTACCGCCGTCACCTTGGCCGACCCGGTGGCGATCACCCCGGGCCAGGACGACATGAGCTTCTACCCACTGCTCTACTGGCCCGTCACCGCCGACGCGGTCATGACGCCGCAAGCGACCGAGGCGCTGAACGCGTTCACCCGCGAGGGCGGCATCATCCTGATCGACACGCGCAACGGCGGCAGCGGCGAGGGCTTCGCGCCCGGCACCGATGCGGCGCTGAAGCGGATCAGCACCGGCCTGACGGTGCCGCCGCTCACGCCGTTGACCAGCGAACACGTGCTGTCGCGCGCCTTCTACCTGCTGCAGGAGTTCCCCGGCCGCTTCGCCGGCGACACCGTCTGGGTGCAGCGCGCCCAGGACCGGGCCAATGACAGCGTCAGCCCGGTGATCATCGGCGGCCACGACTGGGCCGCGGCCTGGGCCGTCGATGCCTCGGGCCGCAACCCGTATGCGACCGTGCCCGGCGGCGCGCGACAACGCGTGCTGGCCTATCGCTTCGGGGTCAATCTCGTGATGTACGCGCTGACCGGCAACTACAAGGGCGACCAGGTCCATGTGCCCGCCATCCTGGAGCGGCTGGGCCAATGAAGTTCGAGCAGGTCTACGCCGCGCTGCGCCTCGAGCCGGTGGTGCCGCTGTGGCTGATCGGCGTGCTGGCCGCGGTCTGCGCGCTGGCGCTGCTGCCGGCGTTCGCGCGCCGGGCGCGCGGCGCGGTCTGGCGCGGGCTCGCGTTCGCGGTGCTGCTGCTGTGGCTGGCAGGGCCGCGGCTGGTGCAGGAGACCCGCGACACGCTGCCCGATATCGGCCTGTTCGTGGTCGACAAGTCAGATTCGATGCGCGTCGGCGACCGCGCTTCCATCCGCGACGCGGCGTTGGCCACCCTGTCCGAGCAGGCCGCCCGCATGCCGGACCTGGAGATGCGCACCGTCGTGGTGCCCGAGGGCGGCCATGACGGCACCGCGCTGTTCGCCGCGGTCGACCGGGCGCTGGCCGATATCCCGCGCGCCCGCCTCGCCGGGATCGTGGCCCTGACCGACGGGCAGGTGCACGACGCGCCGGCGACGGCCCTGCCCGCGCCGCTGCACGTGCTGATCCCGGCCCGGGGCGAAGAGATCGACAGGCGCCTGCGCATCATCGAGGCGCCCAGCTTCGGCCTGGTGGGCCGCAGCGCGACCATTCGCCTGGCCGTCGACGATCTCGGAGCTCCACCGGGCCGCACCCTGGCGCGCCTGACCGTGCGCCGCGACGGCGAGCCGGCGCAGGTGCAGACCCTGGCGGTGGGCCAGGAGAGCAGCATCGAGATCCCGATCACCCGCGCTGGGCCGACTGTGGTCGAGCTGCAGGTGGACAAGCTCGATGGCGAGGTCTCCACTCTGAACAACCGCGCCGTGGTGGAGATCAACGGCGTGCGCGACCGGCTGCGCGTGCTGCTCGTGTCCGGCGAGCCGCATCTCGGCGAGCGGACCTGGCGTCGGCTGCTCAAGGCCGACCCGGCGGTCGACCTGGTACACTTCACCATCCTGCGCCCGCCCGAGCGCGACGACCTGACGCCGACCAACGAGCTGTCGCTGATCGCGTTTCCGGTCCGCGAGCTGTTCCAGGTCAAGATCCGCGACTTCGACCTGATCATCCTGGATCGGTTCTCGAACCGGAACAACATCCTGCCGCCGCTGTATCTGCGCAACATCGCCGACTACGTGCGGGCCGGCGGCGCGCTGCTGCTCAGCGCCGGGCCGGAATTCGCCGGCGCGAGCTCGCTGGCGTTGACCAATCTCGGCAGCGTGCTGCCGGTGCGTGGCGGTCCGGGGGCGGAATCGGTGGTCGACGGCGCGTTTCGCCCGGTGGTGACCGCGCTCGGTGCGCGCCACCCTGTGACCGAAGGATTGCCCGGCGCCGGCAAGGGCACCCCGCAATGGGGTTCGTGGTACCGCTATATCCAGGCGCCGCCGACCGGCGGGCAGGCGCTGCTCGAAGCCGGCGACGGTGCGCCGCTGCTGCTGATGGACCGGGTCGGCGACGGCCGGGTCGCGCTGCTGCTGTCGGACCAGATCTGGCTCTGGTCACGCGGGCACGAGGGCGGCGGCCCGCAGCAGGAGCTGCTGCGGCGCATCGCGCACTGGGCGATGAAGGAGCCGGCGCTGGAAGAGGACGCGCTGCGGGCGCGGGTGGAGGCGGACCGGCTGCTCATCGAGCGACGGACGGTCGAGGACCTCAACGGGGTCGAGACGACGATCACATCGCCGTCCGGGGCGACGTCGAAGCTGTCGTTGACCGCGACCCGGCCCGGGCTCTGGCAAGGCGGGGTCGACGCCGCCGAGCCCGGCGTCTGGCAGGTCAATGACGGTTCGCATACGGTCTACGCCGCAGCCATCGACGCCAACCCGCGAGAATTGCTCGATTTGCGGGCGAGCGCCACCGTGCTGAGTGATTTGGCG
>JAABUK010012716.1_pt1 | contig 10670 bp, 10 predicted proteins | sample 5559141 | NCBI WGS metagenome assembly JAABUK01 (sample SAMN10711869, study PRJNA513367) | rock metagenome | isolation source: Antarctica rocks | place: Antarctica: Victoria Land, Pudding Butte nord | collected 2016-01-03
TGCAGACGGCGCAGCCGGTGACGTTCGGGCATCACCTGCTGGCGTATGTGGAGATGCTGGGGCGGGACCGGTCGCGGCTGCGGGATGCGCGGGTGCGGATGAACGAGTGTCCGCTGGGGTCGGCGGCGCTGGCGGGGACGAGTTTTCCGATCGACCGGGGGATGGTGGCCGAGGCGCTGGGGTTCGAGCGGCCGACGGCGAACTCGCTGGACGCGGTGAGCGACCGGGATTTCGCGCTGGATTTCCTGTCGGCGTGCGCGATCTGCGCGATGCATCTGTCGCGGTTCGCGGAGGAGATCGTGATCTGGTGCAGCGCGCCGTATGGGTTCGTGCGGTTGTCGGACGCGTTCACGACGGGCAGCTCGATCATGCCGCAGAAGCGCAATCCGGACGCGGCGGAGCTGGTTCGGGCAAAGACGGGGCGGATCACGGGGGCGCTGGTGGCGCTGCTGACGGTGATGAAGGGGTTGCCGCTGGCGTATGCGAAGGACACGCAGGAGGATAAGGAGCCGGTGTTCGACGCGGCGGAGGCGTTGTCGCTGTCGCTGGCGGCGATCGGGGGGATGACTCGGGACATGGCGCCGGATCTGGGGCGGATGCGGGCGCTGGCCGGGTCGGGGTTCGCGACAGCGACGGATCTGGCGGATTGGCTGGTGCGGGTGTTGAAGCTGCCGTTCCGGACGGCGCATCACGTGACGGGGCGGCTGGTGGCGCGGGCGGAGGCGCGGGGGGTTGATCTGGCCGGACTGACGCTTGCGGAGATGCAGGCGGAGGAGGCTGGGATCACGGCGGAGGTGTTCGGGGTGTTGACGGTGGATGCTTCGATGGCGAGCCGGACGTCGTATGGCGGGACGGCGCCGGCGAACGTGGCGGCGCAGGCGGCGCGGTGGCGGGAGGCGCTGTCGTGATGCGGGCGGCGGCGGTGTTGCTGGCGGCGTTGGTTCTGGTGACGGGGTGTGGGAAGAAGGGGTCGCCTTCGCCGCCGGGTCCGACGGGGGAGATCATCTATCCGAAGCAGTATCCGTCGCGGTGATGGGCGAGATGATGGACTCCCCTGCCCTGCTGGATTTGCATGCGGAGCCGAGTGCGGCCGAGCTGATCGCGGCGCGGCCGCAGCTTTCGATGCATGCGATGGATGGGCTGCTGGTCGAGGGCGTGGCGTTGAACGCGATCGGGGATGCGTTGGGGACGCCGACGTGGGTGCTGTCGGCGGGGACGCTGCGGGGGCGGCTGCGTCGGTTGCAGTCGGCGTTGGCGCCGGTTGGGGCGCGGGTTCATTACGCAGTGAAGGCGAACGACCATCTGGCGGTGCTGCGACTGATGGCGCGCGGCGGGGCGGGGGCGGACGTGGTGAGCGGCGGGGAGCTGCAGCGGGCGCTGGCGGCGGGGATCGATCCAGGGCTGATCGTGTTCTCGGGGGTTGGCAAGCAGGATTGGGAGATGCGGCTGGCGCTGGAGCGCGGGGTGGCCCAGCTGAACGTGGAGAGCGCGGCGGAGCTATCGGCGCTGTCGGCAGTGGCGGTGTCGTGCGGGCGGACGGCGCGGGTGGCGCTGCGGATCAACCCGGACGTGGATGCGGGGACGCACGCGAAGATCACGACGGGCAAGGCGGAGAACAAGTTCGGCGTGGCGGCCGAGGATGCGGCCGGGCTGTATGGGCATGCGGGGTCGTTGCCGGGGATCGAGGCGGTGGGGTTGGCGCTGCATATCGGCAGCCAGATCCTGTCGATGGCGCCTTATGTGGCGGCGTATCGGCGCACGGCGGAGCTGGTGCGCGGGTTGCGGGCGTCGGGTCAGGTGGTGCGGGCGGTGGATTGCGGCGGGGGGCTGGGGATCGGCTACCGGGACGAAGCGGCGCCGGCGCCGGAGGCGTTCGCGGCGGCGATCGGGCAGGCGTTTGCGGGGTTGGAGCTTGAGCTGGCGGTGGAGCCCGGGCGGTGGCTGGCGGGGCCTGCGGGGCTGCTGCTGACGTCGGTGGTGTTGGAGAAGCGGGGCGGGGCCCGACGTTTTGTCGTGGTGGATGCGGCGATGAACGATCTGTTAAGGCCTTCGATGTATGATGCCTGGCATGGGATCGTGCCGGTGGGGGCTGAGAGGGGTGCGGTTTCGGCGTGCGACGTGGTGGGGCCGGTGTGCGAGAGCGGGGACATTTTTGCGCGGGGGCGATTTTTACCAGAGTTGAACGCGCAGTCTCGGTTGGCGATCCTGGATGCGGGCGCATATGGTTCGGTGATGAGTTCGACGTATAATTCGCGTCCGTTGGCTGCCGTGGCGCTGGTCGATGGGGACCGGTGGTCGGTGGTGCGGGCGCGACAGGCGGTCGAGGCGATGTGGGACGGTGAGATCGTGCCGGAATGGATCGGGTGACAGGCGGGTTCGAACCGGCGGGGCTGGCGCGCAAGCGGCGGTGGGCGCGGGCGGCGCTTTGGTTCGAACAGGTTTGGCCGGCGGTTTGGCCGGGATTTGGCGTTGTGGGCGCCTATGTGTGTTTCGCGTTGCTGGATGGTCCGGCGCGGCTGCCTGCGTTGGTGCGGGTGGGGTTGCTCGGGGTGGTGCTGCTTGCGGTGGGTCTGCTGCTTCGGCGCGGGCTGAGACGGGTGGTGCGGCCGAGCGGGGATGCGGCGGATCGGCGGCTGGAGCGGCAGAGCGGGTTGCGGCATCGGCCGTTGGCGAGCCTGGGCGACCGTCCGGCAGCAGCGTCGGCGGAGCAGGAGGTTTTATGGCGCGAGCATGTGCAGCGGTTGGCCGCGCAGGTGAAGCGGTTGCGGGTCGGCCGGCCGCGGCCGGGTCTGGCGGCGCGGGACGGGTGGGCGTTGCGGGGCCTGGTCTTGGTTGGGTTGGCGGCGTGCCTGGTGGTGGCGGGGCCGGAGACGGTGCCGCGGGTGGTGCGGGGGTTCCTTCCAGGGTGGCCGAGCGGGGCGGCCGGTCCGGGCGTTCAGGTGCAGGCTTGGGTGACGCCGCCGGCGTATACGGGGTTGGCGCCTGTGGTGTTGCGGGCGGACGTCTCTGAGAGAGGGGAGGCCGAGGCGCGGGTGCCGGCCGGGTCGCATCTGACGGTGAGCGTGACGGGCGTCGGGTCGGCGCCGAGCTTGGAGGCGGGTGACGGCGGAGTTCCGTTCCGGGGGCTGGACGCGACGAGTTGGCAGGCGGAGCGGGATCTGGGCGCGTCCGGGGTGGAGCGGGTGACGGTGCGGCGGCGGGGCGGGTCGTTGGCGGCTTGGGCGCTCACCCTGATCGCGGACCAGGCGCCGGTGCCGGTATTCACGGAGCCACCGGGTCAGAACGTGGTTGCGGGGCGGGCGACGACGCAAAGCCGGTTCGCGTGGCAGGCCGTGGACGATTACGGGGTGGCGTCGGTGCGGGTGGAGCTGCGGCTGAAGGATCGGGCGGATGCGGCGCCGCTGTTGGTGGCCGCGCCGGTGTCTGGCAGTCCGAAGACGGCGCGCGGGGTGCTGGCGCCGGACCTGACGGCGCATCCGTGGGCCGGATTGGGGGTGGTGGCGCGGTTGGTGGCCAAGGATGCGCCGGGGCAGGAAGGGGTGTCTGCGGAGGCGGAGTTCACGTTGCCGGAGCGGGCGTTCGAGCACCCGGTGGCGCGGGCATTGATCGCGGTGCGGCGGCAGTTGAGCCTGACGCCGGACGAGCGGCGGCCGGCGCGGAGGGTGATCGACGCGTTGGCGGACCAGCCGGAGGCGGTCGACAATTCGACGGGGATCCTGCTGAATTTGCGGGCGCTGTCGGCACTGCTGGGGCGGGGTCGCGGGCGGGAGGCGGTGGACGAGGCGCAGGGCCGGATGTGGGACCTGGCGCTGGCGCTCGAGGAGGGCGCGCCGGAGCGGACGGCGCAGGCGTTGGAGCAGGCGCGGCAGGCTTTGCGGGACGCGGTTGATCCGAACCGAGCGGAGCCGGCGGATCGGGCCGAGGTGGATCAGCGGGTGCAGGAATTGCGCGATGCGATTCAGAAGCGGCTCGAGGCTTTGGCCGAGGAGGCGCGGCGGGAGGGGGTGGAGGCGCCGTTCGATCCATCGTTGCCTCAGATGAATGCGCGCGAGCTGGACCGGATGGCGGAGCGGCTGCAGCAATCGTTGCAGGAGGGTCGCAGCAAGGACGCCAAGCGGCAGATGGCGGAGCTGGAGAAGCTGCTGGAACAGTTGCAGAACGCGCGGCCGGAGACGGGCCAGGAGCGGGCACAGCGTCGGGCGGAGCAGCGGCAGAAGGGCCGCGAGCAGATGGATGCGGTGCAGGACATGGTGCAGCGCGAGGGTCAGTTGCTTGATCGGAGCGAGAGTCGGGCGGGTGGAGCGGAGCGGAGCGAGAACCGGGCTCCGGGGCAGCGGGGGCCGGCGCCGCGGCGGCAGGCTGATGCGGTCGCGCCGAACTCACCTCAGCCGGACGGGGCTTCGCCGGGATCGCAGCGTGCGGGGGAGGCGAAGTCGCAGCAGGCGATGCGGCGGGCGCTGGGGGAGTTGATGCAGCGGTCCGGTGATCTGACGGGCGAGGTTCCGGCGCCGTTGGGTGAGGCGGACCAGGCGATGCGGGAGGCGGCTGAGGCGCTTGGGGCCGGGCAGGACCAAGCGGCGGGGAGTGCGGCGCGGCGGGCGATCGAGGCGCTGCAGAAGGGCGGGCGGGAGATGGGTCAGCAGGTCGCGCGCCAGTTCGGGACGGGTCGGCAGCCGGGTGGGGGCCAGGAGGGCGAGGGCCAGGAGGGCGAGGGCCAGGGTGACGGTCAAGGCGAGGGCCAGGCGGGCACTCCTGGCGGCACGGGCCGGCGGGACGGGATGAGTTCGGGTGCGCGTCCGGGCGAGGGTTCGGCGCCGGGTCAGCGACGGTCGATGCGGCGCGATCCGCTGGGGCGGCCGTTGCAGGAGGGGACTTCGGGGACGGATGAGGCGGGGGACGTTCGGGTTCCGGACGAGATGGAACAGGCTCGGACGCGGGAGATTCAGGAGGAATTGCGCCGGCGGGGCGGGGATCGGACGCGTCCGCGGCCGGAGTTGGACTACATCGAGCGGTTGTTGCAAGCGTATTGAGATTGTGCCGGGCTCGGAATGACGCGCTACACGAGCGTTGCGCAAGCGCCGGCTCCGAGTGCGACGGCTGCGGAGGCGCCGCAGGTTTGGATTTTGTCGCTGGCCAATGCCGACAAGCTGACGAAGGCGACCCAGGACGCGACGGTGTTCACGAAGGCGACGAAGGCGCTGTTCAACGTGCCGACGGGTCACGTGCGGCTGTTTCGCGGGCGGGTGATCGTGACCGGATCGGACGACAAGACGATCCGGGTTTGGCAGGCGAGCGATGGCGCGGCGCTGGCGACGTTGCGGGTGCCGATCGCGGCCGGCGACGAGGGTTCGATCTATGCGGTGGCGATCTCGCCGGATGGGCGGACGTTGTTGGCGGGCGGGAGCACCGGGCTGGTGTGGGACCGAGCGTTCGCGATCTACATCTTCGACCTGGAGACGGGTCGGCTGAAGGGTCGGTTGCCGACCGAGCACAATCACAACCAGAGCGCCCGGTTTAAGATTGCGGCGGACGATGCGCGGCCGTTTCCGATCGTGGCGATCGAGGCGGGGCGTTAGCGGGCTTTGCCTTTTGGGCGATGACGGGTCTGGGCTCTTGCGGGGCGCAGGCCGGACTGGTCGGACCGTGATCGTGTAGGGCGGCCGGCTTTGGGGTGTGATTGGGGCCTCGCCCTGTGCGGGGGCCGGGCTCTCGCGGGGCGCAGGCGTGGGTGGGCCGGACTGGCCGGGCCATGACGATGTTCTGGGGAGGCCGTCAGTGGTTGGGGGCTAGGCCTAGGGCGGTGTAGGCGCGGGTGCTGGGGGGCCAGGCTTGCATGATGCGGTCGCGGGCTTGGTAGGCGCTGGCGAGGGCGGCGGCGAGGATCAGGAGGGTGAGGAGCCAGGCCAGGCGGAGCGGCCATTTGCGTGGTGTGCGGGTTTGGGCCGTTGGGGGGAATGGTTCTGGTTCAGGGCTGGGTTCGGGTTCCGGCTCTGCGATCGGGGCGGGCTCTGGCTCGGTCTCTGGGATCAAGCCGGGTTCGCTCGGAAGAGCGAGAGGTTGGGGGGGGTCGGGCTGGAGCGGGGTCCAGTCGCTACCGCAGCGGGCGCAGCGGACCACCTGGCCGGGAGCGAGCCGGTCGGGGGGCACTTCGTAGGCCGTCGCGCAGGCGGGGCACTCGATCCTCATGGGCTCGTGATACAAGTCCGGTCCAGCCGTGAACAGTCGCCGTGGATGGGGTGTATTCCGCGGGCTTGCGGGCGTGGCAAACACGCCGTGCGGGATGGGGGCGGCAGGTCGGGATGGTGCGGTTGGAGGGGGTCGGGCTGGCGTATGGTTCAGGTCCGGCCGCGCGTGGGGTTCTGCACGGGCTGAGCTTCGAGGTGGAGGAAGGGGGGTTCCGGTGGCTGCTGGGCCCCTCGGGGGCGGGCAAGACGAGCTTGCTGCGGCTGTTGTCGCTGACGGCGCTGCCGACGAGCGGGCGGCTGACGCTGCTGGGGCAGGAGATATCTGGTGCGCAGCGGGGGGATCTGCCGCCGCTGCGTCGGCGGATCGGGGTGGTTTACCAGGATTTCCGGCTGCTGCCGCATTTGTCGGTGTATGACAACGTGGCCTTGCCACTGCGGATCGACGGGCGGCCGGAGGGGCAGATCCGGGTCGACGCGCTGGAGCTGCTGGGCTGGGTCGGGCTGGGCGATCGGCTGCTGTCGCGGCCGGCGGAGCTGTCCGGGGGCGAGCAGCAGCGGGTGGCGATCGCGCGGGCGGTGGTGGGGCGGCCGCTGCTGCTGCTGGCCGACGAGCCGACGGGCAATCTCGACGAGCGGCAGGCGGAGCGGCTGATGCATTTGCTGCAGGAGTTGAATCGGCTGGGCACGACGGTGATGGTGGCGACGCACAACGACGCGATGGTGCATCGGCATCCCGGGCACACGTTGCGTCTGCAGGACGGGCATTTGATACGCGATGACTAAACAACTGCTCCGTCCGGCGGGGTTCGACGATCTTGGGGTGCGGCGGGCGCTCTCGGACCGGCTGCTGCCGTTGCTGGTGGCGGCGATGGCGTTCCTGGCGGCGCTGGCGCTGGCTGGCGCGGTGGGGGCGTCGTCGCTGGCGCAGCGCTGGCAGCAGGGGGCGGGCGGGACGATGACGGTGCAGGTGCCGCAACCGGGGGAGCGGGCGGCGGACGGGCAGACCCGGGTGGCGCGGGTTCGGGAGGCGTTGTCGCGCAGTCCGGGCGTGGGCGGGCTGCGGGTGCTGAGCGAGGCGGAGTTGCGGGGTTTATTGCGGCCCTGGCTGGGCACCGGGTCGGTGGATGGGGAGGGTGGGGGATCGGAGTTGGCGGCGATCGCGATCCCGTTGCCGGCGGTGATCGAGGTTCGGCTGGAGGGCGCGGGGCCGAATTCGGGGGTGCTGGCGGCGGCGCTGGAGCAGGCGGCGCCTGGGACGATGGCGGAGGCGCACGACCGGTGGGTGCGGCGGCTTGCGGTGCTGGCGCGGAGTTTGCAGGCGTGTGCGGCGCTGGCGCTTGGGGTGGTTGGGTTCGTGGCGGTTGCGGTGATCGCGGTGGCGACGCGGGCGGGGCTTGCGGCGCGGCGGGACGCGATCGAGACGGTGCACGGGCTGGGCGCGACGGATTCCTATATCGCGCAGCGGTTTGCGCGCCGGGTCACGCTGCTGGGTGCGGGCGGGGCGGCGATGGGGGCGGCGGCGGCGCTGCCGGTGCTGGTTGGGTTATCGGGGCTGGCGGCGCCGTTTGCGACCGGGGCGGGGCCGGAGGGGGTGGTGGCGACGGTTGCGGCGGTTCCGGTGAGCTTGTGGCTGGGGCTGGCGTCGTTGCCGGTGCTGGCGGCGGCGATCGGATGGCTGACGGCGCATGGGACGGTGCGGCGCTGGTTGCGGCGGCTGCCGTAATGCTGGGCCGGCTCGGTTCGGGGTTGGGTGCGGTGCTGCTGGTGTTGGGCGGGGTGTGGTCGGTCGGGTTCGGGTCGTTCGTGGCCGGGGCGCGGCGGGTGAGCGAGGCGCCGGCCGAGGCGGACGGGATCGTCGTGCTGACGGGGGGCGCGGATCGGATCGAGACGGCGCTGCGGCTGTTGTCGGAGGGTCGGGCGCCGGCGCTGCTGATTTCCGGGGTTGGGCGGGGCAACGACCTGTCGGAGCTGGCGCACCGCTTGCGGCTCGAGTCGGCCTTGCTCGACCCGGCGACGCTGGGGGCGCGGGTGACGCTGGATTATGCGGCCAAGAGCACATTGGGGAATGCGGCCGAGACGGCGGCGTGGGCGCGGCGGCGGGCGGCGCGTCGGCTGATCGTGGTGACGGCGGGGTACCACATGCAGCGTGCGCTGCTGGAGATCGGGCATGACTTGCCGGAGGCGACGCTGTATCCGGTGGCGGTGCAGCCGCCGGCGCTGCGGGGTTCGATCGATGGAGCGGCGGCGCATTTGCTGGCGACGGAGTTCGATAAGTTGCTGGCGGTTCGTCTCGGGTTGACGCGGGTTGGCCCGCTGCAGAGCGCACGATGATCCTGGTGCGTTCGGCGCTGTTCAACGTTTGGTTCTTTGGGGCGACGTTCCTGATCGGGTTGTTCGGGGCGTTCGTGCGTTGGCTTGCACCGGAGCGGTCGCTGGGGGTGGCGCGGTGCTGGGCGCGGACGGTGCTGGCGGGGGCCCGGGTGCTGTGCGGGATCACGGTGGAGGTGACGGGTCTGGAGCGGCTGCCGGCGGGGGCGGCGCTGATCGCGTCGCAGCACCAGTCTGCGTTCGACACGTTGATCTGGGTCGTGCTGCTGCCGCGGGTGAGCTACATCTACAAGTCCGAGCTGGCGCGGATTCCGCTGTTCGGCCCGATGTTGCGGGCGAGCGGGCAGATCATGGTGGAGCGGCAGGCGTCGGTGGCGTCGGTGCGGGCGTTGCTGAAGGCGACGCAGCGGGCGAAGGCGGACGGGCGGCAGATCGTGATCTTTCCGGAGGGGACTCGGGTCGTGCACGGGAGCGACTCGGAGATCCGGGGGGGCTTTACGCTGATCGCGGGGCGGACGGGGCTGCCGATCTATCCGGTGTCGACCGATTCGGGGCGGTATTGGAGCCGTCGTTCGTTCGTCAAGCGGCCGGGCCGGGTGCAGATCCATATCGGCGCGCCGATCCCGGCGGAGCTTGGGGCGGCCGAGTTGGTGGCGGTGTTGCGGGCGCGCTGGCGGGAGGGCGCACTGACTGGCGTCGGTGTGGATAAGTCCGTGGATCAAGCTGCGGGCGACGGCCGTGGGGCGGCGGGAACGCTCGGCTGAACGGCGTCGCTTGTGCCGTGCGAGCGGCGCGGGGCGTCGGGGCGGTCTGGCGGGGGCGGGGCGGTGAGGCTGCTTCGGGCTGCTATACGGTTGGAATCGTTCATTCGTTTGGAGTTGGCGTCGATATGACAAGAATATTTCGCGTTAAAGTTAAGTAACAGGACTCACTAACGGGTGAAGCGGATCACGACTGTGGACGAGTTTCAGGAAACGCGACAGGTCAGCTCGAAAGTGCGGCGGCGTTGGGCTGTGGCCGGTGGTGTCTGTCTGTTGCTGCTGGCGGCCGACACGGCGGCTTGGTGGGTCGCGTGCGGTCAAGTCGAAGCGGGATTGGGGCAGGCGATCGGTGCGGCTGGCCGGGATGGTTGGACGGTGACGGCGGGGGAGACGCGGTGGCGCGGCTGGCCGCTGGCGGCTTTGGTGGAGCGTGCGGCGGTTTCGGTTCGGGGCGACGCGATGGTCTTTCCGGCCGGTTTAGCTTGGTCGGCCGAGCGGATGGCGTTCAGGGTGAACGCGTGGGCGCCGACGCGGCTGGATGTGGCGGTGTCTGGGCAGCAGACGCTTGCGGTTGGTGGGTCGGAAGCCGTCGGGGTGCGGGCGGCGCGGTTCGACGTCGCGATCGATCTGCGGGGGCAGGCGCCGGCGCGGGCGAGCCTGGCCGGGGTGGAGGCGACGCTGCCGGGCGGGGTGTTGGGGGCGGAGCGACTGGCGGTCGAGTTGTTGCCGGGGGCGGTGGCGGTGTCGGCTGCGGTCGTGACCTTGCCTGGGGCGCGGATTCCGGCGATCGAGACGGTGCGGTTCACGGCCGGGGTGTCGCCGGCGCTGGTGGCGCGGGAGAGTGCGGCGGCGTGGCGGGATGCGGGCGGCCGGGTCACGGTGGTGGATGGGTCGGTGCGGTGGGCGGGTCTGGCGGCGACGGGCAGCGGGTCGGGCGGGTTGGATGGGGCGTTGCAGCCGGAGGGGGATTTGAGCGTGGCTGCGACCGGGGCGCCGGCGCTGTTGGACGCGCTGGCGCAGGCCGGGGTGATGGCTCCGGCGGCGGCGGTGGCGGCCAAGGCGGTGTTGTCGATCCTGGCGGCGCCGGCCCGGGGTGGGCCGGTTCCGCTGCCGGTCTCGTTACGTGGTGGGCTTTTGACCGTTGCTGGAATTGGGCTGGTCCGGTTCGCTCCGCTCGCTTGGGATTAAGCCTGCTTCGCTCCGCTCGCTTGGGATTGAGCCTGCTTCGCTCCGCTCGCTTGGGACTGAATTCGCGGGGGCGACGGTTTGCGCCGTTTTGGCGCGGGTTGCGCGTCGGCTGGACCGGGGGCCGTTTCCGGACGGGTCGGCGAGGACGTTGGCGGGGATCTCGACATGCGGGGTGAGCGGGTCGAGGGATGCCGGCACGGCGGCGGCG
>JAABUK010012717.1_pt1 | contig 10670 bp, 8 predicted proteins | sample 5559141 | NCBI WGS metagenome assembly JAABUK01 (sample SAMN10711869, study PRJNA513367) | rock metagenome | isolation source: Antarctica rocks | place: Antarctica: Victoria Land, Pudding Butte nord | collected 2016-01-03
GAATCATGAAACTCAGTTTGTCAATCACTTTTGAAATGAACTTTGTACTCGATTGAAGATTCAAGCTCGATTGTCAACTGCGTTTCACTCAGAAACGAATGATCAAATCGAGAACATCAACGACGTTTTGAAACAATATCTTCGAGTCTTCGTGTTCTTTACGCAGAACGACTGAGCTGCATGACTGTCATCAGCTGAATTTGTCATCAACAATCACTTCTTTGAAAGCACTCAGTGCACGTCATTTTTAGCTAACTTCGAACAGCATTCTTGAATGAGATTGAAATCAAAGAAGACTCAGAAGAACGTTATTGAACATTCAAAATAAATACATGTCGATCTGTTTGTTCAGAAAATGAATCGAATCAATGAAATTCTGCGAGAACAAATGATCTTAGCTCAAGCATATCAGAAACAATTCGCTAATGTTCATTGACAACACGTTCTCAAGTATGCAATTAATGATATGGTTTGATTAAATGCTCGCAATCTGATGATTCATTGACTCAGCAAGAAGTTATCTAATAAATTCGAGAGATCTTTCAGAATCATCAAAATTGTTAGTTCTCATTCTTATCAGCTAAAGTTGCTCAATGACTGATTCTGTTTCAACGTCTTTCATACTTATCTGCTTCATTCTGCGATCAACGATCTCTTATCTGAACAAATATCTTTCACGTCGTTGTCAATAATCTTCGTTGAAGAAGTGCTTAGCTGAGAGATGAACGAAATATTGAACTCTCGAGTAAAGAACTCTCAGCTAAAGTATTTAATTAAGTGAACTGAAATAGAAGAAAACAGTTGAGTAAAGTTTGCGAATGTGATGAATGTCATCGAAGTCATGAACGTCTATCACGCTCGAAATTTCAATCGTTCGAATAAGAATTCATGAATCGCTTATGTGCAAGAAAGCAACGACTCTGAATATGAGTCAAAGAATTAAAAGTCTTGCAGAAGCTTCGACTTCAAAAAGAGAAATCTATTGTCACGATTTTAGCATGTGTTACTTGAAAGATGTTGGGAAAAAAGATGTTAAATCACTTAAATGATGTTGAACAATATTATAAATGATGATAGGCGTGAGATTATCAGTGATGTTATGAGAGTTTCTCGATACGAATGATACTCAGCGTTCATGAGGTATAAGAATCTCTGAATGATCTCTCTCTTTTCTTTCTTCTTCGTGCAACGTCTTGTATTTAAAATCTAGTTATTAGAATTTCATTTTGATTTCATTCAGCTCTCAGTTCGTGACAAATACAAATATGTATCACAATTAATTTCTTCTTTAATCACATCAACATGCGTTACTGTTCTTTTGAACTATACAAATGATATCTTCAACTAGAAATTGACTTTATCATCAAGACATTCAAAAGTCAAAACTCAGTGAAGAAATAAGATTCTTGAGATTGACAATCATCATCATTGTATATCACATCTTGCAGACGCTTGCTTTGCTTGTAAGATGTGCAACTCATCTGTTTCATGTTATCTGTAGAGATTTTTCTTGTGCAAATCAATCATGTTTTGCAAAGATGTTCATATGTTACACTTTTAATCAGACAGCATAGTTCAATCATTCTTTATTAATTCGCTTGTATTTCTCTTTTCTTAATGAAGTTTTCTCATCAATGTATTGCTCATGTATAAAATGTTTATGTTTGAACATCTGTTAAATGATATTAATGAGATTCTCAAGTTTACTTGTGTCAAACTTAATGAGTCTTGTGAGTTGTTCATGTCATAGTAATAAACACGCAGTCTTAACAAGATTTATATGTAGTTAGCATGTAAATTTAAAAAATGTTCGTGATTCAAGTTTTTTCTGCTAATTATTTTTAACAAATCAAATGCAAAAGTGTTTTATCTTAGTTCTCATCATCATGATGACAAGATATTGAATCAAATGATTTTCATAAGCGATTTTTCTCATAGTTCTGCGTTTTATTTAACTTTCTTATCTGTATGCAGATTGCTTGTAACATGTGCATTGAGATTATTAAAGTGTGTGCAATCACGAAAACTCTGCATGTGATCAATGCACAGTACTTCATCATCACACAGCATCTTAATGTCATTCAAATTTATTGAAAATATGTTGTATATATTGCATGCAACATATGATTTCTTTCTTAGCAAGAAATAGTTTCTTGCAGCAAATTTACAGTTTAAGATGAATAAAATCTCTCACTACTTAAATTTCAACAGTTTACTTCTTAAGCATAAGTTGCAAACATTTCATCTGCAATATGCATGTGTATTGCAGTCAATTTCTTCTTTAATCACATCAACATGTGCTACTGTTTTTTCAAGCTATACAAATGATGTCTTTGACTAAAGATTGATTTTATCATCAAGACATTCAAGAGTCAGAACTCAGTGAAGAAATGAGATTCTTAAGATCAACAATCATCATCATTGTATATCACATCTTGCAGATGCTCACTTTGCTTGTAAAATGTGCAACTCATCTGTTTTATATTATCTGTAAAGATCTTTCTTATGCAGATTGATCATGTTTTGCAAAAATGTTCATATGCTATACTTTTAATCAAACAACATAGTTCAATCATTCTTTACTAATTCACTTATGTTTCTCTTCTCTTAATGAAGTCTTCTTGTCAATGTATCACTCACATATAAAATGTCTGTGTTTGAATGTTTATTAAACAATATTAATGAGATTCTTGAGTTTATTCATGTTGAATTTAACAAGTCTTGTGAGTTGCTTATGTTGTAGTAACAGACATGCAGTCTTAACAAAATCTATACATAGTTAGCATGTAAATTTAAAGAATGTTCGTGATTCAAGTTCTTTCTGCTAATCATTCTCAACAGATCAAATGCAAAAGTATTCTGTTTCAGTTTTTATCATTGCAATGACAAGATACTGAATCAAAGAATTTTCATAAGTGATTTCTTTCATAGTTTTGCGTTCTATTTAACTTTCTCATCTGCATGCAGATTGCTTATATCATTGTATGCAAAATCTTGTACGTTTTTTAGAATTTGTCAAGAATCTCATCAAAATTAGTGATAAATTTTCAAAAGTGCAAAATAAGAAAACAGAAATTGTAAAATCAATCTCACTGCTTCTCTTCATGTCGTAGCATTAGAAATTGAAGTTATACTCATCTGTCATGACTCTCAGAAGATTCACTGTTTCTTCTTTTGCTATTGCTTTTTCTGCTGTCACTTGTTTCAGAAAAAAAGTGATATTCAAGTCACTCAGCAAGCTCAGATTTACTCTTAAATTATTTGAATCATCTGAAGTTTCAAAGATTGATAGAAGTGCTCTTTCTATTTTTGCTGCTGCTGCTGTCGTCGTGATTGTGATCTTCTTGTCATTGCTCTCATCATCATCATCGTTGTCATTTTTCTCTTTTGAATGATTTCAATAATTGATCAGTTCAGATGATTCAGTGACTCAGAAGTTCTATTGTAGTGTGTAAGCTTCACATGATGAGACTCAGACTTCTGATGTAGTTCATTAATGATATCAGTTGCATTCAAAGACTTCGTTAATCATAAATATTGATTTGAATACTTGATCAGATAGTGAAGCTTCTTCGTCAGTTTCTTCGTCAGTTTCTCAATCAGTTCAGAAGTTGAAAAAGAAATGAGAAAGCAAAGCTTTTAAAGCTGTTGTTGCTTTTGTTTTCATCGTCATCATCGTTTTCATCATAGTATTCTCAGAGTCTTCTGTCTTAAAGCTTGCTGTTTCAGAACTTGCTGTCTCAGAGTCTTTTGTCTCAAAGTCTTCTGTTTCAGAGTCTTTTGTCTCAGAGACAATTTCATACTCAATGAACTGTCAGTTTCTTTATGAGATCTCAAGCATACATGATGAAGTCTTGCAATGTATCAATGATGATTTCAACAATGATTTAAATCTTGAACTTTTAAGCTTCAAATAAAAGACATATGCAAAGAGTTGAACAGATGACAAAGATTTAACTTACTTCAGAATCTCTGTCATTGTTTCTGTTATCTGAATCAACATGAAGAAGAAGAAAAGATTTGTGACTTATTTCACTCTGTTAAATACATGACAAGAAGTAGCTTTCATCATTCATGTCAAATTTAATGCTGACAAGAAGAATCTGAGCATACATTTAGTATATCAATACGAAAGAACTCAAAGCGATGAGATTTCTGTAGAGTCAGTTTCTACTGTCACAAAGATATCAACAATTCAAACAACTAAACTAGAGAAGAAGAGAGCTGAAAGAAAAGACTTATGAAATTCTGAACACAATTGAGTCAAGATGCTTATGAAGAAGCTTTTATGTCATGATAAAACATGTAAGAACAAGAAAAATCAGTATTGAATCACTTCTATTAATCAGCATGTATCTTTAAATTTTGCTCAGATGTTTGACTGATTTGTAGTCATAAATCAAAATGATGACATGATTACTATTAATACATCTTTAAAGAACATAATTGAAATAACTTAATCAACTGCTGCAAAGAATAAAAGAGCTGCTGCAAAGATAATGATTGAACTCTCTTCTTCTTTGAAGATTTCAGCTTCTTTCAACTTTGACTTTGATCATCTGATAAATTTGATAACATTAAAAGAATTAAAACAACAGCAGAAGTAACAGCGACAAGAGCAGAAGATGAAAAAGCAAGAGAAGAAGAAGAAAATGAATAAGATCAATCAAAAAACGAAGCTGAAGAAGTTGAACAAGCTGAAAAGATCAAACAAGTTGAGAAAGTCATCTTCATCTGAATAATCATTGACTATGCAATCTAGCAGTTTTGTCGAAGATGATGATTTACTGAAGTATGTTCAATGACATATCTTACAGAAGAAGAAGAGAAGAGAGACATTCATGACTGCATACATCAAGCTGAATGCTCAAGACTATGATCTGCAAACACTGCAATTCTAAAAGAACAAGTCTGAAGCTCATTGAAAGAACATGCATATACAATCTGACATTGATATACAGTTAGCTCGTGATGTCAGCAAATATGATATCTGAAGATTGCAAAGATTTTTACGTGTTGAATCAACAATTAGAACTATGTTTATGTCACAGTCACAGATAAAGATTCAGAATCAAATTCAGAAGCAGACTCAGAAGCAAACTCAAAAGCAGAAGCAGAAGCAGAAGCAGAAGTAGAAGCAGAAGCAGAAGAAGAAACAGAAGCAGAAGAAGTACTTTGATGATTTAGTATATGACAATGATGTTTACGAGAAAGTTTCAGAAAATGACTATTACTTCTGAGCTTGAATGTCTGTTTTTCTAGCAGTTTATTTACATTTATGAATTATAGTTTATATCAGCAAGTTGAAACAGATTGTCTGAATCATCTTTTATTTGTGATCGCTGTGATTTCACTGCATCACGTAGAAACTCATCAAATTCATCTCTGAACTCTGTGTAATATTGAATCAGCTCAATGTTTTTCTTAATTTAGATCTTCAGCACTGCAAAGAAGATTTCTATGAGATTGAAATCAAATGAGTACGATGACAGTTTAATCAGCAGTACTTCAAACTTCATACAAAGCTGATTTAGTTTAATTAGATTGATGAATTCAAGCATTATTCATGATTATGATGAAACGAGATTCAAAGTCATTTGAAGTGCATTGAGAAAAAACTTTGATTTTTATGAAGTTCAAAAAAATAGTCTTGATTATGAAGTTGTGATGCATCTTTCATGTTATATATTTCTCTATCATGTATATCAACAGTATGCTTCATCTCTTTGATTGCTTAAGCATTTGATTAATGTGTAGAAAAACTTTGATAGAAAATCAGTCATACTTTTAATCATCTAGTCAGTGAATCAGCATAGAAGCTTCAAGCGTTGATCTTAATCTTTATTTATTCGCTTGCATGCAGCACTTTCATTCAGAAACATCAGCTGATCTGCTGTTCAATCAGTCAGACGAAGCTTTCACTTTTTTCTTAAAATCTCACTTCGCTGAGTTGTCATACGTTTGATGAGTTTCTTGCTTCATTTTCATGTGACTAGCAGTTTGAATACAATGCTTTGATCAATGACTATGCTGAACTCGTCAAACAGAAATCAAATCATCTCATCTTGATAAACAGTGAATCATTGATGCAAATATTCAATGAACTGCTCTGCATGATAGTCACTCAGCTTGAAAGATCTTTCGTCTATGAAAGCAATGATCATGTCAATGATGATGTATGCTCTTTTTATTCTTTTGATCTGAGTCATGCTGACTTCAATGATTTTAAATATGAAGACAGTGAAGTCTGAATGATCAAAATGAACACGAATACGACTTTGCATTGTTGAAGAGAGTGATGATGACATATTGAGACTGACAGCAGTAACAGCAGTAATAGAACTAGTCTTAAGATGAATATAACTTCAATTTCTAATGCTACGACATGAGAGAAAGCAGTGAGATTAATTTCACAATTTCTGTTTTCTTATTTTGCACTTTTGAAGATTTATCACTAATTTTGATGAGACTTTCAACAAATTCTAAAAAACGTATAAGATTTTGCATACAACGATAATTCTCTTGATTCTGAGCGTGAATCATCTCGCTAACGATGATATTAAAAAGCATGTTCACAAGCATGAATGATCTTGTAGATGCATGAAATCGAAATGTGCAGAAGTTAAAGATTTCACATATCTGAGCGAACTACACAGACATGAGAGAAATGTGCATCAACAACACAATCTGAACAAGAATTTATTGTTCTGTTCTCATGTAATCAATAAACATAGCTTGTAATCATCTTTCTTGCGATGAAAGAATCTCAAGAATCACATGCGTCATCTTCATTTCAACGACAAGTCTTCAGCTGCTCTTCTCGCCTTGTTGAATCACACATGATACTGAAAGCAAATGAAAGAGAGAGATCACAGAAGTAGCTCAAAGATGCATCAGATTGCATCGTACAAATTGAGCTGAAAAGACTATGAAAGAAGAATAAGTGAATGACGTTAAAGAGTAAGAAAATTTATGAAGAAGATTGACACTCTTAAATCATTTTTCAGATTCATTGACTGAAATCTTTAAATCAAGAGTATCTTGAAAATTAGAGATTAATAGTGTAGACAGCATGCTTTAAATTGTAAACATCATTTGACAAGTTGATTAGTAATATCTTTCGCTGCAACATTCTGATCAATAGATGCGTTCATTTCTTATATCAGTTGCATGCTTTATTTCGTTTACACAAAATGATATCAGACTCTCAACAGTCAATTAACAAAAGAAATCTTCATTTATTTGAACAAGATACATACTTCAAAACATTCTACAAATAGCTTAATCAAAAGAAGAGAAGTGAGAAGATTAAAACTCATTTGAGAGTGAATGCAACTTTGAAACAGTAGCAATGTTCTTGATCTTGCTTGAATGTAAAAAGCTTCATATAAATAAAACTAAAGAATTGTTCATTAGACTTTGATAAGCAAAGCTTTAAAGCTTCATTGATTCTACTTCTGAAAAGTTACTAATGATTTGCGTGATTGTCACTCTCTTCTTTTCATCTAGATCTGCATGCTCGTTAGTGATTCTCACATTGTCATAGCGTTGTTTAATGTGCAATATCTCATCATCACTGATTTTGAAATGATTATCTGAAATTCATATTACAGATCTTTGAATGCGAAGAGATTCATGTTGAAACGTCAGCGAAGCAAAATCATCACGTTCGTTCGATGTAAAATTCTTCATCTCACTATGCATATTGAAGAAGATCTTATTGATAGAACTTGATTCTCTCGTTCAATCAAGTCAATTGAAACATTTTCGTAGAAGACTTCAAAGATGATTACTTATTCTCATTTCATGATACTTTAATTCTTTCTTCTTCTCTCTCATTTCAGTCTGAAACATGAATCGAAAAAGTGAAGCAACGACGTCATTCAAAATCAATTAAAAGACAAGTGTCATCATTGTAACAATAATCATGATCACAGCTTGATTGACGCAGATTGTTCTATTATGATTGTCACGCATTAAGAAGAACAGATTTATCATGCAGAGCTTCAAAACATAAATATTCATGAACAGCTGATTCAGAATCATTGAATAAAGTAGATTTTTTGTATTAGATCGAAAAACTGTGACGTAGAGCAGATTGTAGCGAAACATCACTCAAAAAAGATCAAAGATGATGAAACTGAGTAAAAGAATTAACGAAGCGATGATTGAGTAAATAAGCTCTGACATGATGTTAAAATTATACATGAGTGATACAAAAGTGACTTATCGATGCAAGCTAAATTGATATAGATTGAGAAAAGAATGTCTCATTGCATCTGAGACAAAGCTGTCTGCTTTTCTCATTTCTGTCTCAACGTAGTATTTATGATTGAGACGAAAGTATATCAATTGATTAGTTATTTCACTTGAAGAATAAAACTTGCGCTTATTGAGAAGCATCGCAACATTAAATAAGAGAAGAAGTAGTTACTCATCTTGAAAAGATTTGTGACTAGCATCATCAATACAGAATTGAGATCATGAAGTACTTCTTGAATAATGATCGTGATGCTTGAAGACAGAAAGATCATCAGAAAGATTTGTATGAACAAAAAAGTGAAATAATACTTCTGTAAAGAAAGCTTGATGATCATCTTTGTCAGCAGATCTTGACGTTCTGTGATGATGTGTAATACATATGACAGCAGCGTGATAAGTGCAATCAGAATTAGCTGCAATAAAACATCTTGAATGCAGTTAAACAGTCATGTCAAGAGCGTATTGATTCAATGCAATCAAGACAACAAAGTTGTAAGATAAACAATTTGAGATACAAGATCAGTGAAGACAACAGAAATAAATCATGCTAGAATAAGTGCAATGATGAAGATAATAATCAGAACAGTTTATGTGTATCGACTTCATCAGTTTTTAGACAAGTTTTTTCATTTGACATTCACTGACGAAGCTTCGAGATATTAAGATCTAAAACATAAAAGTGTACATTGAATGATAGATTGACAAGTCATATATGTGATCTCTTGAGTGTTGAATTGTATAAACATTGAGATCATTAGAAAGTATCTTTCTGACTCTCGCTGATTCTGATCAATCTCGTTGTTCAAACGAGTTATCTCTTGTCAACAGTGATAGAAAGTATCAACTTTTGTTCTCATGAAAGATATTGATGACATTCAGATGAGATTGAAAATTGAAAGATGCATGTAATTGCGATTCTTTTCATCTAAATATCATTTTCAGAGAGATTCTTCACTTTCAACATACATGTGACTTGAATTGCTCATCTCAACTTTCATAAGATCATGATCTTTTCAATTATCAGTGAATTTCATCATCAATTGCAAAAGCTTCGTCTTTGCAATCTTTAGTGTGCAAACTATCTTTCTTCGCTCTAATTTCTTTTTGAATAGCTCGAAAGATCTTTGTTTATTCATATGATGCGTATTTCGTCAGAGAATACGTTGTAAAGACGAGTCAGAATGAGAATAGATAAGAATTTTCTGAGAATGTTCATCATAAGAATAGTGTTTGCGAAGACTTGAAAACAATGCTCTGATGATGCAAGATATGTCTGTTGAATATGAATATACTCGATTAATTTTGCATATATTGTGTGACATATGAAGATGATCACGATCAAGATCATTATCAGATGAGCTCAGTAGAAGCTGATGTGTATCAGTTTCATGTTTGCTCAACTGAGTTTATTCAAATCTTGAACTTCATTTGATGCATTTTTTTCATAAATAAGATTCAAAGACATCAGAATGAGAATTATGATTAAACTTAAAGAAATAAATATTTTTAGAAGTGTATGAAGATAGCAAAGAAAGAAAAAAGCGTCAAGATTGAACTTCTGAAGAATGATTCAATCTGATGTTCAAAATACAATGAGAATTTAGAAAAATAATTCAAAAGAAAATACTTCAGCGTGCTGTTTTTCAAATACAAGATATGTTCAAGACTGACTGATATTCATTAATCAATGATCATAAACTTCAACATGATGAAGACTCATTACAACTGCATAAGTTTATTCTTTAATAAAATGAAAAGAATAATCTCAGCATCAAATGTCGATGCTGAAACAATAAAAGAGACTATAAATGAATGCAACAATGTTCTCTGACTATCTTGAATTGCTTCAGAAGATGCATTGATTGCTGCAATGACATTGAAGTTAGAATTAAAAATCATTGATGACAGACTTCTGAAATACATGATCAAAAAAACAATGATATATTGAATCAACGAGACTGATCAGAATTTTATAAACAGAAAGAAGCATAAATTGATCATGATTTTGCATGTTTTGAATGCTCGAAAATTCAGTTCTGATCTTCATTGTTCTCAGAATTTTTATCTAGAAAGTGAAATAAAAAAGAGCGACAGCAATACAATTGATGCAAAGATAAGAGTTGAGACAGAAATGATGCACAATCAATGCAGTAATTTGTGAGCATTATCTGAAAAATTGAATCAGAATTCTAAATCAATTCAATACAACAAAATATGAATGATAGTGACAAGACAGTTTCATAAATGTTAGAGATCTGTCTAAAGCGAGTCAGATAGAGGTGTCATTTAACTAGAAGATAAATGCTAAGAAAGAAAGATAGCTACAGAAAAGAAGCTGACTACATATGTGTGTTTCTCAGCCGACGCTAGGCTCAATAGAGACTAGTCAAGATGACGAAGCGAGAATA
>JAABUK010012718.1_pt1 | contig 10669 bp, 9 predicted proteins | sample 5559141 | NCBI WGS metagenome assembly JAABUK01 (sample SAMN10711869, study PRJNA513367) | rock metagenome | isolation source: Antarctica rocks | place: Antarctica: Victoria Land, Pudding Butte nord | collected 2016-01-03
GAGTGCGCGCAAACTCATCAGGCGCGCTGCATAATTGGCACACTCGCCATCAGAAATAAGGTAAAGCACACGCCACCGCAATTTCTCTTGTGGATGGCGACAAGCGCGATAGCGACGGTAAAGTTCACCGGTTGTTCGGTGCGGCTTCAACATGATGCGTCGTGGCATCACCGAGTTCTATCCTATCTCAGATGGTTATGCAAGTTGGTATTATATTCCTGTTTCGGTAGTGATCAAGAATGAGACTTGCCTCTTAAGTTTGTTCCAAGAGATGACCCATTCGTTCCTTCTTGGTGCGCATGTAGTGCATTGCGGCCTCTGTCGGCGACACCTCAATTGCAACGCGCTCAATGATCCTTAGGCCGTATTGCTCCATCGCTTTGATCTTTGCAGGATTGTTTGACATCAGGCGTACTTGACACAAACCCAGATCAAGAAATATCTCTGCGCACTGCTCATATTTGCGCGCATCTATTTCCAGACCCAATTGCTCATTGGCCTCGATGGTGTCCGCGCCCTCGTCCTGCAACGCGTAGGCGCGGATTTTGTTGATAATGCCGATGCCGCGCCCCTCTTGCTGTTGATAGACGATAGCGCCATGTCCTTCAGCTTCGATCAACTCCATTGCCGCGCGAAGCTGTCGCCCGCAGTCGCATTTTAGCGAGCCAAACACATCGCCTGTCATACATTGTGAGTGGATGCGCACGAGGCTTTGACGATCAGCGCGAAACTCGCCTTTGACGAGCGCGACGAACTCCTCGCTCGAAATAAGCGAGCGGTAGCCGACGATGCGAAACTCGCCCACCTCCGTCGGCAAGCGCGCCTCCGATACTCGCTCCACAGTATTAGGGCGCGGATGTCGGCAGCCCGCATGACCCGTCGGCGAAGAAGGATTTATCATTTCAGTTGAATCGGTTTGCATATCTAATTTGTAATTCGTCGTTTAGCCAAAAGCCATACTGCCGCCGAGATGCCCCTGATACATCAGCGCCGCCGCGACAATGGCGGCCAACAGAAAATAAGGCACGTTCGGGCTTTGACTTCGAGAGTAAAGTACCCCACGCCAACTTGCTAGGATGATGAAGGCAGCGGCTAATGAAATTCCCAGCCACTGGTGAATAAACATGACTTGATCCATCGTTCCGTCTCCCATCGAATTCTTCCATAACCAGCCGAACAGCGCCGTAAAGGGCGTGAGCGCCGCCGCATAGAACAGCATCCACCATGCAGCCTGATTAAGCGATTCACGGCGAATGAGCTTTCCCATTAAATCGCTGGCAATGGATAAAGGAATCAATGCCGCCGTGAAATTGACTAAAATGGGATGAATGTTTTGCCATGAAAATGGCGGCAGCGGCAGACTCATTTTAACTATCCTATGCTGACTAAAGTATCTCTACTTGCTTCGCAACTACTTAACGATTATTTGACCGGTCATTCTCGGATGCGGAGTACAGTGATAAGCATACGTGCCCGGAGCCGTGAAGGTATAAGCGAAATCAGAATTAGCGCCAATTAAGCCTGAGTCAAAACGCTTGTCGTTGCTCGTCGCCGTGTGCGCTATCTTGTCCTTGTTAACCCATGTCACTTTAGTGCCAACGAGAGTGGTCAGTTGCGCGGGCTTAAAAGCATAGTTTTCAATTTCAATCTGTTGGGTCTTGATGCTTGGAGTCGCGCTTGCTGGCACAGTGCTGCCCGCTGCAGGAGTGTAGATTGTCGCTGTATTATTACCATTGTCTTTGTTAGCTCCATTGCACGCCGTAAGCAGTATGCTCACCATGATGAGTGCCAAAACTTTCTGTATGCGGTATGACATTCTTTATTTCCTTGACTGTTTAGATTGATGTGCTCTTGTTATGTAAAGTGATTGGGAGTGCAGCAATTCTGGTAAGTAGCGTGCTTGCTGCACTCCTCCATTATCGCACGACTAGCTTTCCTTTCATGTTGGGATGGAAAGCGCAGTAGTAAAAGTATGTGCCTTTCTTATTCGCCACATATTTCCATAATGCTCCCGGCTCAATGCTTCCCGAATCGAAGTTCTTGCCTCTGGCCGTCGCGGTGTGTGGAGCGATGTCCTCGTTTTTCCACACCACAGCGTCTCCAACATTCACAATCAGAGTTGCCGGAAGAAACTTAAAGTTCTTGATGGGGATTGTATGCGCTCTCGACTTCGCAGACGCGCTTTGCACGCCCGCCAAGCCCGCAAGAATCGATAGCACGACGGCTAAAGAAAACAACGTGCGCTTGAGTAGACGCTGACCCGTTTGCCGCTTAACCATTAGTAACCTCTTTTAGTGCGATGTGAATGGCTCGATCTGCGTGTATGACGGCCTCTTCCTGAACCTGATCTGCTTCCACCCAAAGACGCCTGAACCATTTCCGCATGTTGCAGATGAGCGGCAAACAACGGGCGCGTTTTAATGAGCGTCGCCTTGAGTTCTGCATTCTGCGCACCCGGAATCAACGTGTTGTCAACGGCATTCAGCACAAGCTTGTGATACGCCACTTCGTTGTCGATGTAAGCCTTATCGAATTCTTTCCCGCTTAACCCGTTGAGTCGTGCGCGCGTTTCTTCGGCGGTCGTATTGAGACCCCTGCTCGTGTCGCTCTCCTCCGGCGTGACACCGAGTTTAGTGACCAGAGCGACGGCAGCTTTATTCACTGCTGTATGATCTCTAATCATCTGCTGTGCGAAGGCCTTGATCTTCGGATTCGTTGACTTTGACTCGGCGATCTTTCCGTAGTCAATATCAATCGCGTCGGCAGCGACGACGATGGCAGCGATTTGTGCATCCGACACGCCGCTCGTCGCTGCTTGCGGTGAAACGCTTGTCTCGCCTATGGCGTGGTTGTCATGCGCGGATGTAAAAGGGACAGTTCCCATTGAGACAATCGCCGCAATTGTGAGTGCGGACGCGCTGCCGATTAAACGTAAGTAGGTGTTCTTCATAGTTCCTCCAAGTAATTGAGTTTCCCCAGCTTTTTACTTAGCTGTTTTTGTAAAAGCTAACATTTGAATGCATCTTAAGGGCTTTCGTCCATATTGTCAATAACAATCTTGACAATATGGACAAACCTATTATTAAATCGTATTCTTATAAGATAAGCGGAGTATTTACAAATGCCAAAACACAATTGGAATCAACGCTTTCAGGAGAGCACGCGCGGGCAGATCATCGCCTCGCTTCGTCGTGGAGATGCGACTGTCAACGAGTTAGCGGAGGGGCTAAAGCTCACAGACAATGCGATCCGTCCGCACTTGACTTCACTTGAGCGTGACGGCCTCGTCGAGCAACGCGGCTTGCGCCGGGGCGTCGGCGCACCGGCCTATGTTTACGGTCTGACACGCATCGCCGATTCTCTTTTATCGAAGGCATACGCGCTGGTGCTCAATCAGCTTATAGATGTCTTTGCCGAACAGATGGAACCTTCTGTTTTGGAAGCACGATTACGTGAGGTAGGCCGCCGTATGGGTTCCAACAGAACAACATCGAATCATAGCTTGCGCGAGCGGATTGGCGCGGCGGTTGCAGCTTTGGATGAATTGGGCGGAGTGGCTGAAGTGGAAGAATCGGAAGGGCATATTTATATTCGTGGCGATAGCTGCCCGCTTTCCGCTGTCGTGCCGGGACATCCTGCGGTCTGCCGTCTCGCCGAAGCCCTACTCACAGAAGTAATCGGTGTGCCGGTTCACGAACACTGTGATCGGGGCGTGCGTCCGCAATGTTGTTTTGAAGTGCCGCTCGGCAACGAGTTACCCACGCACTGAACAACTTTAAGCGCATGGCTACCTTCATCATATTTGATGTAACCGGCAGAATCAGTTCAGTGCGGCCATCGCAATTGCAATAGTGAAGGTGCGCCGATTATAAACGAGAAGCTACTCTTAAGGACGATTCCAATAATCCTCGAAACGCAACCATAACTTCTACTCATAAATTCAACCCGGAGTGAGATTGCTTGTCATGCAATTCATGTTGGACAAAACTCAAAAGAGTACGTTATTTGAACAGGCCCGTGAGCAGCTACTCGCAGCCGTGCATATCGGTAAGTTACACGCTGGCGGGAGGCTGCCGAGCGTCCGCCAAGTGGCATTAAGCAATAAGATTAATCTTAAAACCGCTTTCTCAATCTACCAGCGTCTCAATGAAGAAGGTTACATTTATCTGCGCCGGGGAGCGGGCGCTTATGTGGTGGATTTTGATAATTCGGATTTGGAACAGGCCTACTACTTCTCCGTCTTCAAATTGTTAAAAGCTCATTTTTCAATGGCCGGACAGATGAAGATTGATTCTAAACAGTACGTCAAGCTGGCGCAAACCTTCAATAATAGATCATCACTTAAGGAGTTGCGCGTTGCCGTAATTGAATGTAACGAAGAGCAGATCGGTGTCTTTGCGGAAGAGATATCGAACCGCTTAGAGGTGCGCGCATATCCTATCCTGCTCGACCATTTGGAATCCCCCGATACTGGCTTAGCTAAACTTCTCGCGCGAATGAACTACTTCGTGACGACCGACTATCATTTCAAGCAAGTCACTAAATTAACTGCCAAGTACCGGAAGAAACTTCTTCAATTAAGACTCAATCCGGCGTTTGTCCCTGAAATAATTGCAGCGGCGCGAAGCGGACGTGTGCTAATGATTGTTTCTAACACAAGCTATTTCCCTGCTTTCCGCCAGAGCCTCTTAGGTATTGGCACGCCGCGCACGCTGGTTGAGCGAATAACGGCCATTGCCGGTCATGATCTTGCTGCGGTGCGTAAAGGCCTCGCCCAAGCGCAAACAGTTTACGTTTCATCCATCAGCGATCAGCGCGTACGCAAGCTTATCCCCGCTCATATAAAGGAACTCCGGTTCAACAGTCTGCTGTCTCAAGAATCTTTTGAAGCGCTCGAAGCGGTAATGTTGTTTCACAATCAACAGCAAATATCCTGTAGTTAAAGTTAAATTCAAGCCGGAACAGTTTATAACTGATGCTCAAAGTGTGCCATTTACTTGGAACACTTTAACTCCTATAGTGCAACCCTCTGCAATTTCATACGACAATCTTTATTCGAGGAGTTCTGCCTTAACAAAGGAATTCGTATTGTTTGCAAACTTCGTCGGGAATGCTTCCCAATTTTCTACTTGCTTATAGCTCTCAAGGAGGAACGGATGCTCAAGAACACCACTGGCACCAAACTTTTGATAACGATCTTAACAACAATTCTGTTCTTTGCGCTTGGCTCATCCGCGCTGGCGCAATCGACAGCTACACTTCAGGGCGCAATCACCGATCCATCAGGTGCTGTGCTGCCGAATGTCAGAGTGGTCGTGCGCGATCAGGCGACAGGCCTTGAACGAACGGTACAGACCGATAGCGATGGGAACTATCAAGTCGCAGCGCTGCCTGTCGGCGTCTACCGCGTTGAAGCGCAACTTCAGAACTTTCAAACCGAGGTCGTCAGCAATCTGACCATTGAGGTCGGGCGCACGCAAACGCAAAATTTCCAACTAAAGATTGGCGATGTTTCGCAAGAGGTAAATGTTACTTCCGATTCATCTCTTATCGAGACGACAACGACATCCGTGAGCCAGGTTATTAACCAACGAACAGTGCAGGAAATCCCACTCAATGGTCGCCACTTTGTTGATCTAGGACTACTCATCCCCGGCTCGGTTACGCCCCCGCAGAACGGTTTTCTCTCAGCGCCAGTACGCGGGCAAGGCTCGTTTTCTTTCAATACCGCCGGTAATCGTGAGGACACTGTGAATTTTCAGATTAACGGCATCAATCTTAACGATCAGGTGCAGAACCAGATTACGTTCCAACCATCCATCAACACGGTGCAGGAGTTCAAGGTTGATAACTCGACTTTCAGCGCCGAGTACGGTCGCAGTTCCGGCGCGATTGTGAACATCGCCACGCGCTCCGGCACGAACCAGTATCATGGCGAGGTGTTCGAGTTCTTCCGCAATGAGGCGCTCGATGCGCGCAACTTCTTCAATGGATCGAAAAAGCCGCCATTCAAACGAAACCAGTTTGGCATTTCGCTCGGCGGCCCCATTAACCTACCGCGCTTTGGTGAAGGTGGCTCTGCGCTCGGATACAAGGGTAAGGATAAGACTTTCTTTTTCTTCAGCTATGAGGGTCTTCGCCAAAGGCAAGGACTGACCATCAATACTGATGTGCTGAGCGATGCGCAACGCGCCGCCGCCACAAACGCGACGACGCGGCAATTACTAACCTTGATACCAACGGCCAACGCGATTGGATCGCGCGGTGAATCCAGATTTGTCGGTTCTGCGACCGCTCCCGTCAACGTTGATCAGGCGACGGGCGACGTGAGCCATAATCTCTCCGTGAATGATCGCTTGCACGGCTACTATGCGTTCCAACGCGATCAGCGCATCGAGCCGACTTTACAGGGCAATTCGATTCCGGGCTTCGGCGATACGCGCCAATCCCGTCGCCAGATATTTACGTTCAACGAGACGCACACGTTCGGCTCGAATCTAGTCAACGAGGCGCGTTTAGGTTTCAATCGCATTAAGATCGCCTTTACGCCCAATGCTCAACTCAATCCAACTGACTTCGGAATCAACAATGGTATTACCAGCGCACGCGGACTACCGCAAATTTCCATCGGTGGTTCGCTACTGAACTTCGGCGGCCCCGCAGGATTTCCGCAGGGGCGCGGCGACACGACCTACGTCGTCTCCGACACACTCAGCTATTTGCGCGGCAAGCACTCGTTCAAGATCGGCGGTGAGGCGCGCCGCTTCCTTAACAACAACTCCAGTTTAAACACCGGCACGTTCTCCTTCGCCAACACTAATGCTTTCCTCGCCGGAACCGCCAACGGATTCAGCGCGACGCTCGGCAATGGTTTCAGCAGCATCAGTCAGGGAGCCTTCGGACTGTTCGTGCAAGACAACTATAAGTTCAGAAAGAATCTGACCTTTGAACTTGGCTTCCGCTATGACGCGAATTTGTCGCCGACCGAACGTTTCAACCGCTTCGTGAACTTCAATCCCAGCACCGACTCGCTCGTGGCAGTCAATAATGGGATCGCGCCCGTTTACCACACGAACAACAAAAACTTTCAGCCACGCGTCGGCTTTGCGTATGATCCGTTCAAGGATGGCAAGACTTCGATACGCGGCGCGTATGCCGTGCTGACAGATCAACCGATCACGAATCTCGTGACGGGACTTTCGACGAATCCGCCGCTCGCCAATCCGGTGCTTTTACCGGCGGGCAGAACGACCACGTTTGCCACTGCACTTGCAGATGCGCAGGCTGGCGGACTCGCTCCCAATGCCGTTGATCTAGGCTTCGATAACGCCTACGTTCAATCTTATAACCTGAACGTTCAGCGCCAGATCAAACCTAATCTCGCCGTGATGGTTGGCTATTTCGGCTCGAAGGGTACGCACCTGCGCCTCTCGCGCAATCTCAATCAGCTTGTTGGCGGGCGGCGTCCCTTTGCGGCGCTTTCGTCAAGCAGCCCGATCCTTCCCGGCACTGTGCTCGGTAACATCACAGAGCGAGAGGGCACAGGCAATTCCAGTTACAACGCGCTGTGGGTATCGGCCAACAAACGGCTCTCGCGTGGATTTCAGTTTAATGCGTCCTACACGCTCTCGAAATCCATTGACTACAACTCGCAAAGTTCGCAGGGCGTCACCGTGCAGGATAGCAACAATCTTCGCGGTGATCGCGGACTCTCGGACTACGACGCGCGCCATCGCTTTGTCATCAATGCCATTTACGAACTCCCTTTCCGGGGCAACAAACTGGTTGAGGGATTTCAGCTTGCAGTCATCACACAGTCACAGAGCGGTAATCCGATTAACATCTTGGTTGGTAACCCTGTCAACAATGCTTTCACAGGGGTAGCAACTATCAGACCTGATCTAATCGGCCCCGTTGTCATCACAGGTAATCCCAATCAGTATTTCAATAACGCTGTGTGTGATCCGCGTCCCGGCGGCGTTTGCCCTGCGGGTGCTGCTTTTGCATTGCCTGTGGCGCTTGTGGGTGGCACAAATGTTTTCCACTTCGGCAGTTTAGGTCGTAATGTAATTACCGGCCCGACGTTCAATAACACGGACTTCTCTGTGATTAAAAATACGAAGCTCAGTGAGACAACGCGCCTGCAATTCCGTGCGGAGTTTTTCGATGTCTTCAACCACACAAACTTCGGTCAACCGGGTCGCGTCGCACAGGTCGGAAGCACGACTTTCGGCGTCATCAGCAGCACGCGCTTTCCGACCGGCGATTCAGGATCATCGCGCCAGATTCAATTTGCGATGAAGCTTCTTTTCTAAAAGAAAGCCACTCTTCACACAGCATATTCGAGCAATGAAGAAATGAATATGCTGTGTGAAAATGAATGCGCGCGAGGCTCATCTTCTGCTGCGTTTCTGCAAGTCGTTCTTCGGTTGAATTGGTGAGGATTATTTATGTGGCTTGGATGGCGCTCGATCTCCTTTATCTTGATCCGTCGGCATAGTCCGTCAATCAAAAGCTTAAAAGCATTTGTCAGTCTTCTTCTCTTACTGGCAATACAGATGACATATCCATGCCAGCTCTATGCCCAGCGCACACAGAAACCTACACTTCACGGAAGGCACTGGATGGCAATTACGGGCAAGCCGCTCGCGGCCACAGCGGGTGCGATGATCTTCCAGAAGGGCGGCAACGCGGTGGACTCTGCCTGCGCGATGATCGCCGCAACTTCAACGATGTGGGACACGCTCTCGTGGGGCGGTGAAACGCAGGCGCTTATCTATAATCCGCACACGGGCAAAGTCATCGGCATCAACGCGCTCGGCGTCGCGCCCACCGGCGCGACCGCTGCATTTTACAAGTCGAAGGGCATGAAGTATCCGCCCGAATACGGGCCGCTCGCGGCGGTGACTCCGGGCACGCCCGGCGGCATCCTCGTGATGCTCGCCGAGTACGGCAAGCTACCGCTCAAGGACGTGCTCGAACCCTCGATCCAGATGGCCGACGGTTATCCTATCGAAGCCGAACTCGTCAACACCATCGAGCGTCAGAAGGGATGGCTTAAGCAGTGGCGTTACTCGCGCGAAGTGATGCTGCCGCACATGGGGCAAAAGCATGAAGCGCCCGAAGCAGGAGAAATTTTCCGCCAGCCGGAACTGGCAGCGACGCTCCGCAAACTAATCGAGGCCGAGCAAGCGGCGCTCGCCGCGGGCAAGAACCGTAAGGAAGCCATCTACGCCGCCTATGACCGCTTCTACAAGGGCGACATCGCGCGGGAGATCGCGCGCGGCACAAAAGAAGAAGGCGGGCTTATCACCGAGCAAGACCTCGCCAACTGGAAAGTCAGAATCGAGGAGCCAGTCAAGACCACTTACAAGGGCATAGAAGTTTACAAGCTCAACGGCTGGACGCAGGGGCCGGCGATGCTCGAAGCCCTAAACATCCTTGAGAACTTCGATCTGCGCGCGATGGGTTTCAACAGCGCGCGCTACGTCCACACGCTCTACCAGACCATGAGCCTCGCCTTCGCCGACAGAGATTTCTACTTTGGCGACCCGTACTTCCCGCCCGCCGAGCCGATTCACGGGTTGCTGTCGAAAGACTACGCGAAGCAACGCGCGAAGCTCATCAACCGCGAGCGCAACGATCCGGCAATTGCCCCCGGTGATCCGTACCCGTTCCAGGGTCAGACCAACCCTTACCGCGACCTGTTAGAGAAGTGGAACACCCGACCTACAGCTAAACCCAACTCGCCGCCGCCCGCGACCCAAGACACGGTTCGTCCGGTGAGCCAAAGCCTCGCGCCTCAGTCTTCGGACGAAGACTTCAAACAACACTTCTACGCGGGCACAACTTCGGTCGAGGCAGCGGACGAAGAAGGCTGGGTCGTCTCCGTGACGCCGAGCGGCGGTTGGGTTCCGGCGGTCATCGTAGGGCACACAGGGGTCGGCCTGAGCCAGCGCGCGCAGAGCTTCGTGCTCGATGCGGCGGAGGGACCGTTCAACGTTATCGAACCGGGCAAGCACCCGCGCGTCACGCTCACACCGACACTTGCCCTCAAGGACGGCAAGCCTTATCTCTGCTTCTCCGTGCAGGGCGGTGATAGCCAGGATCAGAACCTCTTGCAGTTTTTCCTCAACGTGGTCGAATTCGGAATGAGTGTGCAGCAGGCGACGGAAGCACCGAACATCAACAGCTATCAGATGCGCAGTTCATTCGGCGAGCATGAATCCCGGCCCGGTCGAATCCTGCTTGCGGACTCGATGCCGTCTTGGGTGCGCGCGGAACTAAAGCATATGGGCTATGACCTGACCTTCGAGGAGCGTACATCGGGGCCGATCAATGCCATCCTCCTAGACCGCGCGCATGGCACGCTCTGGGGCGGATCGAGCAATCACGGCGAGGACTATGGCATCGCTTGGTAGTGGATGCTTGAGCACCAGCGACGACTTTAGTAGGAGTACCGTTTATTAGTATTCAACGAGAATAGTTTGTGCAAGACGCCTGTCAAGCGCACAAACGTTTTTACCAACCTGAACAGAGATAGGGCCATCGAACGGCGCTTTCTCCGACACACGCACTTTCGCTCCCGGAACGAGTCCTAATTCCGCGACATAGCGCAATCGCTCGCTATTCTGGTCGGACAATCTAACGACGCGCACGCTCTTGCCGA
>JAABUK010012722.1_pt1 | contig 10667 bp, 10 predicted proteins | sample 5559141 | NCBI WGS metagenome assembly JAABUK01 (sample SAMN10711869, study PRJNA513367) | rock metagenome | isolation source: Antarctica rocks | place: Antarctica: Victoria Land, Pudding Butte nord | collected 2016-01-03
TGACCTTTCCCGGCCCGCGCGACCTTCTTGGCAATCGGGATCATGCGCAGCACCGACAACTGCGTCGGACTGACCATCATGGTCGCCTTCCGGCTGGCGCCACCATGAAGCACGACCACTGCGCCGGCCGGATCCTCCGGCAACGCAGTCTCGATCAGACGTGGCGACAACTCCATCGGAGGGACTACGCACCAGCCGACCGGGAAGTGCAGAACCTGTCCGAGACGAGGTCGTGCTCGCGACGAAGGTTGGTTTCCCGCTCGGCGACGATCCCAACGGTCGCGGCACCTCCCGGCGCCGCGTTCATCAAAGCAGTCGAGGACTCGCTGCGCCGGCTGAACACCGACACTGGACCAAACGCGGTGCTAGCTCCACCTCAACCCCCTACCGGCCCGAACCAGATGCGACCCCGATAAGCAACGCCGTCAGGTTCTACCGACGAAAGCGACAGCAAGGTCGTCGCTGCCATCGGGGCGGACCCGGTGTACATAGGAGATCTCTGCCAGTCGCTCAGTGTCCTTGTGCAGAGTCTCGATGAGCTCCGGAAACCCAGATGTGCGACCAACAGGATCGTCGCTTCCGGGCAGCAGTCTGGGATGCAATGCGAACCCGTATATGCCTCCAGGGCAAAGCAGGTCAAGGGCGCACTGCAGTGCCTGAGCTGGTACGTGGCCAATCCCGATCGCGGACAGTGCCAGGAGCGCGGTTGGCTGGTGCCGCGTGAGCGGTTGGGACTCTTCATCAGTCCACGCGCCGAGGTCTCCGACGAGATAGTCGTCATAGGTGCCTGGCCGATCGCGCTCGGCGGCGATGCGGGCCATTGGCTCGAGATCGACTCCATAGAGTTCGCCGACGCCGAGTTCGCGCAGGGCTTGTCCGCCGAGACCGTTGCCGGCGCCAAAATCCACCACGCGTTGCTCAGCTGGGTCGAGGTGCTCTGCCGCTAGCACTTCGCCGTAGAGCCGCACCACTTCTGCGGTCGATCTCATTCGCAGCGTGTCGTGGAACACGTGCTCGTACAATCCGGGGACCGCGTAGATGGCCGCGTAATCGTGAAATGCGATCCGGGTACGGGTGTCCGGGGGGCCGAACTCAATCCACTCCTCGGCGTTCGGCGAGAAGGCGAGCGTGCCGAGTTCCGGGGCTGCTTGACCCGCCACGATCAATCGCTCATTAGGTTCTCGTCGGCCCGACCCGTGCCGGCACGGCCATCTTCGCGCGCGCTTGGGGCTCGGAAGTGAACGACCTGGTGGGTTCCGTCGCAAAACGGGCGGTTGCGTGATTTTCCGCACCGACACAGGGCGATCGGGTCCCGTCCGGTCTCGATCGGATTGCCGTCCTGGTCGAGCAACATGAACCCACCTCGGACGATCAGCGGCCCGTCCCGGTAAGGGGTGATCGTGGGGGCGCCATCGCTCATGCCCGGACCCCCTCAGTAACGACCAGGGGGATGAGAGCCGTGGATTCCAGGGTCCAGGCTTTCAAGAGCATGGACGCCCAGCGTCCCTCCAGCGCAATCAGTGCGCGGGCGCCGAACAGGATGTCGCCTGCGACGTGGGGTTCGTCACGGGCCAAACCTCCCGCCAGGTCGACCGCCGCGACGCTCTCGTGGACCGCGTCGGCCTCCACATGCTCGTCGAAGAAAGCCGTGGCGCGCGGATCGTCGGGGCCCAACCGGCGGGCGGCGTCTCCATAGCGACGATTGGGAACTGACGATGTCATCTCAAACAGCGCGAGATGACCGATGATCGCCCCGCGCCAGCGACGATGCAGCCCGAAGAACGACATCAGGTTAACGGTGGCCAGCGTCGACGCGGGCAGGCGTTCGACGTAGGCGCCATAGCGGGAGTCGAGCCCAAACGCGTCCATCGCATCCGCGAACAGCCTGGCGTGAATACGCTCGGCTCGCCCGCCCCCGTACTCGTCCGCCTGGATTTCCACCAGTGCGCCCTTGGGCCGCCCGCTCAGTCGCGGCAACGCCCACGAGTGCGGGTCGGCCTCCTTGAGTTGGTAGGCCGACCGGTGCATGAGAAACTCGCGAAATTGGTCGGCGCTGCCCTCGCGTTGGAGGTGGTGAGACAGAGACGGACTGTCGTCTGAGTCGGCGATCGCGCGGAGCGCGAGGTCCATCTCGGCCCAGTCCTCCCCCCGACATGGCTCCGGCGTTCCCACGAGCTCGATCAACTGAGCCAAGAACAGCTCCTCCAGACGACCGCGCAACTCGAGCAGAGACGGAGACCATTCCCATGCCTCGTCTACCCCCGCGAGCCCGCGGTAGTGCAGCTCGTAGCAGCAGTAGAGCGCGAGTTGCATGTCCTCGTCCACGAGCGGATCACCGGCCTCGGGTAGGTCGATCGCGTCCAGCTGTCGAGGCGAACGCTGAAGGGTGTTCAACAGCAGTTCGGAGACTTCGCCGCGAGCCGCCGGCAGACCTGGCGATTGCGTCACTTGCTGGCGAGATCGCGCTCGGCTGCCTTGAGGACACCGGCGCGGTTCTTGTGGGCGCGTTCGTAGGAGACCACGGTCCCTACGGTGTCGTCGTCTGCGGCGCGGACTGCCTTGGCGACCTCGGCAACCGAGAGCTCGTCATATGAGGCCCAGGGCTCATCACCGCGTAGGACAGAGATCCGGTCAAGCACCGTGGTGCGGTTCTCGTTCTTGCGCTCGTAGGTGTCCACCTTCGCGAGCTCAATCTGGGACAAATCAGTGAGCCGACCGATGATCTCATCCGCAGTGCGGTCGTCATAGCGGGCGATCGCGAGGTCCGCTTGCGCCGCGACAGCACCTTTGGCCCGACCCTCGGCCTGCGTGATCCCGCGGACCTTGCGGGCCTGGCGGGCGGTCGTCTTTGCCCGTGCCTTGCCATCGCGGGCGGCCTTGTCGACCGTCTTCTTCGCATCACGCGCAGTGTCGGCTGCACCCGTCTTCGAGATGTCAAATGACGAGTCGCCATCGACCTCAGCGCTTGTCACGGCGTCGGCGAGCTGTGGCAGCTCGCCAAGCACGCGGTCGAGCATGTCCTGGTCGTCCTGGCGAATCGACGCGGCCAGATCGGCCGTGCGCTCGTCCCCCACCGCTCGGGCGACGCGTTCGAGTGCGGTATAGGTCGCAATCTCGAGCGCCTCGGTGGCGCAGGCGTCCTTGGCGTTCTTGAGCACTTTCTCCTCTCCGCTTGCGCCGCGGACGAGATCGAGCGGGGTCTTGGCAAAGGCCAGCGCCTGGCCAAGGGCGCCCTCGACGGCGGCGACCGCGATGTGGACGGGGTTCTTCGAGGTGTCGAGCTCGTTCAGCCGCCGCTCTACACGACGGGCGTGATCGCGGGTTTCACCGAGGTGCTTTTCCAGCCCCCTGCGGTAGGAGCCGGTGGGCGTCATCGCGATCTGGGACTGCAGCACGCGTGTGAGCGCGAGCTCGGTCGCGTGCGCCTCATTCAGATACTGCACTATCTTCTTCGTTGATTGACTCATTTGGTGCCTTCAGTGGATTCGAAGTTGAGGTCTGTGAACGTTTGCGGCCGCCGGCTGTCAGGTGAGGGGCTTTCGTGCGAGGCGGTGCACGGCAGGGCCTTGAAGCACTTGGCCGTCCGGGGCGAAGCGTGATCCGTGGCAGGGGCAGTCCCAGCTGCGCTCGGCCGCGTTCCAGTTGACCTGGCATCCAAGGTGCGTGCAGCGGGTCGACACCGCGACGAGGCCGCCTTCGTCGTCGCGGAAACCGGCGACCTTGTCACCAGCGTGATCGACGATGTCGCCCTCACCAGGAGCGAGATCCTCGATCGGCCTGGCGCCGCGGTTGGCGAGGCGGTCGCGCACCATGTGGTAGCCCGTTTCGCTGTTCTCCTTGATCGCGGTCTTCGCGGCGGCGCGAATGTTGAGACGGCGCGGGTCAAACAGCTGGGCCCAGGCGTTCGCTCTGCCCAGGCATCCGTCGGTGATGATCATCGCGGCGGCCGTGCCGCCGGTCATGCCCCATTTGGCAAAGCCCGTCGCCATCAGCACCCTGGGATCGAACGGCGTGACGCGACCGATCAGCGGGAGCCCGTCGATGCTGGTGTTGTCCTGTGCCGACCAGCGGTACTCAACGGAGGAGACGCCCCAGTGTTCGTCGGCGAAGCGCTCGAGCGCGTCGTACCGGCGGCGGGTGTCGCCTCCGGTGCCGGGCTTGTGGCCCTCGCCGCCGACCAGGAGAAGTTCTTCCCCGTGCAGGGGGACCGAGCGTATCGAGCGCGTGGGCGACGAGCCACTCAGAAACATCCCCTCCGGCGGCTCGCGATCGACCCGGCAGAGCATCGCGTAGGAGCGCTGAGGATGGACTCGCGCGAACGCGAGCGAGCGATCGAGGAATGGGTAGTGGGTGGCCACCACCACAATCCCCGCCGTGATCAGCCCGCCCGGTGTCTTGACAAGACAGGGATCACCTGAGTCCACCTGGGTAGCCCGAGAATCCTCGAACGCGCGTCCGCCCGCGGCCGTGAACTGGCCCACCAGGGCCCCGAGGTACTTGCGCACATGAAATTCAGCCTGGTCATCGAAGCGAACGGCCCCGGCGGTCGCGTAGGGCAGCGGTACCGAGTCGACAAAGGAAGCGGCCAGGCCGGCCTCGATGGCCGCCTCTGCCTCCTCTTCGAGCTCCGCACTGGAATCCTCGGCCGGTAGGTAGGCATACGACGCGCGCCTGCGGAAGTCGCAGTCGATCGCGCCTGCCTCGACACGCCGTGCCATCCACTCCAGCGCGACTTGATTGGCCTGGCCATAGGTGCGGGCCGCATCCGTCCCGAACCGTGAACGCAGCGAGGCGTACCCGATGCCGTGCTGCGATGACACTTTGGCCGTGGTGTGTCCTGAGACGCCGGCACCCAGGCGGCTGGCTTCCACGAGCGCCACGCTCAACCCGTGTTCCTGCAGCATCAACGCCGTGGTGATCCCCACGAGGCCTCCGCCCAGCACGGCCACGTCCGCGCCGATCTCCCCGTCTAGGCGTCCGAACCGCGGCATCGCGGAATCGGGGTGCATCCACACCGAGTCGGTCACGCCCATCGCGGATCTCAAGCTGTCCGCCCGGGGCCATCCTGCAACAACGCCAGCTCTTCCAGGCGCATCAGCGACTCGGCGTTGCGCGCGACCGTGAACAGATGCGTGGCCGGGTTCAGGCTCAGCCACCCAAACGCTCCGTCGGGGTTCTCGGTGAGCCGGACCATTGTGCCGCCATCCGCTTGTCGCGAGGTCATCTCCAAGGTCACGATCGCGGTACCGGCCGGCCGGCCCTTGGCACGCAGCCTGAACAGCCCAGGGCGGCATGCCTCGACCACCTCGGTGTTGTCTTTGACAGTCAGCGGCCCGACACCGATGGTGTGATGAAACTTCGAGCCCACCCGTGGCCATGCCGCGTCGGCATCCCGGATCAGCTTCGAGCCGACGACCCAATAGCCATACGCGCCAGGATCGGCGAGCACATCCCACACCGCTTCAGCGATCACCGGCATGAATCGTTCGTTCGTAGCCACGCTCTGCCGCGCTACCCGAATTGTCGGGTTGCAAGCACCGCTCCGGCGAGGCCGAACCCACCGGCGAGGACGGCTGCGCCGGGCTTCCCTTTCCGCGGAAGCGGGCCTAGATCCCCGGTGAAAATGTCTGCCTGTTTCCATTCGACCTTGGGGACGCGCAGACGGGGCGGCCGGCGCGAGATGCCCACGATCGAGCCGACGTCGGGGTCACCTGACAGGCGCGCACCACGCTGGTGCCGACGTTGCCGGTCGCCCCCGTGGCCACCACGCGCAGGCTCATGGCTGCAGCAGGACCTTGAACGCGTTGTCCTCTTTCTTCTGGAAGATCTCGTAGGCGTGCGGCGCGCTATCGAGCGGTACGTGGTGGGTGGCAAACTGATCGACGCCGAGCGGATCGTCGTCTGCTGTGACCAGCGGCATCAGGTCGGGGATCCAGCGCTTCACGTTTGCCTGGCCCATCCGGATGTTCAGCTGCTTGTCGAACATCTGGATCAGCGGCATCGGGCTCGCAGCGCCGCCATAGACACCTGACAGCGAGATCGTGCCTCCGCGCTGGACCAGCTCGATCGCCATGTGCAGAGCGCTCATGCGATCAAATCCGGCGGTCTCGATCATCTTCTGGGCCGCCTTGTCTGGCAGGAAGCCCGCCATCCGCTGGGCGAGCTTTCCGATCGGCGCGCCGTGGGCCTCCATGCCAACGGCGTCGATCACCGAGATCGGGCCGCGCCCGTCGGTGATCGAACGGACGAATTCCGGCAGGTCGTCGTGGTCTTCGAGGTTGATCGCCTCGACGCCATGAGAGCTGGCGCGATCGAGGCGCTCGGGCACGAGGTCGACCGCCATCACGTGCCCGGCGCCGCGGTGCTGGGCGATGCGGCAGGACATCTCGCCGATCGGGCCGAGGCCGAGCACGAGGACGTCACCGCCATCGGGGATGTTGGCGTACTCGACGGCCTGCCATGCGGTGGGCAGCACGTCTGAGAGGTAGACAAAGCGATCGTCGGGCGGTCCTTCCGGCACCTTGATCGGCCCGAACTGCGCCTGGGGCACTCGCAGGAACTCCGCCTGGCCGCCAGGGACCTGGCCGTAGAGCTTGGTGTAGCCCAGGAAGGCCGCTCCGGTGTCGTACTCGCGCACCTGCGTGGTCTCGCACTGAGACATCAGCCCCTTGTCGCACATAAAACAGTGGCCACAAGACACGTTGAACGGGATCACCACCCGATCGCCCGCCGTGATGTGGGTGACCTCGGTACCCACCTCCTCGACGATGCCCATCGGCTCGTGGCCCAGGATATCGCCCTCATCAAGAAACGGGCCCAGCACCTCGTAGAGATGCAGATCGGAGCCGCAGATCCCGGACGAGGTAACGCGGACGATCGCGTCCGTAGGATGTTCGATCGCAGGGTCGGGGACGTTGTCAACACGAACGTCATGGGTGCCGTGCCAGGTAACTGCTCTCAAGAGAGTTCCATCGCTTTCCGAAATAGCCGAGCCGCGCAAGGCGGCAGGTGTAAGACTGCCCGACGCGCCCGCCCGGAAACTCAGTCCGGGCCGCTTCGTGCCCTTCCCGGCCCGGAGTGCGGCGACGCTCCTTCATCTCGGCTTCGAACACATGCCGACGACCGCCCACCAATTGGTCTCGAACCATCTGTTCATGCTCTCGAAAGACCGACCAATAACCGTCATCGACGCTCTCGACTATTTGGAAGCTCCACCGGGCCGGCACGACGTTTCGGCCGACCAGTCCTCTTGAAGCCGCTCGGACAAGTCCGCCTCGCCTGCCGTTCTCAGTTAGTCGATGACCTCGTCGAGCATCAAGTCGGCTGGCCCATCAGCTGATGGAAGGAGTACAAGTGTCCACGGGCACGCTCCAGACACTCAAGGGCCTCCGACATCTTTCCGGCCACGGCCACGTGGGCGTCGCTGGCCTGATCGGGGCGGGTGTGCTCAGCGCTTGGCTCTTCGCTCATACCATCACTACGCGCACTGGGCTCAGAAGGCTCGTTGAGCCTCATGCGAGGACGTCGAGGTAGTTCCCCGGACTCGGCCGGGAGACAACTGGGAGACAGAACCCCTACGGACTCCGAGTCGATCGGGCGACATCAGTAAAGCTGGGCGAGTGGTGCCCAAGGGCATGGGACAGTTGGAGTACGCGCGTTTCGTGTCGGCCGACGGCACCGCTGCATCGCGGGTCGGCGTCCTGCAAGCGCGGTTAGCCCTCGCGACTCATCGCCGCCTTGCCCCGCGAGGCGACGGGACATCTCCTGACCGGTGCCGGCGTGGGCTGACCGGGGTGCGGACGCGCCGGACCTCCGGTTCGCCCCCGCCTCAGGCCCCTTCGGGTGCTGCGGCCCGCCGTGGCCGCCCATTGCGTTCACGGCCGTGACCGTGAAGCCCTGGTTCACGAGACGGTTTTTCCAGATCAGCGATTCAGGATCGACCGGTCGCGGTCGATGGGCCAGTAGTGAGCGACACGGCCACAGGCCCATCTCTCCGGTCGGATCAGACGGCCCCGGAGCTGCTTCAACGAGCCATGGACGCTGCCTCTAACGGCATCGTCATCGCTGACGCATGCCGCGCCGACTGCCCCATCGGCTTCGAGCGCATCACCGGATACAGCCAGGAAGACATCCTCGGACGAAACTGTCGGCTGCTCCAAGGTCCGCAGACCGACCGAAACACCGTCCGCGAGCTCTCCGCGGCCGTCGCCTCGAGCACGGAGTGCCGAGTCACACTGCTCAACTACCGCAAGAACGGCGAAGCGTTCTGGAACGAGCTCTTCCTGTCTCCCGTCCACGACCTCATATGAACAGTCTAATGCTCGTTAGAGCGAACAGAACTGTCAACCCGAGCGTCTGGGCGCGGGCGGCCGTCCGCGTCGCGAGCCCGGCGTCCAGCGCGGCGCAGCTCCTCGGCGGGCGGGAGGTCGAGACAGCAGGTCGCACGATCGGGAGACAACGCGACGGTCAGCCCAACGCCGATGGATACGTTGACGGATCTCTGCTCGCGGCGCAGGAAGATTTCAGGCAGCTTGACACAAGAATTACGGCGCTGCTAAGTTCCGAGCATGGCAACCCAAACATTGTCGCCTGCGGTCCAGGACTACGCCAAGGCGATCTATGCGCTCGAGTCGCGGGAGGGAGCCGCGGTGACGACGAACCAGCTCGCCGACCGGCTCGGCGTGACGGCGGCGTCGACCTCGGGGATGGTCAAGAAGCTCGCCGAGCGGGGGCTCGTCACGCACGTCCCCTACCGCGGCGTCCAGCTCACCCACGCGGGGGAGCGGGTGGCGCTCGAGGTCCTGCGCCGCCACCGCCTGCTCGAGCTCTTCCTGGCCGAGCTGCTCGGCATGCCGTGGGATCGCGTGCACGACGAGGCGGAGGTCCTCGAGCACACGCTGTCGGCCGAGCTCGAGGAGCTCATCGCAGCCAAGCTGGGCGACCCGATCCGCGATCCGCACGGCGATCCCATCCCCTCGCGCGGGCTCGAGGTCGACGAGCGCCCGACACGCAGCGTGGCGTCGCTCCAGGCCGGCGACAGCGGGACGTTCGTGCGCGTGTCGGACTCCGACCCGGCGATGCTGCGCTACCTCGCCGAGTGCGGCATCGCCCCCGGCGACGCCTTCGAGGTCGTCGAGTGCCAGCCGTTCGGCGGCCCGCTGTTCGTGCGCTTCTCCGCGCAGACGCATCCGATCGGCGGCGACCTGGCCAAAGCCATGCGAGTGGAGGTGGATCGATGACCCCGCCCGACGTGCAAGCGGGCGCCGCGGCGCTGCCCGCTCCCGGGATCGAGGATCTGCCCGACGTCGAAAGCCCGCTACGGCGCCTGCGCGCCCGCGGCCGGGTGCGCGGCGTCCTGGCGCTGCTGGGCCCCGCGTTCGTGGCGGCGGTCGCCTACATCGACCCGGGCAACTTCGCCACCAACTTCGCCGGCGGGGCGCAGTTCGGCTACACGCTGGCCTGGGTGATTGTCATGGCCAACCTGATGGCCATGCTCGTCCAGTACCTGTCGGCCAAGCTCGGCGTCGCCACCGAGCAGAACCTCCCCGAGTTGTGCCGGACGCATCTGGGGCGGCGCTGGTCGCTGGGGCTGTGGGCGCAGGCCGAGGTCATCGCGATGGCCACCGACCTCGCGGAGTTCGTCGGCGCGGCGATCGGCCTGAACCTCCTCTTCCACGTTCCACTGTTCCCTGCCGGGGGGCTGATCACCGCCGTCATCGCGTTCGGGATCCTCGCGCTCGAGCAGCGCGGCTTTCGCAAATTCGAGCTGGCGATCATCGCCCTGCTGTTCATCGTCCTGCTCGGGTTCCTCTACGACTTCGTCCAGGTCGGCCCGAGCGCCAGCGACGCGCTCGGCGGCCTCGTCCCACACCTGAAGGGCACCAGCAGCCTGCTGCTGGCCGTCGGGATCATCGGCGCGACCGTGATGCCCCACGTCGTCTACCTGCACTCCGCGCTGACCCAGCACCGCGTGCCCGTCCGCGACGACGACGAACGGCGCGAGGTGCTGCGCTTCGCACGCATCGACGTGCTCATCGCCATGACCATCGCCGGGCTGATCAACCTCAGCATGCTCTTCGTCGCCGCCGCGCTGTTCAACAAGACCGGCCACACCGGCGTAGACTCCATCGAGGCCGCCCACGCCGGGCTCGGTCAGCTCGTCGGCGGCGGCGCCGCGCTGGCCTTCGTCTTCGCGCTGCTGGCGTCCGGGCTGTCATCCTCGAGCGTGGGGACCTACGCCGGCCAGGTCGTCATGCAGGGCTTCATCCGCCGACGCATCCCCATCTACGTGCGCCGCGCGGTCACGATGGCCCCCTCGCTCGTCGTCCTGGCGCTGGGCCTATCGCCAACCAGCACCCTGGTCGTCTCCCAGGTCGCGCTGTCGTTCGGAATCCCCTTCGCCCTGGTGCCGATGCTGCTACTCACCCGCCGCACCGACGTCATGGGCAGCTTCGTCAACCGGCCACGCACCACCCGCCTCGCCGGCCTCATCGCGGCGATCATCATCTGCCTCAACGTCTTCCTAATCTACGCGACGTTCTTCGGCTAGAGGCTGATGGTTCGACAAGGACTCCCCGCTGGCCCAGGAAGCGAAACCCCCGAACGCACGAAAGCCCCCTGGCGAGAGGGGGCTTCCGAAGGTCAGCCCCTAGCGAACTTTTCGCTCT
>JAABUK010012723.1_pt1 | contig 10665 bp, 11 predicted proteins | sample 5559141 | NCBI WGS metagenome assembly JAABUK01 (sample SAMN10711869, study PRJNA513367) | rock metagenome | isolation source: Antarctica rocks | place: Antarctica: Victoria Land, Pudding Butte nord | collected 2016-01-03
AGTGCACCCAGCAGGGGCGGAGGTGGGGGTAGGGGGGGAGGCAGGGGTGGTGGGGGCAATCAGGGATCACGACCGCCCATGCGTGGTGGGTATGGTGGTGGCAATAGAGGGAACTCCAATGGCTCAAACAGAGGACGAGGGGGGATGCGAAATGCACCTGAGCCTCGTGTCATTGCAAACAGAATGATTCAGTGAGTCTGATCTTCTTCATGCTCATTTCAGTTGAAGTAAGCTAGGGCACCCAAGAGCTCAGTTCATGTGCCTTCTCCTCACTGCTTTGATGTGTTGCTGCAAATGCATATACTCATCATAGCATGCGCCCATATGTTGAAAATGCAGACAGCCTGAGTGGCTGTGCAGAGCAGTGCCCACAGCCATTCAGGGCATGATGTTAAATGCTCTCCTTTGCACCATTGCATAGCCAGCCTGCTAAGCATGTACTCGTGTACAGTAGTGTTTCACTGTATCTTGTGCTCATGGCGCCAGACCTGTTGTGACTGTACTGATGATGAGCATCATTGGCAACACTGTGACTAATGTTGAGATCATGAGCTTTGACCCAGGCAGGTTACCCTGTGTTCACCTTCAAGTTTCACTACTCTATGCGTTGACATTGAATAGCACAGGCTGACAGTGGAGTGGCTGCCACAGCATCAAAGGGATTTCCAGTAAAGAACACTGGTTCCACAGCGATGGTTGTCATGAAGCCATCATTGTACACAAAATGCAGTCATACTGGATGGTTATCATAACATCCTTCTGTTCTGATTGCAATGTGTCAGGGACATGCGCCTACACACTCATTGCATGCCAAAAGTTGTCTGAACAATGCAGGTCTGACCAAGTTCGGTTGCTAGCTGAGAATAAAGACATGCTGGGAGTGATGTTTTTGGATGAGGCCATTGACGCTGCAGAGAGCGAAGGTTTGGATGTAGTGCTGGTGTCCCCAGATGCAGACCCCCCCGTGTGCAGACTTATGGACGCCAGCAAACACAAGTATGAACTGGAAAAGCAGGATAAAGAGTCCAAGAAGAAGCAGCGTGAAGCGCGGTAGGCTTGACATGTTGGCACCAAGTCTCCTCTGTCCTGCACAGCATGTGTCTCAGTCATTGTACGCTGGACTCTTCAATGTGGCAGCTGCAGCCTGGCACATGAGCTAAGTGGCTTGCTGAAAATCAAAATAGAAATGATGGCATGCTGATTTGCACTATACACATGCACAGTCTTTGAGACACTATTCAAGACACTGCACCTTCATTGTGTTGACACACATGTCAGCATTGATCGCTAGCTTGACCAAACTTTTGTAAGCATTGCACATTGCAACTCTCAAGCAGATGTCCAGACCGTGCAACACATCTGCTGCACCATTCTCTTGTTGCCTTTGTATACACAAGTGCGCAAATGCAGAAATAATGATGCCTGTACAGCCAGTTGACATGTATTGAGACACAGATGTATATTGGGTACCACAGGCAAGATGTGAAAGAGCTGAAGGTGCGCCCAGGCACTGATGTGCATGACTATGAAGTCAGACTACGAGCAGCACAGAAGTTTCTAGCCAAGGTAAGCAGCAGCAAGCTCATAAAAAGCAGCATGTCACATCTCAAATGACATGCAGTTTTGCATCAAGAAGCTGCAAATGCAAGGTTTGTCATCTCAGACACAGACTGTGCTGGTGTGCATGAACAGCAAATGTACACATGCATAAACTTGCAGCTAGACAGGCAGCAACTGGCACCTACCCCCACATATACTGACTGAGTTGCAGGCTTCTTTGCCAAATTTGCTTACAACCTTTGCCGACTGTGAGTATGATCATTGCTCAGCATTGCAATTTGGCTCCAACAAGTGTGAGCCTGATGGTACAGGGGGACAAGGTGAAATTCTCCCTTCAGTTCAGAGGCCGAGAAATGCAATTTCAGGAAGAGGGCAGTAAGATGTTTCAGGTAAGCATGTATCACTGTAAGAACCTGCATACAAGCCCTGTCATTCCGTGTGCACTACACAAGGCTAATGCTTTGAGAGAAGTAGTGTGGGAGCTTTGAAGTGTTTTGCTGTTTAGAGCAGTTTGGCTTTCTTTGTAAAGTTACTACTCTTGCTCTTCATAAGCATGCAAGTAAGCCACATACTGACCTTGAGATCAGGACCATAGCTGTTGTCATATGTGCCTTGCTGATTGTGTTGGTCTTCTGTGCAGCGTTTCATGGCAGACCTGAAAGATGACGCCTTGATAGAGAGCCAGCCGTCTATGCAAGGCCGGACCATGTTCATGATTATGGCGCCACAGAAGCCATAAGAGTGGTCTTGTTTTTGTTGCGTGTTGTCAGGAGGGTGTGCAATGTTATGACTGTTCTGCTGGCTGTGTCACATTGCACTTGCAATTGATTTTGATATGTTTGATTCCTCTAGGATATGTTCATAGCCAATCAGCTTTCAATGAACTGCACTGCTGTCTTTGCAGTTGGGCACAAATTTGTACCTTTCTGCATGGACCTTGTTCTGCATGGCAGCATGGCTGTAGACAGCAACAATGCATTTTATACATGCACAACATGCCAAATTGTTTCTCACAAGCACCTGCCTTTTAGGTAAGCCCATCACCTGAACTTGCACCAGGAAGTAGTTCAACTGATGCCTGGGTACTGTTTCACTTGTAGTCCCAAGGGTCAGGGCCACAACATGTTCTGTTGGAGCTGTGCATGTCCAGCTGATGAGTACATTGCAGTGCTCACAGTGTAAGAAGCACTTTCAACGACTTGCAGCGATTTTGCAGACATGCAATCTAACTACTGCACACCATGGGACTTGCATGCTATCCCAATTTATGATGGCAGGCGCATATCTTAGCTTACCTTGGGGAGCTGAACCCTTCACATCTCATGATGCCAAGCATTGACCAATGTGAACAAGAATCATATGTGGCAATGAGCAATGATCAGGCAAATGTGGGTTCCCTTGATAGATTGGATCTCAGATACACGTTCCCGAGGATGCACTGATCTGCAGAGCCTGGTAAAGTGCCTGGATCATAGGGGTATTGTGTTAGTGTTAGATACAGTATACGTATGCAGTCAAGCAAGGGTTGTATCTCGGAGGCTATATTTACAGTCATGGAGAGTAGATTCGCTGACTGAGAAGCTGCTGTGACAACAATAATGGCGTCTGATGCTGACTGTGAAGGCAAGGCTGACAGTCCCGACGGCCGGCCACGGGCGCAAGCACAACGCAAGTACAGCTGATATTGGAACTTTTGTCAGTAGTTATATCTATATCAACAAAGTAGAAAGCCCTCAGAATGTGTGTCGAGGCTCTGTTGAAGAGGGCATTCAGGCACATGCAGGTACTTGTCCACAGAACCAGGCACAAGGCAAACAGGCTCGTGACCGGCGCGCTGGAGCTGCTGTTTGTGGCTTTCTGTATGTGCTTGAGTCCTCTGTCTGGGTGCAAAGGTGAAGAAACTGCCTGTAACTTCACTAGCACAGAAAGGTTGCGTTGTAAAGGGGCAAAGGGGCTTTGGGTAATAACAGCAATCCTCAGAGGCAAAGGAATTATGTACATAGATGCACCTGCAAAACACAGCCTGCATCCCACATTCGAGTGGCTCAACTATCAAGTCCAAGGGGAACGCAGTAGCATCCATGCATCATATAATTGACATCATACAAGACCTAGTATGAGATGGACAGGCTGCACATGCAGCTCAAAATGTGCATACCAGTATACACATCAGAGACAACCATGCCAACTCAATGAAACAAAGCAAGCAGAAAAGTGAACTGGCATGCACCACCAAATAGTTGCTGGTTGATACCCCCACCTCAGGCCCAAATTTGGGCTCCAGACCGCCCCCCATACTGACATGCGCTGTTGGCTGTTGTTGCTGTTGTCACTACTGCCTGTGTCACTGCTGTTGATGTTGTTGCTGCTGCTGTCATTGGTGCTGCTGATGTGAAACAGATGGGCTGTAGTGAATCACTGCATTGTGCCATACAACATGTGTGACACTGTGCATCAGGCAAATGCAAATCTGTGATGGTAAAGGTGAGTATGCCGTTTCGAGAAGTGGATTTGTTGATCATGGGAGCAGGAATGGGCAAGGAGGTTTAGTGATTATAGGCAATTGTCAGGCAGGAATGGGCCAGGGGGTTTAGTGGTTGTAGGCAATGGTCAGGCAGGAGTGGGCCAGGGGGTTTAGTGATTATAGGCAATGGTCAGGCAAAATTGGGCTAGGGGTATATGGCATTCAACTGATCTTCAAGTTGTATACGAGAACTTTTGTCTGCTTCAAGTGTGGGACAAGGGAAACGCAGTCACAGACAAGCGCTTAGCGTGTGCATATGTCGCTCGGAAGCTCCTGCTAGACGTTGACGATTAGGGACACTGCTGCTTGTGCAACCATGCTCGCTTCGATGTTCAGCGCACTGGCGAAGTGCGAAAGTTCAACTTGATCTTGTCAATAGGCGATCCTGCAGCAACGCTGCTATTGAGCGAGAACTCCGTACGGTGAAGTAATTTGACGGATTTTCGCATCGTGCCTATGCCCGGTGCTGCAGCTGCAAGTACAGCCAAGGTAGCACCGTCCACCTCATACCTCAAGTGGATCACTCGTGAATTTACAGATTGCAAGATGCTTTCCATCATCCATGACTTTTACAATACCACTCAGCTTCCAAAAGATCCTTGTTCAAGGTCTACTGGCATGATACAAGGTAAGATGATGACAAACCTCTGCTTCCCTTGTGTAATCCGACAACACCTGCAGCTACTGTAGCAGCTATCGTAGCAGCTACCGTAACGGTAGCAACCTAGTCCACATAAAGAGCTGCATCAGCATGCAGGATGTTGCAAGTCTGCATCAAGCGCATGATACTGAAAATTGCACAGTGAATAACATGGTGTCCAATATGCCTGCTGCTACGTCAGTCTTGCATGACCAATGCCCATTGCTTGGTCATGCATTGCTTGGCACATGTGCTGGCCGTTTGAAAATTTCATCATCGTGAAATGCAGCTAGAATTTGTCAGTGACTAAGATGGTGGTATTGAAACCCTGATCAGCTCCAAATCATAAGTCAGAAGAGCATCACGCGGAATGACCCCTTGTTTCCCTGGGGCATGCAGGGTGGGTGCCACAGACCCGCCGTTCTCACCAAAGCCAAGCGATGGTGGCACATAAACAGTTCGCCTGCCACCTGCTCACACAACCATAGCAAAGTCATTGATTCTCTGACGGCTCATATGCTTGACTACCATGCAAGAACAGTGTGCATGGCACAGCATGAGCAGGAAGGTAATGCTGCTAGCGTCCATTACCTGCGTGCACTGTTTACAGGCAAATGCAGATGCAAACAATTGGAATGGCCCAGCGCATGAACAAAACTCTTAATCATCAGCAGATTGGACATGTTCTGGCCGTACGTGATATGCACCAGTGCTCCACAACCACAACAGTGTTGCATACATGCCAAAGCCAAACACAGGTTATCATCAACCAGCTGTGGGCTCACAAAAAGGGGAGTGGGATTGAGCTGCAGTGACAACAGGTGACAGAAATAACGGAGAGGAGGACATCAAACATGCAAATATTAAGCAGCATGACCTGCTTTCATGGTAGCCATGGCTTCTTCTACCCCCTTGCAGAGGCCGCCAGTGAAGGGCCGCCCTCCATATATGAACACAATTGGCTTGCCACGCTGCCTTGTGTCTTCGAAAACATCACCATCAGCTGTGGCTCTGCATCATGCAGCGCAAAAGCATGGTGTACATGCTAAGGAACCTCTGTCAGAATATGCAGAGAGGAGTGCCATTTACAAGAAATACATAGGCAGTTAGATGGCAAACATCTCATGCCAAATGTTGCTTGCCTTTGCAGTGATCAGCAAACACATGATGCGAATTGAGAATTAGCCAACAAAATCCCTCGATGCATGGCAGCATGCAAACCTGAAGTCCACAATCATTAGATAGCCCTTTTGTGGTTTGGAGCCACCGCCAATCTTGACATCTTTGTACTTGACTCCACTTGGTAACACCACCTCTTGTCCGCCTGAGACAACCTGTAGGCACACTGATCTGAACTCTGCATGCTGCCTGGAGGCTATGATCTTCTATATGCTGGTGATCAACTGGTGAACAGATCAACACAATGCACAAGTTGTCTCAAAGAGCATACGTGTCTGGTCAGGTACAACAGGTAGTCTGCAATTGCTGCAGCAGGGAGTGGGAGTTCTGGTTCCTGTTGCACGTAGCTGCAAAATGCCAAAAAACCAGCATTGCAAAATAGCCTGCTCCGATGCTGTGTGGCGACACTTTGCAGGACACGTCATAGCAAGCATACCTGAGTGGACTTTGCCTCATCAGCTTGCTCTATGCGAGTCTTGATCTGTTCAGACAGGACTCCAAATGTCAGGACACCAACCCATATGAGCCCGCCGGCCAACCTGCAGGAATTGTTTCAGGTTGCTCATTTGCCAGCATGGCTGTGAAATTTGCATGGCAGTAGACGCCTTCCATATCAGAAGAAGTATTGCCACCATGTTCCATAAGAGCTTACCCAAAACGCCGTGTGACTGCAGAAGCTATCCAGTCAGAAGAGCCAGCCTTTCTTTTCTGACGGCGAGGATTGCTACCTTCTTCTGGTAGGTTGTTGATAGATGGATCACTGTCTTTGCTGCTCTGAGCTGGTGTTGCGGCAGCCTTATCTACGTTGGAGTCCCGTTGGGTGCTTGCACTTACAACTAGCCTGCCAGGCTTGGCAACTGCAGGGACGAGGCAGCTTGTCAAACGATATGAGCGCTTCACAGCAGAATGTGTGGGCTGATACCCTGACGAGATCGTGAGAAGCAGTTTGACCGGCATGCCAGTTGGAGCAAAACTTGTCATACAGGTCGCCTACGTACGCTTGTAGCTAGGCTGAGATCGGAACGGCAATGAAGCGTGATGAGTCCGCTCGACACGGCACGCAGGCAAACCGCAGCACACCGTAGTCATGCGCTGGGCCTAGCGTTTAAGGTGCGATCCACGACAAGCACGGGTACTTTACAGCGGGCGAGTTGTGCTATCGAAGGAGGAGATCGACCAGAAGTAATTTCACAGCATATCACGGAAAATGAGGCGTCCCGCAGCTCAGTTTATGTCGCCCAGTACAGCATGTTGCGGTCAAGGCCGTGGTCAACGCACTTATTGCACAGCACACACATGCAGGACCTGAACGCGAGAAGATGCCGCGAGGCAAATTGAAGCCGTACAGAAGCCATACAGGGTTGAGATCCTGTTGTATCATCAGCATGCATTCGAAGACAGTTTGAACGCTGTCTCCCTGACAAAATGGGCTGTCTTGATGGTAAGTGCTTTGCGATGCTTCGCTGAACTTTCGTAGAGTAGCCGAGCAAGGTCTTACTTAACGCAGGTTCAGCCCTTACATTGCTCCTGGTGATTGGTGTACATTGCTTTTTGGTTCCCTACACAAAAGTTGAAGAAAGCTTCAACGTACAAGCCATACACGACATTTTGGTATTTAAGACAGACATTGATAAATTTGACCATATGGACTTTCCTGGAGTTGTTCCCAGGTCGTTCTTAGGTGATCGCATTGCTCAATCCGTCCCACTTGACTTGGTTGCAGGCTAGAATGTGCTCTGTATTCCAGTCACACCTTTGTCACCTGTGTGTTCTGTAGGTGCTGCCATTGTTGCTGCTGTGTCCTCACCCTTCCACCTACTCCAGCACGCCTTCTTTCCCAAGGCAGCAATGCTGACTGTGGTGCGCCTGATGCTGGTATGCAACCTGATCTGCAGTAATCCAACTGCACATGCACTTCCATCAGATGCAACAATATCTCAACTTTGACAAAAAACGCTTTCAAACTATATTTGCAGTGGCCAGCATTACAGTGCTTAGCATCTGGCACAAATAATGGAAAAATGTGGCACAATGTACAACTTTGATCATGTCATATTGGGGTCCATCAACTGCATCTCTTCAGCAGCACATCTCAGTGAGCAACAGCTTCTGACCATATAGCTATGCTACACATTTGCACTTGCAGTGTAACTCATATTATGCCAGCTTGGGCAGGCACATCTGGTGCTTTGTCAGCAGTCCGTGCAAGTTTTGCACAGTGTACCTCTTCCCCAATTGCTTGTCTGCTGCCACTGCCTTCATCAATCATATGGATGCGCTGCTGATGCAGGGCTCAATTTGTTGGCTGGCAATGTGCCGTGTTCAGCAGGCATTGTGCAAACAGTATGGCAGCACTTGTGCCAAAGCTTTCATGATAGGCACAGCTATGCAGTTCCACCTGCCATTCTATATGAGCCGTACCCTACCCAATACTTTTGCCTTAGCAGTCCTTGGGCTTGCCATTGCTGACTGGATTGAAGCAAAGCATCCCAGAAGGCTTGTCAGCTTGCTAGCTTTTGCAACTGTAAGGCTGAACGATACACTCACTGCACTCTCTCAAGACATCTTTCTGTGAGCTTCACCCTCACAGTGCCTGCAGACACCTCATGCAAAGCTGATGTGCTATGCTAGTGTCTGTATTCAGAGAGCCAGTGGAAATATGTGATTGTCATCCTACCTGAGCATAAATATCAACTTGTGATCATTTGCTTCACCTTGCATCTGTGCATGTTGCTTGCAGTCATGTATGATTGTAACGACACTGAGTGTAGTATGGAAGGAATGCTCTCAACTGCATGCTGCAGTGGAGGACCTGACAAAAGCCATGGGTAGATTGTGTTCAGGTGTGACATGCTGCCCCTGGCAGGACTTATTGGTCTCCACATGCTGCTCACAAAGCAGATCTCAATACCAGCAGGGCTGCTGACAGGAGCAGTTGCAGCAGCAATCAGTCTGGGTATGACAGTGGTGGTGGACTCTTGGTTCTGGCAGCGCTGGCTCTGGCCCGAGGCAGAAGTGCTGTGGTTCAACACAGCTCAAAACAGGTGTGCCTCATCAACATGCCTTGTGACTGTGTCGTTAGACAGCTTCCAGTCTCAAGAAGCTTTGTATCCCTTTGGGAACCCCTCAGGGGTGGCCCCTGCCTGTGCATGCACCTTCTGAAGGTAGGCTGACACAGGGCAGGCAAGATTGAGCCGTGCAACATCTTTGCAGCACATGTCCAAGCAAATGAGACAAAATATCAACAAGTCAGAACATGCCTTGCAACATAAGTGCAGGAAGACATTCATGTAGTGATAGATGAGCATATCAGGTCAAGTCTGTCCTTGTGCAGCACAACAGTACAATATGTAAACGTGGCACAGTGATCGCTGAAGGACCTCTATGTCAGTGTTCAAGCAGCTCTGCAAGTTGAGCTGCAGCTGAGTCAGTCATGGCCTTGCAGGAGTGGGGAGTGGGGCACAATGCCCTTTCACTGGTACTTCACATCAGCCTTGCCTCGAGCCCTGCTAGGTGCTTACCCCTTGGCTGTCCTGGGGTTGCTATGGGAGCCCAGACTGCGGCCCCACGTCCTGCTCATTGTAGCCTATGTGCTGCTGTACTCCTTTCTTCCTCACAAAGAGGTATGTGATGCTGATTACATGGTGAGTGGGGATGTGTAATGCTTCATGTCTGTGAGCACTGTCTGCATCACAAAACATCGTTTGATCAGGCCAGGTCGCCAGACTGTGAAGCTGGAGCGTTGACAGAGTAGCTCTGCAATGTGTGTTGACATTTAGCATAAGCTTTGGTGCTGCTTGCAATTGCAGAACAATGTGCGTATTGCTGGCTATGGTATAGCTGGTGGGTAGTGTCTGTTATCAAGCTACAGCACCTGATGTGTAGCTTCATTGTGCAGGTACGGTTCTTGCTGCCGGTCCTGCCAGTCTTCAACATTGCAAGTGCAGCTGCACTCGCACGTATTTGGAACAATAGACTGAAGCAAACCTGGCTACTTCCTGGCATAGCAGCATGCCTGCTTGTCATAGGCAGCACATGTGCCACCAGTGTCATGCTGGCTGTGTCAAAGCACAATTATCCTGGAGGCCATGCTCTGCATGAAATGCACAAGTGGCAGGCAAGCCGTGGCACAGGCAGTAAGGGTCCTTTCTCAGTACACATCGATGTGCTGCCAGCCATGACTGGGGTTTCCAGATTTGGAGAACTTGGAGATCCATGGACCTACTCAAAGGTCAGCCACCAACTTTGATGTCCGATTTTGCACGTACACTGGGTCAACATGCCTAGCCTCCTGACATTGTGTATCAAACATTGAGCAATCAAGGCTGTCAATTACATCTAGTGCACTGTTTTAGTACAACCAGACAAGGGGCATTAGTGCTGCAGGAGGAGCATATGTCCTTGGAGGAGTTACACCATCATGTTTTCACCCATTTACTGAGCACTGCTCCCAATGTGACCGGGTAAGACTACACTTTGGGAAGTTTGATCATGTATGTGATGCACAGCCACAAGCAACTGGCAATTCTGTAGGACGACAGACGAGTGTGAAAGCATCATTCTAAGACGTGATGTCCCACTAACACGTCTGCAATGAATGACGCAGGTTTGCACAGGTCACTGGTATAGCAGGGTACCAAGGACTCCAGATTCCTCGCAGCACTCAGCAGCTAGTGAAGGTCATTCAAGCGCTTGGCCTGCCACTCAGTATAACACTTGCTCCTGAAGTTTTCATACTTATCAGAAAAGCCTGTTTGATGTA